>Ga0182021_10004213_pt1 | contig 16883 bp, 14 predicted proteins | sample 612E3MmetaG_FD_120493 | JGI IMG/M metagenome (GOLD analysis project Ga0182021, IMG submission 120493) | Permafrost microbial communities from Stordalen Mire, Sweden - 612E3M metaG (Illumina Assembly) | ecosystem: Environmental > Terrestrial > Soil > Wetlands > Permafrost | place: Sweden...
AAAGGAAGTTTAAGGAAGAAAAAGGAAGTTTAAGGAAGAAAAAGGAAGTTTAAGGAAGAAAAAGGAAGTTTAAGGAAGAAAAAGGAAGTTTAAGGAAGAAAAAGGAAGTTTAAGGAAGAAAAACATAAGGAAAAGTTGTGTAATTCCGTGAATACAAAAAATAATTCTTTCAAAGAAATCCCAAAAATGGAATAGTATTGGTTCTGAAATTTGTTTAGTTTTAGCTTGAACCTGAAACTTCAAGGTGCAATAACCGTAAATGGATTGGCTTTGGAATTTCTCCTAAAACTTTTAGTTAGTTTTAATGCTGCATGAAATGAGAGGTCTTTGGAAAAACAAAGCAAGAAATTGAAAAAAGGAAATTATTTGGCGAGTTGCTTTCGCAGTTCGCTATATGTTGCTTTTATGTCTTCAATGGAGCCTTCGTCTTCGATTGTTGATGTGTCGCCTAGTGGTGCTCCAGTTAAGACTGCTTTAAGGAGTCTGCGCATAATTTTGCCGCTGCGGGTCTTCGGTAGTTTAGCAACGATGACTACTGCCTCTGGAGTTGCGATTGGACCGATTGTGGTTCTAACGTGCTTTATGAGTTCTGCTCTGAGTTCATCTGATGGTTGGAATCCACTACGTAGTACTACGAATGCTACTGGAACTTCACCTTTAACTGCGTCTTCTTTGCCCATTACTGCGGCTTCAGAGACTGCTGGGTGAGAGATTAATGCGCTTTCGAGTTCTACTGTGCCGATTCTGTGTCCTGCTACTTTGAGGACTTCGTCTGCTCTGCCAAGTAACCAGAAGTATCCGTCTGGGTCTCGGATTGCGTAGTCGCCTACATAATAGATTCCTGGCCACTTGCCGAAATATGTTGCTTTGAAGCGGTCGGGATCTTTCCAGATGGTTTGCAGCATTCCTGGCCAAGGTGACTTTATCACTAGGTAGCCTTTGTTTCCTTGTGGGACTGATTGTCCTTTGTCATCAACGATGTCAGCGTTAACGCCTGGCAATGGAAGCGTGGCTGAGCCGGGTTTTAATGGTGTGAGTTCTATGCCCGATGCGGGAGAAATCATGAATCCGCCTGTTTCTGTTTGCCACCAAGTGTCGATGATTGGTAAGCGTTCTTTGCCTATAACTCTGTAGTACCATTTCCATGCTTCTGGGTTTATGGCTTCGCCGACTGAGCCGAGTTCACGGAGTGTGGACAAGTCGTGCTTGTTGACCCATTCTTCTCCGAATTTCATGAACATTCGAACTGCGGTTGGTGTTCCGTAGAGTATTGTGACGCCGTGGTTTTCGATCATTTGCCACCATCGGTCTTGTGACGGATAGTCTGGGGTGCCTTCGAATAGGAAAGCAGTTATGCCGTGGCTTAATGGTGCATAAACGTTGTATGTATGTCCTGTGATCCAGCCAATGTCTGCAACGCACCAGTAAATGTCTTCATCTGTAGGATTAAAAGCCCATTTAAGAGTCCAGTAAGCCCAAACAAGGTATCCGCCAATCCCGTGCTGAACACCTTTTGGTTTGCCTGTGGTTCCTGAAGTGTAAAGAATGAAAAGTGGATCTGTTGATTTCATGCTTTCTGGTTCAACATAGGCATTTGCACCGGCGCTTGCAAGAGCATCATGGTACCAAATGTCTCTGCCTTCTTTCATCTGTACAGGTTGACCTGTCCGTTTAACAACAATAACTTTTTCGATGTTAGTCATAAGTGGCATTCCACGATCTGCATTATCTTTGATGCCGACTGGTTTTCCACGTCTGAAGGAGCCGTCTGCTGTGATTAAGATTTTTGCTCCGCAATCATTTACTCTATCAGCTAATGCTTCAGCGCTAAATCCTGAAAACACCACGGTGTGAATTCCGCCGACTCTTGCGGTTGCAAGCAAAGCTATGGGCAATTCAGGAATAACTGGAAGGAAAACTGCTACAATGTCGCCTTTTTTGACACCGAGGTCTTTTAGTGCTTTTGCAAGTTTGTTTACTTCTCTATATAGTTGATAGTAAGTGTAATTTTTTACTTCGCCCATTTCGCCTTCCCAAATGTAGGCGAGTTTGTTTTTGCGGTTACTTTTTACATGTCTGTCTAGACAGTTGTAGGAAATGTTTAGTTCTCCATCGGGGAACCACTTGTAAAATGGCGGGTTCGAATCGTCTAGGGCTTTGCTGAACGGCTTAGACCAGTCGATAGCTTTTGCTTTTTCTGCCCAGTATTCCTGTGGATGCTTCAGTGCTTTTTCAGATTCTTGTTTTCGTATCTCTCCATTAGAAATTTTTGCGATACTTGGATAATACCTTTGGTCGAAAGGTAAACTAGATTCTGACATTTCGCTCAACCTAACTGGCTGGGAACTGAGGTGACTAAGAATATAAGTTTTTCACTTAGTTTGTTAGAAAATAGAAAAAGAAAATTGTTGTTTTTAGCTTGTTGGATAAATTGGCAAGACTGTTTTATGGTGCATTTCATTGAGTACTTCGGCTATTCCAAGGTAGACTGCGCTTGCGCCGCATATGACGCCTTCGATGCCAACAAATGTGTTGAATGTTATTGATCCTGATAGGACGGGGTTGTTTGTTAATTCTCTTATGGCCAGCATAAAGAACAGTACTGTTAAGCTGCCGAATACGAATTGTAGTGCGCGGTTAGCTTTAAGTGTGCCAAAGAACATGCCGAAAGTGAAGATGCCCCACATAATGAAATATGCTGCCAATGAAGATGCAGACGGAGCAAAACCAGCGAATTCAGGAAACTTTGGTAAAAGCAGTATCATCACAAGACTCCACCAGAACAAGCCATATGAGAGGAAAGCTACTGTGCCAAAAGTGTTACCTTTCTTAAACTCCATTGCGCCAACAATAATTTGTGCTATGCCGCCGTAAGCTATGCCCATAGCTAAAACTACGGTATCCAATGGAATAACGCCAGCATTAACCAAGTTAAGAAGAACAGTAGTAATGCCAAAGCCAAGAAGCCCTAATGGTGCAGGATTAGCCAATTTAGTTAGCAGATTATCGCTCATTGTTAATGTTTCTCCAAATGATATTTTATCACTTCAATCATCATGATTCATTTTAAAGCTTTACGGTCATTAGCATATTTCCTTGTTGAATCTAACGTATTTTCCAATTTCTAAGAGGCTAAATATTACAATTGAAAATAGTGCAAAATTGCTCAGTCAAGCATTTTAGGCATACGTACATCAAAGAGAGTTTTGGATACCTCGTTTGAACCCATAAATGGCAAAGGCTAATTGGGCTTTTTGTCCTGTTAACCCACAATCGTTAACGTCGAGGCTTTTTGAAGATTTCAAAAAAGTTAAAGGAGAGCCATTTCTTTTCCGCCTGCCAAATTTCTCACAAATTTTTCTCCAAATAGTTAAGATTGTTAAAATCAACATATTAATTTACAAGATAATTTGAGCCGCAAAGTTTATTGAAATGAAGAAAATATAATTAGAATTACCGTTTCTTGACGATTTGATTTTTATGAAGTTTGAAACAAAAATCACTGAAATTATACCACGAACCGCTGACGTAACAAGTTTTAGGTTTCCCAGACCCACAGAATTAACTTACAAACCAGGTCAATACTTCATGATAAAAATTAACCAAAATGATAAAGAGTTAACTCATCATTTCAGCTTTAGCAGCAGCCCATCACAAAAAGAGTATTTTGAATTTACCAAAAAATTAACCGACCATGAATATTCGTTAGCTTTGAAAGCGGCGAAAGTAGGCGATTGGGCAAGTATAGATGCACCATACGGGCAATTCACTTTTGAAGGAGAGTACCCCAAAATTTGTTTGCTTGCAGGAGGCATCGGAATAACCCCGTTCGTTAGCATCTGCAAAAATGCCACAGACAAGCATCTGGATTCAAAAATTACTCTATTTTATGGATGCCGCACTGAAACAGATATTGCATTCAAAGAAGAATTTGAAAGAATGCAAAATGAAAATAGGAATCTAAAAATGGTTTGTATAGTTAACCAGCCTACAACTCTATGGAGGGGGGAAACTGGCATAATCAACGCAGAGATGATTAAGAAAGCGTTGCCCGACTACAAAGAAACAATGTTTTATACTTGTGGGCCACCTCCCATGGTAAAAGCAATGGAAACAATTATTGAAAGCTTGGGCTTGACGAAAACACAGATGAGACAGGAATATTTTACGGGTTACCCGTAAAAGAAAAAAAGTTTAGGGATAGAACCTGCGTGTTGTTCTTGGAAATGGAATAGCGTCTAATATGTTGTCTAAATCAAGCATCCATGTCAAAAGGCGCTCAAGCCCCATTCCAAAACCAACGTGGGATACTGTGCCGTAACGTCGCAGATCAAGGTACCATTCATAGTCTTCAGGCTTTAAGCCCTGTGCTTTCATACGTTCAATGAGCATTTCTTTATTTTCTTCTCTTGCGCCGCCCGTGCTGATTTCGCCGATGCGTGGCACCATCATGTCAACTGACATTGCAATTTCAGGATGGTCTTGGTAGGTTTTGCAGTAAAACGCCTTAATCTCTGTCGGATAATCATAAACGAAGAAGGGTTTACCGAAGTCTTCTGCGAGCACCTTCTCGTCCTCATAGCCTAAATCGGCTCCCCAATTCAGTGATGGGTTCTTCGGCTTAAGGCGTTGGATAGCTTCAGCGTAGGTTATGCGCGGAAATGGTGTTTTAACAGTTTTTAGCTTGTTTATATCTGCGCCAATTTCTGAGAACTCTTTTTGGCATGTTTCGCCGATAGTTTGACAAATATGCGTCATCAAATCCTCTTCAAACTTCATCAAATCATTCATATCAGCGAAAGGCCATTCCGCTTCCATGTGCCAGTATTCAGTTAAATGCCTGATTGTTCGGCTTTTTTCTGCGCGAAAAGACGGAGCAATGCAGTAAACGTTTTCTAAAGAGTAGATCAGGATTTCAAGATAAAGCTGGCTGCTCTGCGTGAGGTATAGATCTTGATCAAAATATTTTAAGCCGAAAAGTGTGGAGCCGCCTTCTACTGCTGCCGAAATAAACATTGGGGGTGAAACTTCCGTGTAGCCTTGGCTTTTAAAATATTGTCGGGTTGCTTCTAATACGTCGCTGCGGACTTTCATCATTAAATTCATTTTTCTGCTTCGAAGCCAAAGATGGCGCATGTCACGTATGAATTCTTCGCTCTTGTCTTTGGCGATGGGGAAAGTTTCTGCTAAACCGATAATGTTGATGTTTTCTGCGCTGATTTCGTATCCGCCTGGAGCGCGCTTATCTTCCCGTGCTGTACCTTCAAGCGTCAGGGAGGACTCGATGGTCGAGCTCTGCGCTTCCACCCAGCAAAGGCTCGTTTTCTTCACGGTGCACTGGATGAATCCGGTTGAGTCACGGATAACGAGGAAAATGAGTTCTTTTCCCTCACGTTTTCTATAAATCCAGCCGCGTACAGTTACTTTTTGATCAGGGCAGCATCCTTCTAATATTTTATTTATTTTCTGTAATGCCATTAGCATCAACCGTTTCCATTTATACTTATTTTCAACCCTAAATGGCTATCGATTTTACATTTTAGGTTTGTGTTTAGGCGTCTTTGAAATTGGGTGTTTACACTTGCCAAAACACAAAAATAGCAAGAGTAACTGCGAGTCTTCTCGGAAAAGGGCGACAACTTCATTTCGGATAAGATCGGTTTAACTATTGCACAAAAATATGAACCAATGTAACGACTTTTTTAACATTTGCGATTGTTATATTGCCCGTAATTCTTAAATCGCCCTTGGTGTGAGCTTAATTCTGAAAAACCAAATGCAAGGCTCACAAGAGGGAAATTATAAACTTAAGGCTTTGAAAATTACAGCAACTGCTATTTTCAGTGTTGTAATACTTGAGTTGTCTATAGGTTTGTTCGTTAACAGTTTAGCAATCCTCAGTGATGGCTTGCACTGTTTGCTTGATGCAATTTCCACCATAATGCTGTATTTCGCAGTTCGTGCTTCATTAAAGCCTCCTGATGAAGAACACACTTATGGACATGAAAAATTTGAAGACATAGGCGGACTCATCGGTGGAGTAGTCTTAATTGCTGTAGCATTCCTAATTTTCTATGAAGCCGCAGCTAGATTAATCGAGGGCAGCAAAATCATTCAAGGAACAGAGTATGCAGGTTTTATCGCAATAGGATACGCCATTTTCATTGCAATCTTGAGAATTACTGTTTTCAAAAAAAGCCAACATATTGAAAGCCCATCTATGAGAGTGGGTCTATACGATGCCATTTCAGATTTAAGCTCAACACTGCTAGCCCTTCTAGGTTTCGGTTTAGCTACAGTGGGCTTTTTCTACGGCGATTCCATAGCATCAATTTTTCTGGGCATTATGCTTAGTTATTTAAGTATTAAACTCGTGAGATTCAGCGTAATGGAACTAAGCGATACTGCCTCAAAGGAGCTTGTACAGAAAACAAAAAAAGCTATTCTTTCACATGAGAGCGTAGTCAAAACTGACCACCTTAAAGTTCGCAAAGTAAGCTCCAAAGTTTTCATTGACGCGTCTGTACAAGTTTCAAGTCATATGAGCTTAGAAGATGCACATTCTTTGGCGACTAAAATTGAAGATAGCTTAAAACAAACCCTGGGCAATGTGGATGCTACAATTCATATCGAACCTTCTGAAAAAGATGCGAAAATGGATCAATTAGTAGAGAAGCTCGCTACGGTTGAGGGTGTGAAAGAGGTGCATGAAATCTCCACTATTTTTGTGGATGGTAAATTCTACATTACTTTACACGCCTACGTTAACCCTGATTTGTCAGTTGAAGAGGCACACAAAATAGCGGAAGTTATTGAGAAAAGGGTGCAAGCTGAGATTAAACCGCTTGCAAATGTTACGGTACATGTAGAACCTTCAGGCGTAGCTTTTTCAGCCATGGAGGTTGATGAGGCACAACTCAAGAAAGCCGTTTACGAAGTTGCAAAAAACATTGCGGGTTATCTTCGCATTAACCGTATCGTAACTTATGCCGCTGACGGTGAACGTTATATTAACATCGACTGCTGCTTCATCAGACAGATTCAGATAAAAGAAGCGCACAAAATTGCGTCGCAACTTGAGAAAGAAACCAAGGAACGGTTTGCAAATTCGATCGTCACTGTACATATAGAGCCAGAATGTGCATAAAGAAGAATAACCGAATTTTAAAAATACAAAAATAAACTAATGCATAGAATTAATCTCAATAAATCGAAATCAATTGCAAAAATAAAAAAAATAAAAAGGGAAATTTTATTTTATTTTTCGTTTATAGGCATAAGTTCCAAAAGCAATAGCTACTAGCACTAAAGCCATGGCGATTGTGGCTATACTTGAGAATTCTGGTACTGCATTAGTCGGAACGAAAACTGGTTGATAAGTGTAGGTGTTTCCGTAACCATGATTTACATTATACGGATTGTCTGTTGGAGTATCTGTAAATGAGTATGCACCATGATTAAGCGGAGAACCGCCGATAACCCAGTGGTCAAATCTAAAGCCGCTGGTTGGAGTTGCAGTCAAACTAAGGTTCTCAGCATTTGCCAAGGCGTATGTTCCTGCTACGGGGGTTGTGGTTCCTCCAACTGAAGACAAGACAACAACGATAGCATTAGTAGCACTTGTACTTTGAGTGGCAGGTGGAATAAAACTAATTGGTTGGAAGACAGCTTGGACGGCATAAGTCACTCCGCCTGTAACGTTTAGTGTTGTAGGATTATTCGAGTCTTGAGTGCCGCCTGCACTAGTTACAATTGCCCAGTACTGGAAAAGAAAACCATTTCCAGGGGTTGCTATCAACGTAACAACTGTGCCGTCAGCATACGTATTATTGTCTCCCGAAGGAGTTGTGGTTCCACCTACACTGGATATCACGTCGACCGTTGCCTGTCCTTGTGCTTTCGCGTTGTTCAAACTTACGATTGGCATTAATAGCGCTGCAGTTAGCAGCATAACAACAAAAATTTTTGATGCTTTTGATGTTTTTAACAACTATTTATCTCCTAAAATTCGGGTGTTAGCCGATGCTTGGTTGCTAGAAGATAAATTCAATATATTTAGTTATGTGATTGTAATAATACAGCCACAGTTTAAACTGACTCAAATATTCTTCAAAAATCACAACCCTTTAAAGTACAATGATTCCTTTAAGTAAGAATAGTGCTGTGAGAATGCTATCCCATTCAGCAATAGTTAAACTAAAAGCTATACTGATTATTGATTTTATTATTATAGCCGCTGTTGCAGGAGCATACTTTTATCTTAACAACCAAGGTATGCTGGCAACCGCAGCTAAACCGGCTAATTTTACGCTAAAAAACCTCATCATTGACCCCCCAATAGCAAATGAGAGTGATGCGGTACAAATTTCAGTTAACGTAACTAACACAGGCGATTTAGAAGGCAACAAAACTCTAAATTTTGAAATTAACAATGAAACAAGATATACCCAAAACATAACTCTTGCAGGTGGAGACTCCGTAATTGTTCAATACAGTGATATTGAAAATGTGGCAGGGAATTATTCTGTCAGCGTTGGCGACCTGTCAGGAATGTTTACAATTAATCAGGCACCTCCTGGATCAAGCAAGATAGTTTTGTCAAACATAGTCTTTGATCCCTATGAGGCTTGGCCAGATCAACCTGTTAACGTGACAGCAACTGCAAATAATCCAACTGATCAGGCAGATAAATTAACGGTTAGGGTAAAAGTCGATGACATTTTTGTTGAAACAAGAGTTATCCAATTGAATGCAAGCACGACCCAAACTATAGAGTTTACAGTCAATGCAACTGCAGAAGGTACGCATACGGTTAAACTTAACACTTTGAGTTCATCCTTCTTAATTGTCAAAACTGGTTACCATACGCTGATTATTAATAGGTCTGGGGGTGGCTCATTGCCACTGCCGTTCACATTGAACGGGGTCGGCTACGATACACCTTATAGTCATGTTGTGCCAGTAGGAGAGTACACCGTTTCAGTACCTACCCCGTTCAGCGTTGGAACTGGTGTACTAGCGTTTTCATATTGGCAAGATGGCTCCACTACTCCGACAAAAACTGTTATGTTATCGGATAAACCGCTAATCTTGGTTGCAACTTACACCTTAATCAGTGGATATGCATCGTGTCCGTCACTTTTCACTTGGAATGGAACGGGTTATTCTTATGTTACGGACGTTTCAAACGCTGGCTGGCTTGGATACATCAACTCCATAAACTCAAATGGCAACATAGTTTTTGGAGGAGGTAACCCTTGGGACAACGTGAAACTTGATAAAAACCTGCTATCACCAATAATCATTAATGGAAACAATTACTATGACATGACTCTTTTCCAACAAGCAGATGAGCTCTTCTACGTAGACTCCGCGTATATGCTGGTAGTTGATCACCCAGTAGGCACCGATGTTTACTCAAGCGTAACCAATTATCTTAACCCAGGCTTAAACGACCAAATATACACTGTCAACCAAACCAGCATAATATCTCCTATCAGCGCAACTAATGAAAAAGGGGAAAATGTTCTTCCTGAGATTTCAAAACTTGATGGGATTTTCACAAATGCAAGCGAAGGAACCCTTAGCCCAGCATGGAACAACATTACATTAAATCAGTTAACATTAGACTTAGGCAACTTATCCTCTGCAAACCAGATTAAACTCGAAATCAACGGAATGGTTGATTGGGGATCGCCTACCGATTATTACAATTGGATAAATAACTTCACAGAAGCTGCTGCCCAAGGACTTGTGCCAAACGGCACACAAATTATGCCGTCTGCATATATAGAAGTTCAAGCTGCAAACGGCACCTGGATTCCTGTCCCACAGGATAAACAGATGCCCATACCCTCGGATTCTAACCCAAGAACTTTTGTGGTGGACTTAACAGGATTATTCCCTGCAGGTGTAAGCGATTATCAGGTCAAAATAATCAATTTCTGGAAAGTAACTTACGACTACATCGGAGTTGATTTAACCAAACAAGAGAACATAACGCTCCAAAAAGTTACCCCTATAGCAACTCTAAGCCAAGTCTGGGATACCAATTCCTCTTCGTCAGGTAACTTTACGAGATACGGCGACGTAACAGCGCTGCTTCAAAATGCAGACAACATGTATGTAATTGGACGTCAAGGTGACCAAATTAACATTGAATTCCCAATCGACAACCTTACCGCTCCTCAACCGGGCATGGTAAGAGACTACTTCTTCTTTGTAGCTTGCTGGTTTAAAGATCCACCAGGAGGATGGGGCTACGGATTCAACTTCACAGTAAATCCAATGCCTTTCAGCGGCATGACCGGGTTCCCATATACTGCTGACCAAAGCTACCCATATGACGCAGCACATTTAGCCTACCTTGCACAATACAATACCAGAGTAATACCCCCCTCATAACCAACTTTCTTTCTTAATCTGCTTCGGAGCAATCTCATGAAGTATAGTCAAAAAATATGCAATGTTTAAATTGATTCTACATAATAATTGCTTTAATAAAATTTCACGAGAGTTAACATGTCGCTGATACCTGAAATCTCCAATCCTTATCTTGGAGCATTTGCTGGAGGAGTATTATATGGAATGGTGGTTTGCACGGCATCATGTCTGCCTTACATCGCAGGTTATATTGCAGGCGTCGGCGCGGGCTTCCGTAAAGGCGTGGGAATTACTCTTGTTTTTAATTCTGGACGAGTAGCGGGTTATGCCTTGATTGGTGGCATAGTGGGTATTTTCAGCGGATTATTTCGATTATTCGTGTCTCAAACTGCTTTGTCGCCTTTTCAAATTTATTCCGGTTTTGCCTTCGGCATAGTCACCATAGTAATTGGCGCCAGTATCCTTCTGAAGTATAAGTCGCCCTCTTGCGAGTTTAATCCTGCTGATGGTAAAAACATAGCTGTACAGGGAAAAACTGGGAGGTTTGGATTTGACTATCGAGCTTTTTCGCTTGGTTTAAGCAGAGGCTTAATCATATGTCCACCGTTAATTGCGCTTTTGATTTATTCGTTGCCTTTTTCAAACCCAATCGGCAGCGTTGCGATTGCAGTTTTGTTTGGTTTGGGAACGGCTTTGTCTCCAATGCTGTTACTTGGAGGAGTTACCGGGTGGCTTCTTAACAAGGCACCTTTATTTAGGAAATGGGTTTCATTAGCAGGTGCAGGAACACTAATAGTGCTTGGGCTTGTTTCATTAATAAGTTCATTAATACAACTACATTAATCAAAATGGCGAGAAAAAGATGAATTGGAACCTTATCGGCGACGCATTAAGGCTTGCAGTTCTCGGGGGGCTCGGAGTAGCAGGGATTCTAGCCATTATGATTTGGAAGAAAAACTTAGCGACGAAAGTTACTTTCATCCGGTTTGTCATTCAGGCAGTGGCTTTCGCGGGCTTATTTTACATTTTCTCCTATACTTTTCCTCTGCTTTACGTTCTGATTTCAGTTTTTGCTATAACGATTGTTTTTGGTCGATTTTACTGCGGCTGGCTATGCCCGTTTGGTCTTATTATGGACATCGAAGTTCAGCTAAGAAAAGCCCTTAAAATCCGCTACAGACTCCTGCCTGACAAACTTAACAAAACCTTGCACAATCTAAGATACGTGATCCTGCTGTTTTTCATATTGTTACCGATCGCTATATGGTTCATTCAGCCGCCCCCAAGTCAAGCTGCTGCAATGTTGGAGACACCGCTTTTAGCGGGACCGTTCCGCCCATATAGTGTTCTTATTGATCCGTTAATACCATTTATTGTTCCATGGACCAACGGAGCTATGAATGTGTTCGGTATTAACTTAACCTATCCTTACGTGCAAGAGTTTCTCACTTACATCGGACAAAATTTATGGCAGGCGTTTGCTATTGCTTTTGTCGTTTTAACACTTGTTGGATCATTCTTCGTAAGGAGGTTATGGTGCCGCTTCTGCCCAACGGCCGCCTCATTGGGTGTAGCAAACAGGTTTAAAGGCTTTAAGTGGGCTCCTCTGCTACATCTCGAAAAAGACGAGGAAAAATGCACAAAATGCGGCGTTTGCAAGAGGGTTTGTCAATCACAAGTTAACGATGTGTATGAGCAGAAAGGCGGAAAAATCGAAACTTCAATGTGCATGCTATGCTTGCGGTGCGTTGAAATGTGTCCATACGAAGACACTTTGAAAGTTAAGCTTGGAAATAGAACAGTGTTCAAATCAAGAAACTGGTTAGAACCATCAACAAGCGAGTGAAGAAATAATGAAAACCGAAAAGATTGAAAAAAAGTACATGCCTGAAATTCCCGCGAAGGAAATGGAAGAATTAAGAAACACTATCAAAACTGCATCTCAGAAAGTAATGGCTGAGAATATTGAGCGCATGAAGAAAGCTGACCCTAAAAGACCCGAAATAATGAAGTATTTCGATGAGATCGCCGATTTATTCGGTCAACGCCCAAAAGAGATTTCGGCTGAAAAAGAGAAAGGTAGGAAAGTAGTTGGTTACACATGTTTATTTGCTCCTACCGAGTTGATTTTAGCTGCCGACGCCATTCCTGTTCGAGTAAATTCGGGATGGTATGACACTTCTAAACTGGGTGACAGAATTGTGCCAGTGGAAGTTTGTCCAGTTATCCGTTCAACCATTGGCGCAAAAATGATTGAGCTATCACCTTTCCTTGAGCAAAGCGACGCCTTAATCAGTGTTTTAACCTGTGATGGAATGACCAAGATGGGTGAGATTTTAAGTGATTCCAAAACTGTTTGGGAAATGAACATTCCAAGGGTTAAAGATGCTGAGCATTCGCTTCGTTTTTGGAACGACGAAATATGGCATATGAAAGATCGTCTCGAAGAGTTAACTGGAAACAAAATTACACGTAAAAACCTAAAAGAAGCTATTGAGCAAAGCCAAAGGGCAACAAAAGCTTTTCGCCGCTTGCAGAATTTGCGGAAAGGATCACCAGTAATTATGGGCAGAGACGCTATGCTTGTTAATCAAACCTACCTATGGGATGACAAAAAACGTTGGACAGAAAAAACTGAAGCATTATGCGATGAGCTTGAGAAAAGAGCTCAACGGAAAGAATGGGTTTGTCCCGAGGAAACCCCACGTGTGATGGTTACGGGTACACCGATGTTTTGGCCTGATAACTGGAAGTTACCGACATTGGTTGAGGAAGCTAATCCACGAGGCGTAATTGTTGCAGATGAGCTCTGCTCGGGCGAGAGAATTCTAAACGATCCAGTTGGCGTAGATGAATGGAATATGGATGATATGATTAGCGCTATTGCCGATCGATACTTGATGGCTTCAACTTGCCCTTGCTTTACTTCTAAAGATGGCAACGAGGACCGAATAAACTGGCTGATAAACAAAATTAAAGAAAGCAATATTCAAGGTGTCATTTACTATGTGGTGCGCGGTTGCATGCTCTATGCCATGGAGTACACGAGAGTTAAGAAGGCTCTTGACAAATTAAACATCCCAGTATATTACTTAGACACTGAATACACACGCGAAGATGTTGGACAAATGAAGACCCGTGTTGAAGCATTTCTTGAAATGTTAACCGCAAGAGTAGATTTCTAAAGGTGACCTGATGATTACTCTGGGGATGGACTTAGGCACACAAAAAATAAAAGTGATAATCCTAAAAGACAACGTTGTTGCTTCAAGAGGAGAAGCGTTCTCAGGGTTTGACCCAACCAAAGCCGCCGAACAAGCAGTAGATGATGCACTCAAACAGGCAGGAATAAAAATTTCGGATATTGCTTATGTTGTCGCGACGGGTTCAAACATGGATATGGCACCTTACGCAAAAAGTACTGTAAGCATGATGGGCGCTGACGCTAAAGCTGGATGTTACCTTTTCCCGAAGGCAAGAACGATAATTGATATTGGCGCTGAAGAAGCAAGGGCCGTGAAATGCGACGAGAGATGCAGCATGACTGATTTTGTGGTTAACGAACGCTGTGCCGCTGGTGCAGGAGCATTTATTGAGTCAATGGCAAGGGCGTTAGAAGTCAAATTGGAAGACATGGGTCCACTTTCACTTAAAGCTGAACGTGCAAGCCCAATCAACGCTTCCTGCGTCATATTTGGAGAATCCGACGTTGTTTCACTAATTCATCGCCAAGAATCTAAACCAGAAATCGCTAGAGCCGTTTTTGACGCGATGGCTGATCGGGTTTCGTCTATGGTTCACAGGTTAGGAGTAAATCCAGAAGTGGTTCTGGTTGGTGGTGTAGCGCGGGATGTTGGCTTTGTTGCATCATTAAATCGAAAGTTAGGCGTAAACGTATTGATTCCTGATTATCCTGATTTTTCGGGAGCCTTGGGTGCTGCTTTAACTGCATCTAGCCGAGCCAAGGAGCCACAAAAATGAAGGAGCCGAGCACAGTAGAAAATGCAGTTGAGTTTTGGCGTTGGCAAGAATATCAACGCATAATGCCCGGTAAATCTTGGAAAAGCAAGGATCTAATCACTGCCGGTGTTGATGTTGGTTCAGTCGGCTCAAAAGCTGCAATAATGGTTAATGGGGAAGCTTATTCCTGGGGTATAATACGAACTGGGTCCAACAGCCCTGAGAGCGCCACGAAAGCATTAGATTACGCTCTGAAAGGAACAGGACTTAAAATTAGCGACCTCAAATATATTGTCGGCACAGGATACGGGCGAGTAAACGTTCCAATGGCGAACAAAGCCATAACTGAAATTGCGTGTCACGCGAAAGGAGCAAATTATATTTGGGGACCCAGCGTGCGAACCGTGCTGGACGTAGGCGGACAAGACATTAAAGCTATCCGCATAGATGAAACAGGACGTGTGGTTTCATTTTTGATGAATGACAAATGCGCTGCTGGAACAGGAAGAGGCATGGAAGTATTCGCTGACCTACTAAAAATTCCGATCGAAGACATCGGCGGAATATCATTAAAAGTTGACCAAGAGCCGCCGCCAGTAAGCTGCACATGTGTCGCTTTTGCAAAAACTGAGGCGATGGGACTTTTACGCAAAGGTTGGTCAAAAGAAAAGGTTTTAGCTGCGTATACTCGGGCTATGGCAGTTCGCATGGCTAACTTGATCAATAGAGTAGGTTTAGAAAAAGAATTGGTTATTACCGGTGGTCAGTCGAAGAACATCGGGATTGTTAGCAGAATAGAGGTTGTTTTAGGAGTGAAATGCTTGCCGATGCCTAATTGGCGAGACAATGGTTTAGACCCCATGGTCGCGGGCGCGTTAGGTGCAGCTCTGTTTGGTAAGGCGCTCTATGAAAAGGCACAGAAATCTTAGAAGAGCATGTTAATGATTACGCATTATGGCTACACCGATGGATCAGGTGAGTACTACATAACAATTGACACGGACAAATGCAACGGCTGTGGCAAATGCGTTAAACAGTGTCCCCAATCAGCGCTTCAACTGGAAACAATGTTCATAGACCTCGAAGATAAGACAGCTGCTTCAATTACAGAAGAACACAGGAAAAAAATAAAGTACACATGCTCTTCATGCAAACCTGAAAGCAATCAATCTCCATGCGTTTTAGCTTGCGAGCTAAAAGCGATTAAATGTACTTGGAAATCTCAATAAGCCCATTTGACAAATAATGTAAAAGCTTTATTTTTAGGCTGAATGCTTGGCTCTTCTGTAGACATTCTTTCTATTTTGTTATTGGTTTCTTCAGCAACGGATCGTAAGGATTTTCTCTCTGTATTTTGAGTTGTTTTTTTGATGGTAAGCCTGATTTGTGTTTAGGTTACGTCTAGATTTGTTTTGAAATATCCCGAATTGTTCCTATTTGTCGTGATTTGCCCCAAAAAGGCCCAAAATGTCTTGAAAAAGCTATAGTTATCAACAATGGAGCTCTGATCCTCCTGATCAAGTTTTTATTCTTTAACTTTTTCTTCGTTCATTTTTTTCCTTGTTTTAAAGTTATTTTAAATAAGAAGCCCATGCTATGCTTCAAAGGAGGGACTAATGATTAACACTAAAGTTAGCAAGAAAATTCTCGCCATCTTGTTTACCGTAGCGCTTGTCGCGACGATTGGACTGATTGTTTTCTTTCAGGTGCCTCTAGAGTCAAACGCCAAGGTTGAGCCGTTAGCGCCTAGCTACATAGCTAACAGCAAAATCTTTCTGTTATCTTCAACTTCAAGTTTCGGGTATGTTGGCGGGAATCCATTGAGCCCTTGCTTCAGAGTGACCGCAAAAATTCGAAATGACTACACTTCTCAACAACCCGTAGATAGTCTCTATAATGACAGCCAGGGACGTGCGTGGTTCATAATGTACGCCAAACTTTACGACAAAAACGGCAATCAAATTCAATCCCAACCTTATATCCCGCCAAATGGTCACCCAAATTCAAATCAGCAAAACATAGCCAGCGATGAAACAGAAACACAAACCATTTTAATGATGACCTCAAACCGCAACGTTGATCACTATACGTTAGCCTTCAGTTGGATCGGGACTATTCCAGCTCCTTAATTCGCGAAGTAGGAAATTCATTAAGGAAGCTTAAAAGATTAAGGAAATGAAAAAGTTTATGCCAAAACCTAAGAAAATCTTCTTCATCTCAATTCTAATCATGTTTGTTCTTGTCTTGCCAACACTCGATGCGGCCCACGCCGTTGAGGTAAACGCCACAATAAAGGTAGGAATGTTTCCCGAAGGCGTTGCTTATGATTCTAATAAAGGCGAGATATTCGTTGCCAATTGGCTTTCCAACACAGTTTCAGTTATATCAGATAGCACTAATGCCGTCGTAGCCAATGTAACCGTTGGGTCTGCCCCAAGCGATGTAGCTTACGATTCGGTCAAAGGTGAAATATTCGTAGCCAATTGGAACTCCAACTCAGCCTCTGTCATTTCAGACAAAACGAATACTGTAATTGCGAA
>Ga0182021_10004216_pt1 | contig 16874 bp, 17 predicted proteins | sample 612E3MmetaG_FD_120493 | JGI IMG/M metagenome (GOLD analysis project Ga0182021, IMG submission 120493) | Permafrost microbial communities from Stordalen Mire, Sweden - 612E3M metaG (Illumina Assembly) | ecosystem: Environmental > Terrestrial > Soil > Wetlands > Permafrost | place: Sweden...
GTTCGGAGCGGAACACGCCGTCAGCCAGACGACCAGCGTGAGGAACATCAGCAACGAAGCGATTGTCTTGTTCATAGTTGGTCACTTTCTTCTACGCAGCACAAAAGACAATGACGACACTCACACTAAGTAGTTGTAAAAGAATAACTTCCGATTTTGAAATCGCCATCCACTGTAAGAACCAAACGTTTCGTGCGGGAAAATCGGAACTTATTCTTTTACACGTGCTAAGGCGCCCCCCCACCCAAGCGGATGCCATGTTCAATGATCATACCTGTGCTAAAACGTTCGCCATCTCGTGGGTCTATGTTTTGAGCGGAAATGTCGTACCCGTTCCGTGTATTTAAATTCAGTATCCATTCAATCGAATAGGACTCACCTGGAGATAACACAATGACATGCTTTACTTGATCTAGATTTTCCTTCGACCAGATTCTTTCCTCCATCTCACCCTCCCCCGGCCTCATTGGTCCAGGCGTTCTAACCTCAATATCAAGTGCTGGTACATCCACATCCTTGCTTTTAAAAGTCACCGTGTCTTTGGAGACGTTGTTTAGTGTTGCGCGTAAATGTATAGTTTCGCCTAGATCGTAATACTCGTGTTCGCTCCAAAGCTCAACTGTATAGACACCGGTAAGTTGCGACGTTACAGCCTTCGGCTCACGGGAAGTGTTTTGGCAGGCCACTAGGCCAAACAATGCAAGCCCAATAACGATGAAAAGTGTTTTTTTCATGGTAGTATGCTCCTTCCAAGCGGTAGTCCATCACGGTTTCGAACCGCCACACTGACATCGAATTCCGCACCCTGCGCTTGCGGTGCGCTTACTTCGGACTGCAAAGGTGCCGCAACCGCTACTGGTATAGTGAAAAGCGGCGTGGTGTTGAGCAACAGGCTGAACGCGATCAACATTGAGAGCATGCGATAAAGTTTGGACGTGGACATGGATCTTCCTTCCTTCAACTATAAATGAATTGTTCTTCAAGCACGATCTATGGCGCGGGCGCAATAGTCGCATGGCAGTAAAGCAGCTAACCTCCTACGGACCGAGCATCCGTGGGCCATAGAGCAATTGCACCATTACTTGTCCTGGTCCCTTATCGAGCCTGCCCCAATATCCGTGAACATAGACCTGATTACTAGCTGGATTCACGGCTTTGTGTAGATCCACTTCAGGCGTCGGCCAGTCCCACTGGATGGTATGAGATTGACCCGGTTCCAGAACGAGGCGTGTCAGTTGAGCCACGTCGGTCTGATATTGAGACAGGCATTGATTTTGCGCTGGGCAAATATCCATTACGGGGCGCTGCCCGCCGTCAAGCACGATTTGCTCATCGAGCGCGTTCTTCACCGTGAACGTCATGTGAACCGTATCGCCGGTTTTGTACTCGGCCTTGTCCACACACAGCGTGCCGATGGTGGCATCCTTTTCGATCCCGCCAGTATCAATGTTCCCCGGCTTTTTCTCAGTGCCTGAATCGCAGACAGGGCCAGACGAACACGCCGTCAGCCAGACGGCCAGCGTAAGGAACATCAGCAACGAAGCGATTGTCTTATTCATGGTTGGTCACTTTCCTTTGGGTAAGACATACGAGAGCGTGAAGAGGCATTACAAGGGCGGCCCCTTCCATGGGCCGTACAGGAACAGGACGAATACATCTCCCCTTCCCCCGTCTAATCTAGTCCAGTATGCTCGAGCCATTACATCGTTTTTTGGCCCTTGGGCATCTTGCGGATTGACCTGTGGGGCGGTGGGCCAGTCCCATTGGATGGTATGCGACTGACCCGGTTCCAGAACGAGGCGTGTCAGTTGAGCCACGTCGGTCTGATATTGAGACAGGCATTGATGTTGTGCCGGGCAAATATCCATCACTGGCGGCTGCCCGCCATCAAGGACGATCTGTTCATCAAGCGCGTTCTTCACCGTGAACGTCATGTGAACCGTATCGCCGGTTTTGTACTCGGCCTTGTCCACACAGAGAGTGCCAATGGTAGCGTCTCTACCTTTCTCGCCAGTAACGAGATTGCCCGATTTTCTCTCGATCCCCGAATCGCAGATAGGGCTGGGTGAACAGGCCGTCAGCCAGACGGTCAGCGCGAAGAACATCAGCAATGAGGCGATTGTCTTGTTCATGGTTGGTCACTTTCCAAGCATTCATGATCGTTGAGGCGCTACGGCACCACTCGCCGCGGGGCATAGAAGAAATCGACCCTGACTGTTCCAAGTCCCTTGTCCAGACCGATCCATTTACCGTAACCGGTCGCTGAATTGGTTTGAGGTTCCACAGATTTGCTCATATCTGCATCGGGTGGCGGCCAATCCCATTGGATGGTGTGCGATTGGCCCGGCGCTAATTCCAGGCGGGTGAGCTGGGCAATGTCGGGTCGATAGTGGGAGAGACAGGGCGCATATGATACACAAATGTCCATAACTGGTTGCTGTCCGCCGTCGAGCACGATCTGCTCATCAAGCAAGTTCTTCACTGTAAAGGTGATGTGGACAGTGTCGCCTTTGTTGTAGTCGGTCTTGTCCGTGCACAGTGTGGCGGTGTCAGCATCTCTTCCCATCTTCCCAGTATCAATGTTCCCGCGCTGTCTTTCAGTTTGTGAATCGCAGTTCGGGCCAGAACAGGCCGTCAGCCAGACGGTCAGCGCGAAGAACATTAGCAAGGCAGTAATCTTCGACATGATTCACTCACTTTCCACGCCGAATAGATAGGCGCGTGGCGTATACACTAGAGAGACTTCTTCACGCGGTGAAAAGTTCCCGGTTGAGATTCACCCTCATCCCCAACCCTTCTCCCAGCGGCCAGCCGTCCCACCGCTTCGCGGACATGGGAGGGAGAAGGGAGCGCGCATATTCCCCTCTCCGTTTGGGAGAGGGGTTAGGGGTGAGGGCAGATTCATCTCGCCACTTCCACCCAATCAGTATACAATAGAGCCAGCAAATATTCAGTCCGATTGTCTACACTTCTTTTTCCAAGGTCATTGCCATGCTCAAAATTCTATGCCTCAGTGCGGAAGTTGCACCGTTTGCCAAAACCGGCGGCCTCGGCGACGTGGTCGGATCGCTGCCCAAGGCCCTGCGCGCCATGGGCCACGATGTGCGCGTCATCATGCCTGCCTATCGATCGATCGAAGACGCGTATCAGGCCGGCCGGCTGCCGCTCAGCACGCCGCTGCCCGACGGCATGCTCGTCCCCACTGGCGTGGGCGCGGTTCCGGCGGGCGTATTCGAAGGCCAACTCCCTGGCAGCGATGTGCCCGTCTACTTCATCGCCGAAGGCGACCTCTTCGGTCGTCCGCAAATCTACGGCTACGGCGACGATGTCTATCGCTTTGCCTTCTTCAGCCGCGCCGCGCTGGAATTCATCCGCGCGATCGATTGGCGGCCCGATATCGTCAACGCGCACGATTGGCATGCCGCGCCTGCGATCACGTGGCTCAATACGGCGGGTAACACGCTCGATTGGTTCCGCAACATCCCCACGGCCTTTACCATCCACAACCTGATCCATCAAGGCAAGACCCGTTGGGATGTCTTCAATTATCTCGGCCTGTTGACGCGCCGCCTGGACCTTGAAGAAGGCTACGGCGAAGTCAACTTCATGGCGCGCGGCATCTATCACGCCACACTCGTCAACACCGTCAGCCCCACCTACGCGCGCGAGATCATGACGCCTGAAGGCGGGGTGGGCATGGACAAGCTGCTGCGCCATCGCAGCTTCGACGTGCACGGCATCCTCAACGGCCTCGATTACGACGAATGGAATCCGCAGGCCGATAAGCACCTGGCCCAAACCTTTGACGTCGATCATCTCGATCGACGGCTGGCCAACAAGCACGCACTGCAAGCGCGTGCCGGTCTGCCGCAGCGTGACGATGTTCCGCTGGTGGCCATGGTCACGCGTCTCGACTGGCAGAAAGGACTCGACATCACGGGCGAAGTCCTGCATCGGTTATTGAATGGCCTCGCGGGCGAAGCGCAGTTTGTCGTGTTGGGTACCGGCGCTCCGGAGTACGAACAGATGCTGGCGCAGATGACGGGCTATCATCGCGAAAAGGGCCACGCTTTCTTGACCTATGCCGCCGATCTCGCGCCGTTGATCTACGGCGGCAGCGATCTCTTCCTCATGCCCTCGCGCTTCGAACCGTGCGGCCTCGGTCAAATGATCGCCATGCGCTATGGCAGCGTGCCCGTCGTGCGGGCCACGGGCGGCCTGGCCGACACCGTGCGCGACGGCGTCACCGGCTTCACCTTCTATCAATACAGCGCCGACGATTTTTGGCGCACGCTGGAACGCGCGATCTACATCTACCGCAACGATCGCGTCATCTGGCCGGCGATTCAACGCAACGGCATGCAGGCCGATTTTTCCTGGGCTCGATCGGCGTCCGGCTACCAACAGCTGTATGAGTGGGCCATCGCTCGCATGCGCGGCTATTAACTCGTCAGCGAAGTTCTCGCCTCGATCCTCAAATTGCCAAAGGAGCGCCATGCCGCCACTCACTGCGATCATCCCGATTGTCTTAGGGGCAGTGGCCTTGTTGTTGGGTCGCCGCTTATTCTGGTTGTTTGCCGCGATCGTCGGGTTTGCTATCGGCTGGTGGCTAGTCGGGTTGTTCTTCCACGGCTCAAGCACACTACAGTTGATTTTGGGCGTCAGCGGTGGGTTGTTTTTGGCGATCATGACACGCGGGCTGGGCCAGTGGGCTATTCGCATTGTGGCCGGGTTAGCGGGTTTCGTCATGCTGCCGGTGCTGCTGGGCGATCTAGGCATGCTGGGTGGTATCCACGAACTGATCTGGTCTATGTTGGGCGCGGTGCTGGGCTTTGTCTTTGCATTGTTCATGGCCGACTCGGCGTTGATTATCCTGTCGGCGCTTTTGGGCGCGGGACTGATCATGAGCGGCGCGCAGCAGCTGGTTCCGATTTCGCAAGTGCTGCATTTGATCGGCGGCTTCGTATTGATCATCATCGGCGTGATGTTCCAAGCGCGCTAGAGCGGTTTCCAAGTTGATTTGCGATCTTGCGCAACACCGTCATTCCCGCATGCTTTCGCTCACGTCGTACCCGGCACGCTGTGCCGGCGACGCGCTAGGCGTGCGTGCCGCCAGGCCCCGGTGGGGCCTGGGTACGGCATGGCGGGAATCCAGCCGCCCTATTAGCGCCAACCGCTAATGGTCATGCTGGATGCCCGATTACAGCATTCGGGCATGACAGAGTCGTAAACAACTGGAATTCGCTCTAGAGGAATTGAGCCTGCTCAACTCGCCGCTTCCCAACCTCGTGGCATCGGCCTTTGCGACAGTTGCTATTGTGATGCTCAGTGGTTCGTTCTTGGGCACACTGGCGTTTCCCCATATCAACCGCTGGGTTTGATCGGCGCAGTGGCCGGCGCGATCTTCATGATCGTGTTCAAGCGCTGTCGCTTGCCCCGTGATGAGTTGCTCACCCCGGGTATATCGCAAAACTGTTGGGCAGCCTTCGGGTTTCCGGTAGTGCTCCGCGATGGATGGGTACATCCATCGCCGCCAACCGCCCGCGGAGCGTGTACCCACGCGCAGCGGAGCAGGAGCAACTGAAAAGTCACCAACACTTTTGCGTTATACTCGCTCGCCCCTCGCATGTTGACACTCCAGTTGAAATAGAATATACCTAAACTAGCAGTGCGAGGTGAATCCATGCCACAGCATATTCAAGTTAAGGCCGGAGAAGCATTTGAGATAACGCTGGAAGGTTCAGGCGGTACGGGCTTTCGTTGGGAGCTGGCATCGCCAACGGCGACGAAGCGTTTCGTCACGCTGGTCGACGAAGACCGGAAAGCAATCTCGACGGTGCCCGGCGGCCGGACGGTGCAGCATTTCCGTTTTCAAGCAGGGGCGCCGGGAAAACTAGAGTTGACCTTTCGCTATCGCCGATCCTGGGAAGCGCCCGATTCAGGCACGGTGCAGACCATCGACGTGCAGATCGATCCGCCGGGTTGATCGAGGCGAGGTTGAGCGTAAGGGAGGTGATGTGCTGATCGGGTTACGGAGTGTCCACCTGCGCCCTCGGCACAGGTGCGTGCGCGGGTGCGTGAAGTTGACGCAAGTCATTTAGCCCAATAGGAGATTTCTCATGCCGACTAAAGTCCCAATCGACCAGCTGATCAAGCATAGTTACGGGTGGATGCCTGACCTGCCAGATCATCGTGACTATCTCTTCACCGCCACAAGACGCGCGGTTGCCAAGCTGCCCAGTTCGGTCGATCTGCGGGCGGGGTGTCCGCCGGTTGAAGATCAAGGAGCCCTGGGCAGCTGCACCGGAAATGCGATCGTGGGCGCGCTGGAGTTTCTGGAATTGAAAGACAATCTGCCGCTGGTGGATTTGAGCCGCCTATTTGTCTATTACAACGAGCGCGTGATGGAGCACACCGTTCAATCGGATGCGGGCGCGCAAATTCGCGATGGCGTCAAATCGGTGGCAAAGCAAGGCGTCTGCAGCGAAGCGACGTGGCCCTACCTCATTTCGAAATTCGCCGTGAAGCCCACGGCGGCGTGTTACACAGAAGCGCTGAAGCATCGTGTCGTCGAGTATCATCGCCTGAGCACGCTCGACGATATGCGCGCGTGCCTGGCCGAAGGCTATCCGTTCGTGTTTGGCTTTACGGTCTACGAAAGTTTCGAGTCGCAGCAAGTGGCTAAAACGGGTACCGTGCCGCTGCCGCGCAAGAATGAGCGCGTGCTGGGCGGTCATGCCGTGCTGGGCGTGGGTTATAACGACCGGCAGAAACGCTTCATCGTGCGCAACTCGTGGGGCACCGGCTGGGGCAAGCAGGGCTATTTCACCATGCCTTACAATTACCTGGCGAATCCGGATTTTGCCAGCGATTTCTGGGTCGTGCATCGCTAAGCCTCGTAGTGATTTATTCAGTCGATCTGAAGCGGAGCAGAGACACATGCTGCTCCGCTTTTGATTGCTGTCATTCCCGCACGCTTTCGCCTGGCGCGTCGCCGGCACTATGTGCCGGGCACGACGAAGCGGGAATCCAGTAACCCTGTCTGCACAAGGTGTAAACGGACGACCTGGATGCCCGACACGCCCTGTCCGCGCTTTGCGCGGGGGCGCGCATGGCGAAAGCACTCGGGCATGACAAACCCGTAAACTAACCTGGGAATCGCTCTAAGTGCTTGACCCAACTCGATCGAGCCTCTATACTGCCAGGTGACATTCGCGTAGGCAGATCACTATGACCACCACAGCGCTTAATTGGACTGAAAAACAAAACAGGCTACGCGCAACCACCGATCAACCGGTGGCACTTTATCTGCACGTGCCGTTCTGCCATCATCGCTGTTCCTATTGCGATTTCAATATCTACGCCGGCATGAAGTCCCTGTATGTGCCGTATATCGAAGCCGTTGCGGAAGAGATTGCGGTGACGGCAGCGCGGGTAGGGCATGTGCGTGTGCCATCGATCTACGTGGGCGGGGGAACACCTTCGTTGTTGCCGGTAGAGTTGATCGGTGGATTGTTGACGGCCGTGCGGACATTCTTTGAAGTGGACACTGAAGCAGAAGTCACGCTTGAGGCAAATCCGAGTGGGCTGCCGGCCGCATATTTTGCGCAACTCCGATCGTTGGGAGTGAATCGACTCAGCCTCGGCGTGCAGTCAAGCCATGATGATGAATTGTACCTCTTGCGGCGCGGACATTCTTTTCAAGAAGCGATCGAAACATATGAAGCCGCCCGCCAGGCCGGTTTCGACAACGTGAATGTCGATTTGATCTACGGGCTGCCCAACCAGCCGATCGAAAAGTGGCGCGCGACGTTGGAGCGGGTGATCGCTGTGCAGCCCGATCACCTCTCGGCGTATAGCTTGCAAATGGAAGAACGCACCGCCATGCTGCGCTGGGTGCAAAATGGACGTGTCTCGGAACCGGATGATGACGATGTGGCAACTATGTATGAGCTCGCGCAAGACCTGCTGAACCGGGCCAGGTTCGATCATTACGAAATTTCCAATTGGGCACGCACCACGCACTACGCATCACGTCACAATCTCGTGTACTGGCGCAATGAACCCTATTTCGGTTTTGGCTGCGGGGCGCACTCCTCGTTTGAGGGCAAGCGTTACTCGAATGTGCTGCATCCGCGTGACTACATCGAGCGCATTCAACAGACCGGCGCGGCGGTCGTCGAAGAAGAGCAGATCGATCGGGCGTTGGAGATGGGCGAGACGCTGATGCTGGGCCTGCGCTTGATCGAAGAAGGTGTCGAACGCGCGCGTTTTGCCGATCGCTTCGGCGTGGAACTGGATGAAGTTTATGGTACGACGATTGCCAAGCTAACGGCGCAGGGTTTACTTGAAGCCAATGAAGGGTGCGTGCGCTTAACACCGCAAGGCCGGTTGCTCGGCAATCGCGTGTTTGGAGAGTTTTTGCCAGATGAATCACAACAAAGATAAGGCGAACTTCGTGCGTCGCCTGGGATACGCGGTGAGTCAGCTCGCCTGGATCGCGATTGGCTGCTATGGTGTCAGCATGATGTTGTGGTTGGCGTTGAAATTGCTTGGTGCCGCGAGGTGGTCGCCGGTTGAGCTGGTAAGTGATTTATTGCCAGTGCTGTTATTGCCAGCCTTGATCAGTGTGCCGCTATGTGTCGTGCGCCGACGTTGGCGTTTGGCATTAGTTTCTTTGCCCGCGTTAATTGCATTGGTGTTCGGCTATGGAGTATTCTTCTTGCCGCGCACGGCCCATGCAGAATCAGGCGCCATGACGTTTCGATTCCTGACCTACAACATTCATGCGGAATCTGTGCAGCTTCAGCCGCTGCTGGATGTGATCCGTTCCGTGGCTGCTGATGTCGTGGCCATCCAGGAATTGAGCCCGGCGATGGCGGATAGTATGGCAACCGAGCTGCGGGATGTGTATCCTTATCAAGCGTTGCATCCTAATGTGGAAAATGCCATCTGGGGACAAGGGGTATTGAGCCGTTATCCGATCGTGGAGGATGAATACTGGCGCATCTCACTCGGGCATCAGCGCGTGAAGTTCAATATAAACGGAATGCCGGTGGTGCTTTACAACACGCATCCAGTTCATCCTTTCCTGCTGAGGGACGGAGCCGTGTTCAACATGCAACCCCATCGAAACGAAGTGGACGAAGTGTTGCGGCGTGTGGCACGTGATACCGTTCCGATCGTCGTGGCGGGTGATTTCAACATGACCGATCAAGTGGACGACTATGCCCGACTCACACAGCGCTTGGGGGATACTTATCGAGAAGTGGGTTGGGGGCTGGGACTAACCTTCCCCGATTTTAGCGCACGACAAACGCTGCCATTTGATGCCCCGCTGTTGGAGAGATTGGGTCGTCCACTGGCGCGTATCGACTTCATTTTTCATAGCGACGATTTACAAGCTCTGTCGGCGCAAGTGTGGCCGACTTCAGGTGGTTCAGATCATCGACCCATAGTCGCGGAGTTGGCACTGCGCTGAAAGTGTTCACGGACTTTCTGTGTCGAAATGATTGATTCACGTGGGGTTAGCCTTCCAGCTGCTTGAGAATCAGCGTGCAATTCTTGCGCTCACTTCAGCAGGTGCGATCCACGCGTGGCCATGCGCCTCAATCTAAGGCAAATTAAGGCGTTTCAGAAGCACGCGTTGATCGACGGCGTGACCAGCGACCATGACTGGCAGCCGTTGTCCCGAGTCGGCTGCATATAAGCCGATTTGAATCCAGATCGGACCGGCCGCAGCGGGAATATCGAGGTGATTGACTTGCGCGATCAGATCCCCGGGCCGCCAGTCTGTGGATGGCGCATCCAGTCGATCTTCCTGCGCGACGACCTGCCCGACGGCGTCAAGCGCGTGCACGAATAATTGCAGCGAATCTGCACTTGTTTGATCTGCGCGCCAATAAGTAACCACACTCAGTTGATCTCGCTCTGGCGTGATCTGGAACCCAAGCAGTTCGGCGTTATTGCCAAACTGAACGGGTAGCGTTAGAGCGTGCGCGCTCTGCTCGTTGGGATAGAGCGTCTGGCTCCAAGCAGCGGCATGCTCAGCACTAAGTGCGGCTGTCCAAATTCTTTCACCCAAATTAAAAGAGTAGAGGTGAAAGTCCTGGCGTTCTTCCTGCATCTGCCCGGCAAGCGTTGGCGCGATATCTATCAGCAACGGAGCCAATTCGGGGATGATTGCTTGTTTGGTGTTAAGCGCCAGCCAGGTCTGCGTCCGTGCCGCGATGAGCGCGCCACTTGCATCGAAATTGCGTACGCGCAGCGTGTTCGTTCCCAGGCGAATATAGACGCCGGGATCGAAGAGTGTGTACGATAAACCAGATACCGATAAATCAGTCGGCGTGCCCCAGGGAATGCCGCGCAGGAATTGAATATCGCGCCAATCCCATAACCGTTCAGGATGAGCATCGACATTGGCTGGATAACGATTCCAGTCAAAGGTCTCTGGGACATTCGCGCCGCGATCGTGAACGACCAGGCTGAACCCGGCCAGGACAATAAAGGCCAGCTTGAGCCATGGCGCTTTGGATGCAGGGAGAGGCGGCGTCTGGTCGTTTGAATTATCAGATCCAAAAAGCACTGCCACCACTGGGATCAGCCAATACATCAAATAGGGCAACAGATCCGCCAGCATTCTGGGGCCGTAACTCCAGCCGCCCCACCACAACGGCCAGATCGCCAGGATCGCCAGGTGAAGCAGCACGATGGCGCCCAAAAAAAGATCGAGCCGGAAAAATCCACCGTGTTTAAGATTAAGCCAGACACCCCAGATCGCAAATAGAAACACGGGTGAATAGAGCAGCAACCCGCGCGAGGGGCTGACTAATAAGCCGGCGAACGCCTCAAAAAAAGCGCCGGAGACGGCAAAGCCTTGATAAGATCGATAGTAGTCTGAAAGCAGGGTGTGGTAAATCGACAAGTTGAATGCGATAAAGGGCACGGCGATGAACAACGCCCACAGCAAGTAACGGACAAAATAGCGGCGAAAATATATGAAAACGTAAATAGTCAGCACGAGCACCGAAAGGCTGTTGGTGGGTCGTGTGACATACGCCAATGCCAGCGGCAAGGCGACGAACTGGCTGAGAAACGGGCGCTTTTTTGCCAACAGGATTAGATAAAGCGCCAGCGCCAGCATCAACATCGATGGGCCGTGCTGCCACAGCGCGCGACTCGCCGTGGACCAGGCCGATGTGCCGAACGCAAATACCAGCACCAGCCCTAAAGCGCGCTGCTTATCCAAAAACAGGCGAGCCATACCATAGATCACGAGCGCTGTCAGGGCTACGATAAAGCTAGCAATGAATAGTTCAGTTTCTTCAGGCCGAGCTTGTTGAATGTAGTCGGAGAATCGAACGGGTGACGCGAACGTCGATAGGCGATCGATGACCCACACGAACGGCACGGCTGCCAGTGACGCGCCTATTGGATAAGGCGTGTAGAGATGACCGTTGATTTTTTCGACGGCATAATCGTGGTTGGGGGTTTCCGCGATCAGCGCTTGATATTCGTCTAGATCAGTATTGCCCTCCTGAATGATGCTCATCGCCGTGTGAATCGCCCAGATCGAATCAGTCGAGGTGATATTGCGGCTGCTCACATGAACCAGCAACACGCCTAAAAAGACGACCATGGCAAGAAACTTGTCCCCCGGTTGCTTAAACCTCATCTTCCTCTCCATTCGGTTCAATCTGCCCTGGTGATTACTTGCTCATCTGTGATCCACGCGTGTGCCATGCGCGGCGTATTGAACGCCAGCCCGATTTTTCCAGAGCGATCGATCACGATCACGCCGCCCAAACCCTGCGCCCGATCGGCCAACACCCCGATCGCTTTTTCTGCGGCGACTTGAGCGGTGTGTCCCTGCGCGATGAAATCACACACGGCCTTGCCCAGCACCACCTTCATGATCGATTCGCCCCAGCCTGTGGCCGAGACGCCCGCGCTCAAATCATCAGCGTAACACCCGCACCCGATCAGTGGACTATCTCCCACGCGGCCCTGCAACTTGTTCGGTGTGCCGCCGGTCGAAGTGCCTGCCGCGAGATGACCGTTTACATCGATGGCCACTGCGCCTACCGTGCCATGCGGAGTAGACGATCCGCCAAAGGCAATCTCGACCTTGAAATCCTTCTGAGCCTTGATGACCTTCCAACGTTCCAACTCCTGTCCGGTGAGCAGCTCAGACTCATCGCACAACGAAATGCCCTGGGCCTGCGCGAAGTGTTCCGCGCCGAGACCCACTAGCAGCGAGTGGGTCGTACGCTCCATCACCAGCCGCGCCACTGAAATAGGATGGCGCACGTGCTGCATGGCGGCGACTGCGCCATTGTTCAACGTGGCTCCCTCCATGATGATGGCATCGAGTTCCACTTCACCGGCGGAATTTAGCCACGCGCCTTTTCCCGCATCAAACGCCGGATCATCTTCCAGCGATCGGATGGCAGCCTCCACCGCATCCAGCGCCGATCCGCCCTTCTTCAATATCGACCATCCCACTTGGGCGGCCACGCGACAGCCCGCCAGATGTCCCTCGACTTCGTTGTCGGGAATATCCCACGCGCCGCCATGCACGATGAACGCCGGTGTGAATGAAGTCATTTCGATTCTCTCTTGGGTAGAGGATGCTCGTCGTAGTGTTTGACGATCGTTCCGAAGAGCCAGCGATAGACACGCTTGCTCTCGAACGCTGCATCCGGTAGTTGTGACACTAGCTGCTTCAGCGCCACGCGTTGTTGCTCGTACCATGTTTCTACTTCTGCGTATGGCCGCTCGGCAAAGCGCTGCACAGCACGCGTGTTGAAGTCGTCGTCGCCAATGTAATCACGTGGTGGCCGTTCATCACGTTGCAGGTAAGGCATCACGCGCCGTGTCTCTTCCATCCACGCGCCCAGATGTGCCAACAAATCCTGCGGGCGCGCATAACCCTGTTGCTGCGTGAAGCGCGCCTGCTCATCCTCGGATAGTTGCGCCAGGCGAACAGGATATGCTTTCCACGTCGTATCGATGGACTCGATAAATTCAGTGCGCGTCCAATGCTTGGTCTGCTTTGACATCTTGCGGCTCCCTATTGATTCGGGTGATGATCCAGATCAATCCAGCTGCGCCGCTGATCAGTAGTATCAACGGTAACACACTGGCTGCGCCCGGCAAGCCGATAAGCATGCCCCAGTTGCGCGCGACATCTCCCGTGCTGAGGTGCGGCCAGCTATATTCGATCAGCGGATTCATGATGTTGTCGGGCGCATAGTATTGCCCGCCCAGCGTCAGTGACCACCCATTCACGATCGAGATCACGGCCAACCCGATCGTGATCAACCCCAGCCCCACGCGCCACTTCGTGGTCAGGCGCGCCATCCGATCGAGCGTCGCCGTGAGCGGCCAGACCAGGAAGGGAAGCATCGGCACGAGATAACGCGGCCCGGCACTCCAGCCGCCCCACCACTGCGCCGACGCGCTAATCAGCACGAAGAAGCCCAGTACGCTGGCCAATGTGGTCACCCATTCGGCGCGGAAGATCGATCGGCGCAGCAGCACCAACCCCGGCAGGCTCAACAACAAAATCGGCGACGCGAAGAACAATCCGCGGAATGGACTGAACGTCAATCCCCAGATCGCTTCCAGCGTGGGAACATTGGCGCTGAGGAATCCAGTTGAGAGGATGGCGCTCCAGTAGGGATTGGCGGTGTATTGATAGCCCAGCGCGAACGGCGTGCCGAAGATCGATGCGTTATAGGCTCCCCACAACCCGATCGGGATGAAGCCCCCCAACGCGATGAGTATGATCGGCGGCACACGCCGCGTGATCCAGATGGCGTACAGTCCGATGCAGGCGGCGATGAGCACGGCGGGATATTCAGTGACAACCGCATAACCCAACAAGCCACCGATGACGAACCACTCGATCGATCGGGCCCGGCGCGAGCGTAGCGCAACCAGCCACGCGAACGCGCCGAAGAGCAGCACGGCTGCCACTTGATGTCCGTAGAAAGCGGCGGAGTACGTGAAGGCCGGTGTCGCTACACCATAGATCAACACGGCGAAGGCACGCCAGCGCAGCGGATAATTCAAGCGCCCTAAGAAATAGAACAAGACCACGCCCAGCAGCGCCGATGACAGCCCGACGATGAGCCACGTGGTCAATGCGATGCGACTGGCAAATATCAGCTCTGCGCGTGAGACTTGATCGCTGGAGCGGTTGATCGTCGACGCGGCGGCAGGCGCGCGCCCCAGTGAGACGATGAGGTTCTGCACGACTTCCAGCTGCGTCACGCGTGACACGACGAAATAGACGGGCACGCCCAGAAACGATAGGCCCGGTGCTTTATCGATGTAGCGGTGACCGTTGAACAGCGCGTAGTCGCCGGTGTTCGGCGCATACGCATCGATGGACAGCGTGCCTTGATCCACGATGGCGGCGCTGAGATCGAAACGTGCGTTCGCGTTCCAGTCCAGCCAACGCGGAAACACGAAGGCATAGGCCAACGTTAGGGTGACGAAGATGAGGAAGGTAACGCGCCGTTCTGCCATAACCATCTGAAAAGTAAAGAGTGACGAGTGAACACTATTTTATCACTCGTCACTCTTCACTTATCATTGATTACTTCTTACGACCGAACTTCTCTTCGAGCACGTCCACCAGCGTCGGCTGGCCGATTTCTTGCAATTCGTAGCGCACGCGCTGTGAGGGGCGATTGATCTCGACGACGCGCCGCAAATCGATCGGGGTGGCCACCAATACGAGATCACACGGCGTGTTGTTGATCGTCTCACCCAGTTCGCGCATTTGCTCGGGGCCATAGCCCATCGCCGGCAGCACTGCGCCCGTCGTGGGATACTTTTGATAGGTTGCCACGATCGAACCGACCGCATACGGGCGCGGATCGATGATTTCGGCTGCGCCAAAACGCCGTGCGGCCACGACGCCAGCGCCATAGGCCATCTCGCCGTGGGTCAACGTGGGACCGTCTTCGATGACGAGCACGCGCTTGCCTCTGATGGCGGCCGGATCGTCGACGAAGATCGGGGAAGCCGCTTCCACCACGGTCGCGTCGGGATTGACCTTGATGATGCTCTCGCGCACACGCGCGATGTGATCCAGATCGGCGGTATCGACCTTGTTGATGACGACCACATCGGCCATGCGCAGATTGGTTTCACCCGGATGATAGTTCAACTCGTGGCCGGGGCGATGCGGATCAGCCACGACGATGTGCAGGTCGCTCTTGTAGAACGAGAGGTCGTTGTTGCCGCCGTCCCACAGAATGATGTCCGCTTCCTGCTCGGCCTGCCGCAGGATCGCTTCGTAGTCGACGCCGGCATAAATCACCACGCCGCGATCGATGTGCGGTTCGTATTCTTCGCGTTCCTCGATCGTGCAGTCGTGCGCATCCAGGTCTGTGTAATCGGCAAAGCGCTGCACGGCTTGCTTCACCAGATCGCCGTAGGGCATGGGGTGACGAATCGCCGCAACCCGGTAGCCCAGCGCTTTCAGAATTTCCGACACGCGCCGCGTGGTCTGGCTCTTGCCCGCGCCGGTGCGCACCGCGCAGATCGAGACGACAGGCTTGGTCGATTTGATCTGTGTTTCCTTGGGGCCGATCAGCCGGAAGTCGGCGCCCGCGGCTAGCACCTGTGACGCTCGGTGCATCACATATTCGTGCTGCACGTCTGAATAGGCGAAGATAACTTGATCGACATCATGTTCTTTGATCAGGCGGTTCAAGTCCGATTCGGGATAGATCGAAATCCCGGCAGGATACAGCTTCCCGGCCAGCTCGGGCGGATAACGGCGGCCATCGATGTTGGGAATCTGCGTCGCAGTGAAGGCCACGACTTCGTAGGCGTCATTGTCGCGGAAGACGGTGTTGAAGTTGTGAAAATCACGCCCTGCGGCGCCCATGATGATAACTTTGATCCGGCTCATTCGTGCACTCTCCTGTGGTGGTGTGGGGTTTTCAAAACGAAAATGTCATTGGGCAGCCGCGGAGTGGCTTACCTCAATGACATTTCTATGCTCATCATGGCGCGTGGCGCACCATGAATCTTTTACACCGCGATTATATCATGGAGTGGCACAAGCGGACAATGAGGTCATAGTTCGCGAGTATAACGCAAAAGGGTTGGTAACTTTTCGTCAGCGTTCCCGCTGGATGATCATCCAGCGGTTCGGAACGGCGGATTGTCACCCAAAGGGGCCTTGAGCCTGCCCTACAGTTTTGCGTTATACCCAGTTCGCTAGGGCAAACGCGTGAAAGTGACAGGGTTGCTTGTTAGATTAGTCGCTTTTGGTATCCAGGCGGGACGCGTAAGAATGAGTATATACTTGCCAGGTTTGGATAAATCGAACCAGGTATCAATGCGAAAGGATTCATGATCAGGATTATCTTGGTCAACTGGATATTGCAAATGGTGCCTGCCCGCGGCTTCCAGCTTGTATCCCTCTAGGGTTTGGGGCACTAGCTCACCTTGTTCATCAAGCACCACAATATGGTAACGGGCTGGCGGAGTATTGCCACCACGATCCAAAGAGATTTTGCCACCATCAACGTCTAGAACGACAACGGTCGCTGTCGCTGTAATGAATTCTGCCTGCGAGTAAGTATCCTTATTAGTTGCAGCAACTAACGTCACTGCGATATCAAATTTTCCTGACTCGCCATTATTTCGATCTCCCAAGCTGGTACACGCTGAGATCATGGCGACGAATGTTAGCAGAACAACTAGAACAGCTCGATTTCTTTTGAACGGAGCGGGGGAAGGTGTTACGGGCCGAGATAAATGGTGGTGAACGGCTGGAATAAATGGCGCAGGCGGGACACAAAAAACGGACTCTGTCGGTGCGGCAGAGTCCGTGGCGCTCGAGGCGA
>Ga0182021_10004217_pt1 | contig 16873 bp, 13 predicted proteins | sample 612E3MmetaG_FD_120493 | JGI IMG/M metagenome (GOLD analysis project Ga0182021, IMG submission 120493) | Permafrost microbial communities from Stordalen Mire, Sweden - 612E3M metaG (Illumina Assembly) | ecosystem: Environmental > Terrestrial > Soil > Wetlands > Permafrost | place: Sweden...
ACGCAGGTCCCGCCAACTCGGGTCGACTGAATGGCCGCCTTCAGCACGGCGTCGACTCCGGCGCACTCGAAAGAGACGTCGGCGCCACGCCCCTTCGTGAGCTCAAACACCTCTCTCACCACATCGGAGGTCCTCGGGTCGATCACGTGGTCGGCTCCGGCGATCGGTGCCATCTGCTTGCGGACCTCTGCCGGCTCCACCACGATGATCTGCTCCACCCCGCAAGCACGCAAAGCCGCCGTCGTCACGAGTCCGATCGGGCCAGCTCCGAAGACCAGGGCTGAGTGGTTGGGCTTGGCGCCGGACAACCTGACCGCGTGGTGGGCGATAGCCAAGGGCTCCACCAGAGCGCCGACATCGGTGCCGAGGTCGCCGAGTGAGTGGACCCAACGACGCTCCGCGACGACAAACTGCGAGAATCCTCCACCGAAACCCGACAGACCGACAAAACCGACCGACTGACAGACGTTGTACCTGCCCTGCGTACAAGCATCGCAATGCCCACAGATGATGTACGGCTCGACGACAACACGATCACCGACATGGACGTCATCGACACCGTCACCCACTTCGTGGACTACCCCGGCGAACTCATGACCGAGCGTGATCGGCACCGCCTCGCCTGTGATCGGGTGCGGAGCGTCCGCAGTCGGAGCAAAGATCGGCCCCTCGAGGTACTCGTGCAGGTCGGTCCCGCAGATGCCGCACCACTCGACCTCGACCTTGACCGTCCCCGGACGCGTTTTGGGCTCCGGAATGTCGTCGATGCGGATGTCGCCAGGACCATAGAAACGTGCAGCCTTCATGAGGAATATCTCCCTTGGATTCGAGCGCCTTGCCGCGCGGGTGTGACTCAGAGCACACCAAGCGGGTACAGTGCGACAAGGGTTGCACCGGGTTGCATCACCCAAGTCGCATAGCGCAATCGCACGCGGTCGGATGAGCCTGTAGAGCTGGCCATACTCTTTGCCAATCCTCAAAAGGGCCCTCAACGACGAGAGACGGTGATCGTGGGCAACATCAGCGCGATCCGACCGGGCACCGACCTGTCGAAGTACGCCCGCGAGCTCGTACGCATGCATGAGGCAATCATCGGGGGCAGCCGTTCGCCCATGCGACCCAGAGATCTGGTCGCACGGTCATGGACGCGGGTCCTCGGGTTCGGGCTCAACCCGGCCGGGATCAGCACCCGCGACCCCCTAAGGATCGACGAGGTCGAACGCCGCCGCCGGGAGTCACCGCTCGATGGCGTCATCGACGAGCTGAAGCAGGTCGTCTCATCGGTCGCCGATGCCTCCCACTTCCTGATGGTGGTCACCGACGCGGACGGGGTCCTCCTGTGGCGGGAAGGTTCCTCATCGGTGCGTCGGCGCGCCGACACCATCGGGCTCATCGAGGGCGCGCTATGGACCGAGTCAGCGGTCGGGACCAACGCGATCGGCACCGCACTCGCCGAAGCCGCCCCTGTCCAGCTGTTCTCCGCAGAGCATTTCGAGCAGAACCAGCACCCCTGGTACTGCACCGCGTCACCGATCCACGATCCACGCACAGGCGAGCTACTTGGCATAGTCGACGTCAGCGGGCCCGCGCTCACGCTGCACCCCGCGATCAGCGCCCTCGTCGAGACTGGCGTCCGCCTTGCCGAGTCGCAGCTGTGGCGCCACCACGAGGACAGGCTCGAGCGGCTTCGCAGAGCAGCCTCTCCCCTGCTCGCAACCTTTAGCGGGCCGATGCTACTGGTCGACGATAACGGCTGGGTGGCGCACAGCTCCGGCATCGCCGTTCGCGAGCGAATCGCCGCGCCTCGCGTCGACCGCGCCCTCGCCATCCCGGGGCTCGGCCTGTGTCTGCCCCAGCCCCTCGCAGACGGGTGGCTCGTCCGTCCGTCAGGCACCGATCAGTCGATCAGCGCAGAGCTCAACCTCACTCACGCACCCACCCTCGAGGTTAGCGCCGGCGGAGAGCCGTGGCGCAGCACGCTGACCAACCGGCATGCCGAGATCCTGCTCCTTCTGCACGCAGCAGGACCTGCAGGACTAAATGCCGAGCAGCTAGGCCGGGGACTGTACGGCGATACAGCCCATGTAGTCACGACACGAGCGGAGGTATCACGACTGCGCCGCGCATTCGGAACACTTGTAGAGACCCAGCCCTATCGCGTGGCAAGTGGCGTCCTCATGACGGTCGTACTCGGCCCCACCGACGACATCGCCGAGTGCGCGTTCGTCCAGTCGTCGAAGAGTCAAGGCGTGCGCGCCCTTGCCGCCATTTCGAGAGTCCACTGAGCATCTGGAGTACAGCAGCAAAGTGCAGCAGCGGGGCCACTCTTCGGTGATACTCACCGTCGCTCGATTCTGCTCTCGCGTGCTCAACGCCCATTGGTGACACCCCTGCTCGTGGTTCGGGACGAAGAGGCCGCAGGTTCAAATCCTGTCACCCCGAACAGAGTTCTGGCGGGTCATTTCTGAAGGAAAGTGTCGGAAGGAGCACTCGAGACCGGGTTGGCATCGGAGACGTCGACTCACTCGCGGTCCAACAAGGACACCGCCGGTGAGGTGGAGGTTATGTGCCTGGGGCAAACCTGCCCGGCTTGAGACCGTGTGGCTCGGCTGCAAGGAGCGACCGGCGTCCACAGACCAAGTTCGCGGATTCTGTTGCCTCCTTCGTGACCAGACACCGGCAGACCAAACGGCAGCGGGATGAAGTGGAAGAAGTGCCACGGTGTACCGCCGAGGGGCGAGATGTCGCTGCCACCCAGGTGAAATCGTCTTCTGACACAGGCATCCCAACCAGCGGTGACGTCACCGCACGGGGAACTTCATCCTGATCGCGCATCCTCAAAGACCCTTGGGTGCTAAACGATGGCTGGGCAAAGCGTCTACAAGATCCAGCGGGCTGGACGCCACTGGCTGACCCACGGCGTCTCATCTCTGCGGGGTGATGCTATCGATTGGGTGCTCGTGATTCTCGGATAACAACATCGCGTCCCGGAGGTGCCAGATGGCTGAGCCATTCTCGGATGAGCCGTTGTCGAGCTGGAACGAAGGCCAAGCGAAGGTCAACATCATCAGCTTCGTCGAGCAGACCTGCGGCCAAAGCACCGCGAAGGCGGTTCCGGTCGAGGAGCGGGTAGCCGTTTTCGACAACGACGGCACGCTTTGGTGCGAGAAACCCATGCCGATACAGCTGGACTTCATCCTGCGCCGACTCGTCCAGATGGCGCATCAGGACGATGGACTGCGTGGTCGCCAAACGTGGGAGGCCGCTCTTGAGAAGGACTACCGCTGGCTGGGCGCCGCGATCGACGAGCACTACACCGGCGACGACACCAAGGCGATGATGCTGGTGGCTGGCGTGCTTGCAGCTTACGAGGGGATCTCCGTTGAGGAGTTCGAGGCCAAGTCAGACGCGTTCCTCCGATCGACGCAGCACCCGACGCTGGGTCGGAGCTACCTGCAGACCACCTACGCGCCGATGGTCGAGCTGCTGGCCTACCTGGAGACGAACGGATTCAGCAACTACGTTGTCTCCGGCGGCGGCCGCGACTTCATCCGCCCGGTCACTCAGGAGCTGTACGGCATTCCACGTGAACGGGTCATTGGGAGTGCCACCACACTCGAGCACCTCAGCGGCGGGGGCGGTGGCACCGTCATACACAAGGCGGAAGCCGACTACCTCGATGACGGGACCGAGAAGCCAGTTCGCATCTGGAGCCGAACCGGGCGCCGGCCGATCCTCGCAGCCGGCAATGCCAACGGAGACATCCCCATGCTGGACTTCACGCGGCACGACGACAAGCCTTTCCTTCACCTCCTTGTTCTCCACGACGATGCAGACCGTGAATTCGCCTATGTCTCCGGCGCGAAAGGGGCCCTCGAACGAGGTGCCGCGGTCGGCTGGACCATCGCGAGCATCAAGAACGACTGGAACAAAGTCTTCTAGCAGTGCGGTGCCAGGGGTGCCTCAAGGGCAGAACGATCCGGGACTTGACCGACCATGCAGATTGCGAAAACCCTTCATCGGCTTGTTCACGCTCAAGCAGACATCCGGTGGTCTTCTGCCGACCCTTCTCCGATCTGTAAGCAGAATGGCGGATCCAAGCGGTCAACGCAACAGGAGCGTGCGGCAGCAGTTTGGCGAGATGCCGCCCTCGCACGGACCTGCTCGTTCGGCATCGGTAGCGCTGGTATCACCGCCAGCCATGAGGTGCTTGGCCATCTCGTGCAGTCACCGTGTACGGGTGAAGACGCCGGTGACCTGCGTGCCGTCCGACGAGACTCGGGAAGAGCGCGGATTGTGCTACCCATCCATCGCCGAGCATGGCCTCATCGGAGACCTGCAAACGGCAGCCCTGATCCCGACGGATGGGTAGATGGTTACCTCAGCGCAAGAACCCAAGTGTCACTGTCAGTTTTCGCGTGCCCGTCGACAGGCAACATCTTGAGGCGTCTCAATGACTCCCGGCGTTCGTGGCGGTGGTCCACGATGGGGGATGGGTATCCACCGGGTGGTCCGCCGTCAATCGTCCAGGGCTCGTGGATCGACTTCTCGTCCACTGGGCGCAGCTCGGGCACGTACCTGCGGACATAGTCCCCGTGGGGGTCGAACCGCTTGCCCTGAAGCGTGGGGTTGAAGATCCGGAAGTACGGCGAAGCGTCGGTGCCGCAGCCGGCCGCCCACTGCCATCCGTGCTGGTTGGAGGCCAGGTCCCCGTCGGCCAGCCATCTCATGAAATGCCTGGCACCGTGACGCCACTCGATGTGCAGGTCCTTGACAAGGAAGCTGGCCACGATCATCCGGACCCGGTTATGCATCCAGCCCTCGGACCGTAGCTGGCGCATGCCCGCGTCAACGATGGGATAGCCGGTGAGCCCATCGCACCAAGCCGTGAAGCGGATGCCCAGCCGGTCGTACTCCATTCGTGCGAACGCCGGATTGAGGTACTCCCGGGCAGATCCGGGACTTCGCCAAAGGATATCGGCGTAGAACTCCCGCCAGGCCAGCTCGGTGGTGTAGGCCGCGGCGCCGGCGCCTGGATGCAAGGCGAGGTCGGCCAGCATCGTCCGTGGATGAATCTCGCCCCACTTGAGATGGGTCGACATCCGGGAGGTGCCGTCAAGATCAGGGCGGTCACGAGTGATGGCATAGTCGCCCAGATGGCGCTCGAGGAAGTCGCGCCAGCGCCGGTGCGCGGCCGACTCCCCAGCAGCAGGCAAACGCAGGCCTGCGGGGATAGGTGCGTCGTCGAGCGGGTGGTTCTTCAGCGGTCGCACCCAGTGGACGGCGCGAGGCGGCTCCAGTTGCGTGCGCCAGCCGTGATCGCGCCAGGCTCGGGAGTAGGGCGTGAACACCTGGAAGTGATCGCCGGCCTTGTTGACGACCCGACCAGGGTCCACGGCATACGGCGACCCGGTACGCACCAGGGATATGCCATGGCGCGCAAGCTCAGCCTCGACATCGAGGTCACGCTGCCGCCCGTGGGGGCCGAAGTCCTGGGCGACGTGCACCGTGCTCGCGTGCGCGGCGCGGGCGACTTCGGCGACCTCACGCACGGGATCGCCCCGGCGCAGCTGCAGCCCTCCGACTCGCATCCCCAGATCGGTCAGGCTCGCCTCCAGATAAGCGCGTCGAGCGGCGCCCGCGGGACAGCTCAGGGCAGGGTCCAGCACGAACAGCGGAACGACCTGGGTATCTGCTGCGCCGGCGAGCGCGGCCAACAGCGCGGGGTTGTCGGCCAGCCGGAGGTCGCGCCTGAACCACATGACGCTGGTCATCTCATTGAGCTGGCGAGATCGAGCCGGCGAGCTGTTGAGCCGCGGTGACCGGGTCGGCCGTGATCAGCCGAGCACCAGTCGCATCAGCAAGGTTCTCGGTTGCGCCCTCCCCTGCGAGGGCAAGGGTTGCGATGCCAGCCAGAAGCACGAGGTCCGGCACAACCGCCGCGAAGCGCTCCGGTGTGCTCGCTGCCAGGACGACCAGACTCGGCCGAATCTCGGAGGTCACCTGGATCAGGTCCAGCATCGGCGTGTTCGCTCCGAGATACCCGACCCGCCAGCCGTTCCGGTTGAGCACGATCCCGAAGGCGAGTAGGGCCATATCATGCAGCTCTCCGGGCGGGCAGGCCAGAAGAGCGCGTGGTCCACGGCCGTTTCCCCATCCGCGGGCCAGGCCCACCATTCGCCCTCGGACCACGTGACTGGCGAAGTGCTCCTGGCCAACACTGACCGCTCCGTGCTCCCACCGCTCACCGAGCTTGTGCAGATACGGCAGCAACACGTCCCGCAGCACACTCTCCACGGTGAAGTCCGTGAACAGCCGGTCCATCACGGCCTGGGCGCTCGGTTCGTCCATCTCGTCCAAGGCCCGTCGCAGGGCGTCGGCGGAGTCGACCAGGTCTGCTCGGGAAGGTGCCTCCGCACCGGCGCTGGCGATCCGGCCAGTTGGCTCATCTGCGATGGCCGCGCGCGCTGCCTGAGCGGCTGCCAGTCCGTCGGCAAGATGGGCCTGCATCCGGCGTACCCGGCTCTGGTCGTCCTCGGAGTACAGCCGGTAACCCCCCGCGGACCGAGCGGGCTTCAGCAGCCCGTACCGGCTCTCCCAGGCGCGCAAAACGTGCTCACTGACGCCGACGCGGCGGCTGAGCTCACCGATCCGCAGCTCGGCTGACGCCCCCTCTTTGTTCATGTCGCACACTCTACCTACATTAGACCAACCCTTGACAACTCTCGGGGCTATCCGTAACGTTTCCTTAGACAAACCTTAGACATCCAATCCGGTGGGCGTCAGGCAACGAATAGCTATCCCCGAGCTCTCGAGCCGGTGGGGACAGAACGCCAGACCTAAAGCCAAGGAGAAGCAATGAGCACCGTGAACCAGTCACCCGAAGGGTTGAGCGCCGCCCGGCCTTCGGTGGCGGTCATCGGCTCAGGGGTCTCGGGCCTGACCGCCGCCTACCTGTTGAACCGCACGCACCACGTCACCCTGTTTGAGACCGACGACCGCCTCGGGGGTCACGCCCACACCCACGACGTCACCGCCCCCGACGGCACGGATCACGCGGTGGACAGCGGGTTCATCGTCCACAACGACCGGACCTACCCCTGGCTGCGCACGCTCTTCGCCGACCTCCAGGTCCAGGTGCGACCGACCGAGATGAGCATGAGCGTGCGGTGTGAGGGTTGTGGTCTGGAGTATGCCGGGGGGCGGGGCCTACGGGGTGTGCTTGCCCAGCCACGCCGCCTGCTGGACCCGCAGTTCGTGCGAATGCTGTTGCAGGTGAAGCGTTTCCATCGTCGGGCTGCGGCGTTTCTGGCGGCGACCGGCGACAGTGATATCACCACGTACGGCGAGTTCCTGGAGCGTGAGGGGTTCAGCGAGCACTTCATCGCGCACTACGCCGTGCCGGTGGTGTCCTGCGTGTGGTCCTCCGGACGGGAGGTCGCGCTACTCTACCCGGCCAGGTACCTCTTCCGGTTCCTGGACCACCACGGGATGCTGGCAGTCTCGGGGTCACCACAGTGGTACACCGTTGTCGGCGGATCGCGCACCTACGTCGATCGACTTGCCGCCCAGCTGCCGGACGTGCGCAGGTCGGCCGCCGTCACCGATGTCACCCGCCGCCCCGACGCTGTCGAGATCAAGGACGTCACCGGGGCGGTCACCAGCTTCGACCGGGTCGTCATCGCGACCCACGCGGACCAGGCGCTCAGCCTGTTGACCGACCCCAGCGACCAGGAGGTGCAGACCCTCAAGGCGTTCGGCTACTCCAGCAACGAGACCGTCCTGCACACAGACTCATCGCTGCTGCCCGAGGCCACCGATGCCCGGGCGTCATGGAACTACCGGATGTCCTCGTGCACCGCCCCGGAGGAGCCCACCGTCGTCACGTACTGGATGAACCGCCTTCAGGGACACACCTCCGGCCAGGACTTCCTGGTCACGCTGAACGCGCGCGAATGCATTGACCCCGGCGACGTGCTCGCGGTGATGGACTACGAACATCCGATCTACACCCCGGAGTCCGTCGCCGCTCAGTCGAACCTGGCGGGCCTTGCCACGGACCGGACGGTCTACGCCGGGGCGTACCACGGCTGGGGCTTCCACGAGGACGGCTGCCGCTCCGGCGTCGAGGCTGCCCGGCATTTCGGGGTGACCTGGTGACGATGGCCGGACTGACCACGATTCCGGTGACCACGACCCCAGGGACCACGACCCGCACGATGACCTCGCAGCCGACACAGCCGGCGCTTCCGACGCTGCCCGCACTGCCTGCGCTGGTGACCGGACGCGTCACTCACCACCGCCGGGGAAGGGTCCGCCACTCCTTCCGCTACGGCGTGTACCAATGGCTGGTCGATCTGGAAGCACTGCCCGAACAGCCCTGGTACCTGCGGCCTTTCGCGAGCTTCAGCGCAGCCGACCATCTCGGCGACCCCGACTGCCCGATCAAGGCGAACGTCGAGAACTACCTCTCCCGCAACGGCATCGAGCTCGGCGAGTCGAGCAAGGTCGTCATGCTGGCCAACGCACGCGTCCTCGGCCATGTGTTCGACCCGCTGTCGGTCTTCTGGTGCTTCGACGGGGCCGGCGCGCTGGCCTGCATCGTGGCCGAGGTTCACAACACCAACGGCGAGCGGCACGCCTATCTCCTGCGTCCCGACCCGTCCGGGGTCGCCACCGCGGACAAGGCGTTCCACGTCTCCCCCTTCTATGACGTGAGCGGCCGCTACGAGCTGGCCTTTGAGCTGTCGCCCCAGGTGGTATCCGCTGCCGTCGTCCTGCGCAGGCAGGGAACCGTGGCCTTCGCCGCGACGTTCCGCGGCCGCCCCACGCCGGCCACCCCGACGGCGGTAGCCGGTCAGCTCATCCGCAAACCGTTGATGCCACAGCAGGTCTCAGCGATGATCCGAGTGCACGGGATCTTTCTCTGGCTGAGGCGCCTGCCCGTCCAGCGCCATCCGCACCATCAAGCACAGGAAGGGGTCTGAGAATGACCATCTCCACCGCCACCAGGTGGCCCACCATCACCCATCCGCCCAGGGCTCCGCTGGCCGCCACCATCGCCCGGATCCTGCTCGAGCGCACCGTCGGCCGGCTCCCGGTCCGGGTCACCTATCCCAGCGGAGCGAGCATCGGCGCCGGCGACCACGACTCCCCCGAGCTCGAGCTCATCCACCCCAACGCCCTCTTCGCGCGACTCGCTCTGGACACCAAGATCGGCCTGGGCGAGTCGTACATGGCCGGCGACTGGAAGGCAGGTCCCGGCACAGACCTGGCCGACCTGCTCACCCCCTTCGCAGCCCAGCTCACCAGACTGGTCCCCCAACCGCTGCAGCGGCTGCGGACGATCATCGACAAACGGATCCCGCACAGCCAGGAGAACACCGTGGCTGGGTCACGCGAGAACGTCCGCGCACATTACGACCTGTCCAACGACCTGTTCGAGGCCTTCCTGGATCCGACGATGAGCTACTCGGCGGCGTGGTTCGACGAGGGCGAGTCCGTCGTCATGGCAACCAGGCTCGAGGAGGCACAGCTTCGCAAGATCGACGGGGTGCTGGACTACGCGGGAGTCAGGGCAGGGACACGCCTGCTCGAGATCGGGACCGGGTGGGGTGCCCTCGCCATCCGGGCCGCGCAGCGGGGTGCCCAGGTGACCACCGTGACGATCTCGGCCGAACAGCTGGCGTTCGCCGCGGAGCGGGTCGCCGAAGCGGGCGTGTCCGACCGGGTGGACCTGCGTCTGCAGGACTACCGGGAGGTCGGCGGCGAATTCGACGCGATCGTCAGCGTTGAGATGATCGAGGCGGTGGGAGAGGCATACTGGCCGACCTACTTCGCCACCATCGACCGGCTCCTCGCCCCGGGCGGGAAGGTCAGCATCCAGGCCATCACGATGGCTCACGAGCGGGTGCTGGCGACCAAGCGGTCGTTCAGCTGGATCCAGAAGTACATCTTCCCGGGCGGGATCATCCCGTCGCTGCAGTCCATCGACGAGACGCTGGCCGCACACACGACCCTTCGGGTCACGCAGCGGCGGGAGCTCGGCCCGCACTATGCGCGAACCCTGCATCTGTGGCGCGAACGCTTCATCGAGCAGTGGCCCCGGGTCCACCGGCTGGGGTTCGACGAGACCTTCCGCCGGATGTGGGAGTTCTACCTCGCGTACTGCGAGGCCGGCTTCCGCGTCGGCTACCTCGGCGTGAGCCAGCTGCAGCTGACCAGGGAGCCGGTATGGAGCTGAGCGGCAAGGTCGCGTGGGTGGTAGGCGGGTCCAGCGGGATCGGCGCCGCCGTCGCCCGGGAGCTCCACTCCCGAGGAGCCCGGGTGGCCATCTCGGCCCGCCGCCGCGACCAGCTCGAAGAGGTGTCCGACGGGACCATGCTCGCCGTGGCCGCGGACGTCACCAACCCCGCGTCGCTGTACGCCGCTGCGAACCGCATCCGCGACGAGATCGGACCCATCGACCTCGCCGTCCTGGCGGCCGGCTACTGGAAGCAGATGACGGCCACAGACTGGGACACCGAGGCCTTCGACAGACACGTCCAGGTCAACCTCATCGGCATGAGCAACGCCATCGCGGCCGTGCTGCCCGAGATGCTGGCCCGACGCTCCGGCGTCATCGCCGGCATCTCCTCGGTGGCCGGCTACCGGGGACTGGCCGGCGCAGAGGCCTATGGCGCGACCAAGGCAGGGCAGATCAACCTGCTCGAGTCCCTGCGCATCCACGTTGCCCGAAAGGGCGTACGCGTCATCACCGTCTGCCCCGGCTTCGTCCGCACCGACCTCACGGCGGGTAACGACTTCCCGATGCCATTCATCATCGACGCCGACGCCGCCGGCCGGTCTGTCTGTGACGGTCTCGAGCGCGAGCGCACTGAGATCGTGTTCCCGGTGCGGATGGCCATCCTGATGAAGGCCGCACGCCTCGTGCCCGTCAGCTTGTGGTCCGCCCTGTGGAGCCGGGTCCCCTCCCGAGAAGACTCCGTGACCGTGAATCCCGAGAACACAGGAGGGGCGTGAGATGAAGCTCCCACCCCGGCTTGTGCGGACCTCTGCCGCGGTGGCGACAACAGCGGTGATCGGAGCGCTGGGCACCGACGTCACGTCCCGCTGGTACCGCAACCTGGACAAGCCCGCCTGGCAACCACCTGGAGCCGCCTTCGGCCCGGCGTGGACCACGCTCTACGGGCTCATGGCGGTAGCCTCCGCGCGCACACTGGACCGGATAGAAGATCCCGCGGAACGCCGGGCCTTCACCACCGCCCTCGGAGCAAACCTGATGCTCAACGCGGGGTGGAACTGGCTCTTCTTCACGGCTCGCCGCCCACGCTGGGCCCTGGCCGAGATCCTCCTGATGGAAGCCTCGACCCTCGATCTGACACGGCGCGCGGCCCAGGTCGACCGCGGTGCCGCGCAGATGCTCATCCCCTATGCCGGCTGGGTCGCCTTCGCCACCGCATTGAACGCCTCCATCGCCGCCCGCAACCAGAAGGGACACCCTTGAGACTGCAACGGACCGTCACCGTCCAGAAGCCTCTGGACAAGGTATTCGCCTATCTGTCGGACTTCACCACGACAACCGAATGGGACCCGGGCACGGTCAAGACCGTCCGGACCTCGGGGGACGGGACGTTCGGTACCGAGTACCTGAACACCTCGACCTTCGCCGGTCGCCAGACGCAGCTCACCTACGTGGTGGTTGATCTGGTCCCGAACAGGCACATCTCCCTTCGAGGTGAGAACAAGACCGTCATCGCCCTGGACACCATGACCTTCCGAGACACGGGCAGCGACACCGAGGTGACCTACACGGCGGACTTCACCTTCAAGGGCATCACCAGGTTCGTCGCACCATTGACGAAACCCGCTTTCACCCGGCTCGGCAACGAGGCCGAGGCCGGCATGGCAGCGGCGCTGGAACGACTGTGAGACATCACCCCGCAGGGAGTCACGGGCCGGTCTGTGAGGACCGGCCCGTGACCGTCCTGCCTGTTCCGCCCAGCCTGCCCTCCAGCCCGCTGGCGCTGGTGAGCGGCGCCAGCGGATACATCGGCGGCCGTCTGGTCCCGCAGCTTCTTGCGGCCGGCTTCCGCGTGCGGGTCGTGGCCCGCCGGCCGCGAAAGCTTGCGGACCGGCCGTGGTTCGACCGGGTGGACGTCGTCCAGGGCGACGCGGCCGACGCCGACAGCCTGGCCCGCGCCCTGAGCGGGGTGGACGTGGCGTACTACCTTATTCACTCCCTGGGCACCGGCCAGGACTTCGAGTCCCTTGACCGCAGGCATGCTCGCAACTTCGCCATCGCGGCACGCGCCTGCGAGGTCAGCCGGATCGTCTATCTCGGCGGCCTGTACCCCGAGGCTGAAAAGCTGAGCCCCCACCTGGAGTCCCGCAAGGAGGTCGGGGAGATCCTGCTGGCCAGCGGTGTTCCTACCGCGGTGCTTCGGGCGGCAGTGATTATCGGTTCGGGGTCGGCGTCGTTCGAGATGCTCCGATACCTCACCGAGCGTCTGCCGGTCATGATCACGCCCCGCTGGGTCGACACCCGGATCCAGCCCATCGCGGTCAGGGACGTCCTGGCCTACCTGGTGGGATCGGCCGTCATGCCACCGGAGGTGAGCCGCGGCTTCGACATCGGCGGGCCGGACGTCCTGACCTACCGGCAGATGATGGCCGCCTACGCCAGGATCGCCGGCCTCACACCGCGACGCGTCGCGGCCCTTCCGCTGTTCACCCCGTCGTTGTCGAGTCACTGGGTCGGTTTGGTGACGCCCGTTCCCAACAACATCGCCCGGCCCCTGGTGGAGAGTCTCATAAACGAGGTCATCTGCAAGGAACAGGACATCGCGGCCTACGTCCCGGACCCCGACGGGGGGCTCACAGGTTTCCGACGTGCCGTTGAGCTTGCTCTTCAGCGCATCCAGGACCATCGGGTGACCACATCGTGGTCCTCCGCCGCGACCACCGGCGCCCCGAGCGACCCGTTGCCGAGCGACCCCAAATGGGCCGGAGGCTCGCTGTACGTCGACGAACGAGAGAGCCCGGTCGACGCCACACCGGAACAGCTGTGGTCTGTCATCGAGGGCATCGGCGGCGAGCACGGCTGGTATTCTTGGCGTCTCGGCTGGTGGGCCCGTGGTGTGATGGACCGCATTGTCGGCGGACCCGGGCTGCGCCGTGGGCGGCGTGACCCCTTCGAGCTGTCCGTCGGCGACGCCCTGGACTGGTGGCGGGTTGAGGAGATCGAGGACAAGCACCGGCTGCGTCTACGCGCCGAGATGCGACTGCCGGGGCTGGCCTGGCTGGAGCTCATCGTCGACACCGACGACCAGGGACAGACCCTGTTTCGCCAGCGTGCCCTGTTCCACCCCCGGGGCCTGGCCGGGCACCTCTACTGGGCGGTCATTCGCCCCTTCCATGGTGGCGTTTTCGGCGGCATGCAACGCAACATCGCCCGCGCGGCGGAAAGCCCCCCCCCGGCCACACCTCGTCGCGGCGACCCGCCCGCGCCCCATGACTCCGCCTCGTAGTGCAACTGCCCGGCCTCCGCGGCCACGAACGTGACGAGGCAGGGAAGTTGAGTCCACGGACGTCGTGAACGGCACCCACACCCTGCCTCAGGTTGATCGGAGCCCGGAGTAGACGGGGGCGGTCACGGCCCCCAGCGCGCGTCGACATACGCCTCCGCATGGCATGCGTTTCCCCAACTGATCTTCACCCTGGCGATGCTGATCTCGGCGATCCGTACCAGGCTGGACGGGGGTGGCTGCGGTTGTGGTACGCACCAGGAACAGGTAGGCGCAAAGGGCAGCCCTACTGCGTGGGCCAGAACGGCGTCGTAGTAGGACAGGATGGCCGACCCGATTGCCGCGAAGCAGTACGGCGTCAATACTGCGAGCTTGGCCGCCCCCCCCCCGGCCGACCGCCCCCTCGGCCAGTCGCGTGCCCTAGTACTGCCAGCCTGCGCCTACCTGCCAGAAGGGTCGGGTCGCTGTCCGAGCCTGGGCCGGCGCCTCGCAGCCATCGAGCCGTTCCTCGTCAGTTAGGGTCGTGAACTCGCCGGTCATGCCGGCAGCGAAGATACGGTCGACATCGTGCGCGGCCAGGTCCCTGTATGCCGTCTTTGTGGGTATGCCGTCTTTGTGACGCCCAGGTCGAGGTCTCCACAGTGGTCAAATTGTCGGCTCGAAAGGTGCGCCGTGTCCGGGAGGACTGAGGGACGTGGCTCGACCGAAGAAGCCGCCGGCGTCGGCAATCCATGTCCATCAGCGTTCGTCACAGACACCCCAAACACGGCAGTGAGTATGAGTGACGTGCCTCAACACGACTCATGATTCGAACTCGCCACCGCCAGGGAATCGACCAGCCCGGTCGCGATGTTCGGCCCCGCAAGCACCGCGCCCGGGAGACCAGCCGGTCCCGATCACGCTCAAATGTCCCGGGGCATCTCATCCCACTGAGACGCGGCAGGACACCCGAGACGTCTGTGGTCAGGGACTTGGTCAGAACGCACACCTCCCCCGGACGCGTCACAGGCCCGCAAGCGTGAACTTGCGAGCCTGTGATGCGGTGTAGGAGCGGAGTCTCCTCCACCCCCATGTGACACCTTTCAGCGTTGCCAGACGCGGGAGGAAGCCTTCGAGTGCGTAAAGACGTAGGGACTCGTTGCTGGCACGCCCGGGCTTCTTCGCTATCGCTCGCAGATCCAAGTGCTGACGACCTGCCAGCGTGGCACGGGTGGCGGGCGAGTGGGACCTGCTGTCATAGCAGCTCCTCCAGGGCGTGCAGGAGTGCGGGCATCACTCGCAGGAAAGCCCTGGCGAGCGCGATCAGTTGGTCATATAGGTCGGCGCTGAACAGGCCCGCCGTATGGCGTCGCGTCGATCACCAGCCCAGTGTGCCGGGCCCCCCCTTGAACGGGCCGACCACCCGTGAGATGATCCACCCCCCCGTAGAAGCCACCCTCCGTGCGATCACGGTCATTGGGCGTGTCCGGCTGGAGTGGGCTGGACGGGGCGGGGGTGTCCAGACATGCTGAAGCCGTGAGACCTGCTGGCGAACGAGGCCAAGCGAAAAGCCGTGCCGTCTTCCCTGCGGTCGATGGTCGCACCCTTCTTGGGACCAACGTGGTGCTGCCTGCGGACTTCCCGGCGGATCGCACCCTGGCTGTGGTGGCGTTTCAGCGGGGCCAGCAGTCCCGGGTAGATCGCTGGATCGAACGCGCGGTCGCGGCCGGGGTGCCGCCGACAACCCGAGGTGCCACGGGATCTATCCCGGCCGCCGTCGTCGAGGTCCCCGTTCTATCGACTCAGTGGCGTCCGGTGCGCCGCTTCATCGACGGCGGGATGACAGTTGGCATCGGTGACCCCGACGTGCTGGCCCGCACGATCACTGTCTACACCGACGTAGGCGCCTTTCAGCGGTCCCTGTCCATCCTGGGCAGTAACGACGTGCATGCGCTGGTCGTCGACCGTAACGGCACCATCGTGGCCCGCGGTTGCGGCGACCCCGACGACACGTCCTGGGCTGCTATCGCAGCTGGCCTCCTCGTGGACTGACTTCACCGACCTATAAGGCTTGGGCGCCGACGGGGCCCTCGATTGTGTCGTTTCGTTGTTTACCTTCGTTCCAACGTCGGAGCGGCAATACAGCGGATACACCCGCAGGGTTCATGGGCGGCGCCGGGTGGCCTCAGCCCGCCAATGACCCGCCGAAGATCTGCCAGGCGAGCAGGGACTTTGCCACGAGGCTGAGCACCAGGTAGGTCTTCTCACCGTAGGCGTAGTCGGCCCACTTCCCGATCCTGCGGTACTGGAGCCACTGGTTAAGCCCGAAGCTGAAGAAGAGCACCACCTCCGAGAAAACGATTCCGTACACGAAGCCGGGGACGTTTTTGGACCCGACGATGTTGAACGCGATCGAGATCCACGGTGCGAGGCCGGCCAGCGTCCCGAACCAGAAGGGGAGCATCGTGGTCGCGGTGCGGCCAGGTGGGTTCATGACCTCCTGGAGCCAGCCGAAGAGGATCATCGCGACGTTGGCGCCGGCGATGCAGATGACGGCGTTGATGCCCGTGATACCCGAGTAGAAGCTGATAAGGATGATCATCAACGTGGCGCTCACGGAGTACTCGACCCACCGGAAGCGGTTGATGCCTGCCTTAAGGTCATGCTCGTAGGTGCTGCGAGACACGGTCGCCGTCAGCAGATGGTCGAGGGCTGCCAGTCCTAAGAAGACCGCAACGGCCCTTCCGATCGGCACCTCGAAGATCGCGGTGGGGGCGGGGACGGCTGTTCCGGGCGGTCCGGTGGGGATCGATGAGGTCACTTTGATCGCAAAACTGCCCGCGAGCACAAGGATCACCGCCGCCTGGGCGAAGTGCAACAAAGTCAGGCCAAGATTCCATGACCGAAGACTGGCAAGGCGCTGGTCGGTGACGCCGGTGGCCACCGGCAAGGTGTCGTTCCTGTTCATGGCTACTCCCTCGATGGCACCGCTTGACGGCAGATGACGCGGACACTCACAGGAGCCACGCGGCCAGTTGGCCGCGGGCGGCAGCCTGACCTGGCACGCCCTTCAGACATCGCGTGCCAGCATGAAGAACTCCTGCCGCGAGGCTGCGTTCTCGCGCAGCACACCGTGGACTGAAGACGTGATCGTCCGCGAACCCTTGGCCTGGACCCCGCGCAGGGACATGCACATGTGCTCAGCCTCGATCACGACACCGACTCCCTTGGGAGCGAGGTGCTCCTGCAGCCAGTTCGCCACCTGGACGGTCAGTCGTTCCTGCACCTGGAGGTCGCGCGCGAACAGCTCGACAACGCGGGCCAGCTTGGACAGGCCGAGAATCCGTTCGCCCGGCAGGTAGCCAACG
>Ga0182021_10004218_pt1 | contig 16872 bp, 12 predicted proteins | sample 612E3MmetaG_FD_120493 | JGI IMG/M metagenome (GOLD analysis project Ga0182021, IMG submission 120493) | Permafrost microbial communities from Stordalen Mire, Sweden - 612E3M metaG (Illumina Assembly) | ecosystem: Environmental > Terrestrial > Soil > Wetlands > Permafrost | place: Sweden...
CCTCATGTAGTGAAACAAATACTGCTGCGCGTAGCCGGCGTGCGGGCCGAAATGCGTGGCGGCAAATGCGCGCAGCCGCTTCTCGCTCGCGCGGCGGCGGGGAAAATACAGTTCCTGCAACGCGCGCTCAATCCACACATCCACCGGAAACGCGGAGTCAAAGCCGTAGCCGAACAGCAGCACGCAGTCGGCAATCTTGCCGCCGACACCGCGCAGCGTCATCAGCTCTGCCCGCGCTTCTGTGTAATCCAACGCGCGGATTTTTTCCAAGTCGAATTTCCCGTCGGCGATCTGCCGCGCGGCGTCCAGCAGGCTGGGCGCGCGAAAACCCATTTTGCAGGCGCGCAGTTCGGCTTCCGTGGCGGCGGCGATTTTTTGCGGCGTGGGAAAGCAGGCGGGGCCGGCGCCCAAGGAGGCTTCGCCAAACCGCTCGCACAGCAGCGCGACGATCTGCCGGATTTGCACGATCTGCTTCGTCGAGGACAGGATGAACGAGGCGAGACATTCCCACGGTTCCTGCCGCAGCAGGCGCAGTCCGTGGCACGCGGCCACGGCGGCGTTCATCGGCGCGTCGTCGGGAAACGTCTTGAGGATCGCGGCGAGGTCGGTTTCCGTCTGGAGAAACTCGCGGAGAAAATCCCAGTCTGCGACCGGCGCGGCGGTGGCGGCGTGAATTCCTTTTTCCGTTGGCGTGAGCCGGACAAACTGTTTTCCGACGACGCCGTCCCAGGAATTTCCGTTTTGCCGCCAGCGGAAAACCTGGCCGGAGTCGAGCGTGGCGGCAAGGTCGTAATCGCGGACGGGCAGGAAAATTTCAGATGCTGGCGGCATTTTCTAAACCACGAAATACACGAAACACACAAAAAATGCAGAACAAATCGTCGGCTGCCGGTTTCCGGGACGGTTGCCAAAATCATTTCCTCTGGCATCCTCTCGGCATGAAAACTTTTCTGGCTGCCGCATTGTTGTTCATCGGCCTGCTCGCCACCGCGCGGGCCCAGCAGGAGGCGGACAACCAATACCTTGGCATCTACGGCACGATCCAACTGGCCGACAAGCTGGCCGACAGCGGCCAGCCGGGCGAGGCGCTCGCCGCGTTCACCGACGCGCAGGTGCAGCTCGAACGGTTCAGGAAAATTTTTCCCGACTGGAACCCGAACATCATCAGCTTCCGCCTGAATTATGTCGCCGACAAAGCCGCCGCCTTGAAAAGCCGGACGCCCGCCGCGCCGTCGGCGCCCGCCAAGGGAACCGCGCCCGCCGCGCCGTCCGCCGAAAATGCCGCCCGGCTCCAGACGCAGGTGGACGGCTTGAACGAGCAGTTGCAGTCCGCGCAGGCCGAGAATTCCGCGCTCCAGGCCAAGCTCAAGGAGGCCCTCGCCACGCAGCCCGCCGTGATTGACGCCGGCGAACTCACCCGCGCCCAGGAACAGGTCCGTTCGTTGATGAAGCAAAACGACCTGCTCAAGGCCAGCCGCGGTGCGACGCCGGAAAAAATTGTCGTCACCGACACCAACGCCATTGTCCAGGCGCGGGAGGAACTCGACAGTTACATTAAAAAATACACCGCCGAGCAGGCCCGCGCCGGCCAGCTCGCCGCTGAAAACGACAAGCTGCGGCAGGACTTGAAACTGGCCGGCGACAACGCCGCCGCGATTGGCGTGCTGCGCGATGAAAACAGCCGGTTGAAAGACCAGCTCGCCGCCTTGAAAACCGCCGCCGCCAGCGCGGCTGACCGTGACCAGTTGGCGGCGGACTTGAAGGACGCCCGCGCGCAAATCGCCACGTTGAAAACCGCCGTTGTCACCGCCGCGACCGAAAAGGCCGCGTTGGAGAAAAAAGTCAGCGAGCTGGCCGCCGCCCCGGCGCCCGACACCGCCGGCTACGAGGCGCGCATCCGCAAATTAACCGATGAACGCGACGACCTGCTCCAGCAGCTCGACGCGGCGAAGCTCAAAAATTCCCGCCGCCGTGACAGCGCGCCCGACCCGAAGCTGGCCGCGCTCAACCAGCAGGTGGAAACCCTGCGCGCCCGCCTCGCCGTGCATGAGGCCGGGGCCGTGCCTTTCACGAAAGAGGAGCTGGCGCTGTTCCGCCAGGCCGCGCCGCCGGTCGTCAGCGCACAGCCGGCCAAGAAATCCATCCACGAACTGCCCGCCGGCACCGCCGAGCTGGCGGCCTCGGCGCAGCAGCATTTTGCCCGGGGCGAATTTGACGAGGCCGGGGCCGACTACCGGAAAATTCTCGAACGCGACCAGAACAACGGCCTGGCGCTCGCCAACCTCGCCACCATCGAATTGCAGCAGGACAAGCTCGATGATGCGGAAAAACACATCACGGCGGCGGTCGCCCAAAGCCCCAACGACGCCTACAACCTGTCCACCCTCGGCTACCTGAAGTTCCGCCAGGAAAAATACGACGACGCCCTCGACGCCTTGAGCCGCGCGGCGGCCCTTGACCCGAACAACCCTGAAATCCAGAACTACCTCGGCGTCACCCTTAGCCACAAGGGCCAGCGGACGCAGGCGGAAACCGCGCTGCGCAAGGCCATTCGTCTCAACCCGCTTTACGCCCCGGCGCACAACAATCTCGCCGTTATTTATCTGAACCAGCAGCCGCCCGCGCCATTGCTGGCCCGCTGGCATTATCAGAAGGCGCTCGCCGCCGGCCAGCCGCGCAACCCCGAACTCGAAAAAGCGCTCGCCGACAAGGGCGCTCCCGTGGACGCGCAATAAATTACAACCGGGCGCGTTGCTCCGTGCGCTCCGCCTGTTTGCAAATACACGTCCGGCGGTCAGGGGACTGACCGCCCTATCAGCGAAAGTAAATATGTTTCGTCAATCCTTCCATGAGCTGTCCATCGCCACGCGCGGGCGCGGGCTGGTGGAATTCACGGATGAAATCGAACAGTGGATTGCGGAACACCAGTTTCGCGACGGCCTGCTGACGTTGCACCTGCGCCATACTTCCGCCTCGCTGCTCATCCAGGAAAACGCCGATCCCGACGTGCGCCGCGATCTCGACGCCTTCTTCGCGCGGCTCGTGCGCGACGGCGATCCGCTCTTCAGCCACACCGCCGAGGGCGATGACGACATGGCCGCGCACATCCGCACCGTGCTGACGGCGGTGAATCTGTCGCTGCCCGTTCACGGCGGACGGCTGGCGCTGGGAACGTGGCAGGGAATTTATCTCTGGGAACACCGCACGCGTCCGCACTCCCGCCGTGTGGCCCTGCACTTCATCGGTGAATAAAATTCAGGCGCGCGGCGGCAGCGGACGGAATCCCTGGTGCTGCCAGCCGCCCTGTTCGTGCGGGAACGCGAGCCAACTTTCGTCAAGGCGTGTCTTCAAAATGGGTGGCACGGGCGTCACGCCCGTCAAATCCGGCGTCGCGCCGGATTTCGTCGGCAGGCGTGGGCTGCGGGTGGATGTGAGGCAGGAAGGCAACTGTGGCCGTCCCGCCGGTTTCGGGCGCGACGCCCGAAACAACAGGCTGGAAGCCTGTGCCACCCGCCGTCATTCGTTGTGCGGAATCTTGAGGGTGCTCCCGCCGATGAACTCGCGGATGACGGCGTCGCCGGGAATGAAATTTGCATCGGCCAACTGACCGGGCGTGAAGCCTTCCACGGATTCGAGCAGCGACTTCACGCGTTCGTAGCGGATGCGCGCGTCGAGAAAACCGGCGTAGCCCGCCAGTTCCTTCGGCTCCGGCAGCAGTCCTTTTTCCCCGATGAAAAACGGCTTGAGCGCGGGCAGGTCGAAGGGGAAACCGCCGTTGACGACATGGTCGGCCAGGCCCCTGAGCGGGAGGATGCTGAAGAGTTCGCCGGCGCGGACGTAGTGCCAGTGCAGGATCGTGCCGAGCGCGCTGTGGTTGCGGTGGCGCGCGTCGCGCAGCATCCGGCGGATGAGCCGCGCGTCGGTGAAATGCGTCAGCCGCTTCGTGCTGCCGTCGCCCTCGTAAAGCATGTTCTGCGCTTCGACGAAAAGGCGGAACTGCGACGCCGGGCTGAGGCCTTCCGTGATGGGCGGATAAAACCCGTGCAGGCAGTCGAGCAATAAAATCTGCCCGCGCTCCAGCTTCACCGGCCTGGTCGCCGTGCGCCGGCCTTCCTTGAAACTGTAAACGGGTTTTTCAATCGTCTCGCCGTTGAGCAGCGCGCGCAGGTGTTGGTTGAGCAGTTGAAAATCCAGCGCCTCGGGCGTCTCGAAGTTGCGGTCGTTGATCCAGTCCGTCGGGTGCTCGACGAGCGACCAGAAATAATCGTCCAGGTTCAACATCAAAAACTTCAGGCCGTGTTTCTCCAGCCGTTGCGTGAGCTTGACCGTGGTCGTGGTTTTGCCGGAGGAACTCGGCCCGCTGATCCAGATCATCCGCAGCGGGTCGGCGTCGTTCAGCCGCGCCAAAACTTTTTTCGCGGCCTCGTCCAATGACGCTTCATAGGCGGCGAGCGACGCCTCGATCACGGGTTTCATGCGGTGGCCGTGGATGGCGTCGTTGAGGCCGGCCACGGTGTCCACGCCGGACCGGCGGTTGTCCTCCAGCGTCCGCCCCATGCGGTCGTGCGGAAAGCCGTTGGCCACGAACTGCTCCGGCGTGAGCGCGCCCTCGCGAAGCCAGTGCCGGCCCCAGCGGTAACATTCGTAGGCGTCGGCGGTGTGCTGGAAACCGTAGCTGCGCAGCGCGTGCAGCACCTGGTCCTGGATCGTCTCGATGGTTGGCGGAAAATTGGAGATGTGATGATGCGGGTCGGAGTTCAGGCAAACAATCGCCGCGTCCGCCAGAAAAGTGGCCAGGCTTTCGTCGGTCGTGTGCGACTGGAAAATTGGGTCGTTAATGCCCGGCAAAAAATCGCGCTGGAAGCCGCCGCTGGATTCCGCCGCGCGCGCGATCGCCTTCCAGATGCGGCCCGGATCAAACTTCACCAGCGCGCGGTTGCGTTTCTGCACCTTGACGATGAGGTTTTGCACGGCCATGAGGGGAAGCTACAACGCCGGCGGGTGAAGGAACAATTTCTTTTCGGAAAAACTGTTTTCTCGTGCGGTCACGGTTTTTTCCGGGCCGGTTTTTTCGGCTGCGCGGCGGCGAGGCGGATGGCGCGCTGCGCCCACGCGACGAGTTCCGGCGCGTTCTCCAAAACGTCCGGCGGCACTTCGTGATACTGAAAAGTGACCACGCGTCCGCCCGGCTGCGCGTAGGTGAACGGCTCCATGCCGCGCGCCAGATAATCCGCCGCGCTGGCCGCGTCCGTGCGGAAAAAGAGCCGTCCCTCATCGAGGATCGCGAAGAATTTTTCGCCCTGATACAGTCCGTGCGCGCCGAACATCGCCCGCGCCCGCACGTCCGGCAGCGCGCCGAGCTGGTCGAGGACAAAGTCTTTGAACGAGCCGTCCGCCATGGATGGATTTTACCGCCGGCGGAACCGGATGCAACCGCGCGTTGTTTTTATCTGCGCCGGATTTCCCACGCGGCGACGGCCTGGGCCCAGCCGCCGGCGAGCAGTTCGCCGAGGATGCTGAAGGTGTTTTTGTCGTGAATCTGGTTTGGGGCGTGGGCCGCGCCCGGCTTGGTGGCGGAGGCAGTCAGTTCGATGTGACAGTCGGCGCGGCCGGGCAGGGTTTGCCGGAATTGCCAGCAGTTTTCGTCTGCGGCAGTTTCGGTGAAGCACCAGTATTTTTCGTCGTCGCCTATCCGGATGCGGATGGTGGCAAAACCGATTTTGCGGGCGACGAACGCGGTGTCCTCGCCCAGGCTGGCGAGGTCGGGGCAGCGGGAGCCTTCGAGGATGAGCCAGCGTTTCTGGGCGAGGGCGTATTGGATTTCGGCGCGCCGGCCCAGCGAGTTGCCGAGGATGTGGCCGACGGAGAACCATTCGCGGCTGAAGCTCAGCCGGCCGGCGGCGAACAGGATGAACAGCGCGCCAAAGCCGAGCAGAATGGCCAGTTGCTCGCCTTGGCTCCAGAAAACAGCGAATCCCAGGAAAAGAAAAAACGCGGTGAAAATATATGCGCCCAGCACCAGCCGGCGCCGCGAAATGCCGGAACTCAGCAGGCGGTGGTGGATGTGCCGGCGATCCGGGCGGAACAGCGGCAGCCCTTGCAGCCCGCGCCGCAGGATGGCCACGGTGGTGTCCAGAATGGGCAGGGCCAGCACAAACAGCGGGGCGATCAGCGCGGCGAGAATGGTGCCTTTCTGCGAGCTGATGATCGTGAGGCCGCCAATCAGGAATCCCATGAAATACGCGCCGCCGTCGCCGAGATAAATCCGGGCGGGAGGAAAATTAAACCACAGGAAACCGAGCAGTGCGCCGATCATGGCTGCCGCAATCCAGGCCACGCAGCTGCCCCCGCCGACGACGACGAGCAGGATCATCAGCATCAGGCAGATGCCGCCGGCCAGGCCGTCCACGCCGTCAATCAGGTTGATCAGGTTGGTGGTCGCCACCAGCCAGAGAACCGTCATCGGCCAGGCCCAGAGGCCCAGATCCAGCACGTTGTGGCTGAACGGCACGGTTATTTTGGTGATGCTGATGCCCAGGAAAAACGCGATGCTGGCGATGAGGATCTGGCCGACGAGCTTGCGCCTGGCCCCGATGGGGCGCAGGTCGTCCCACAGGCCGAGGACGAACATGGCCAGCGCCGTGGCCAGAAGATTTTTGGTTTCCGTCCGGCAGCTGTCCGGGCCGCCGCCGGCCAGAAACAGCCCGGCGGCGAAGGCGAAGGCCAGGGCCAGGCCGATTCCGCCCAACCGGGGGATGACGGCCTGATGGGTGTGATGCGCTTCCGGTCGCCGGTCGCCGAGCTTGCGGGTGCGGAAAAGGCGCAAGACCAGCAACGTCGAGCCGGATGCCACCATCAGGCCCAACAAACCCAACAGGGCAAGCTGGCTAAAAACTGTCATTAATTATTTCAAGGCGATGGGAAGAACATTGCTCAAGGCGGATGGAATTAAAGTCCGAGGGGGGGAATCAGACAAGCTTTTTTGGCTGAAAAACTTGATTGACACGCGGAGCTCGTTAATTCTAATCTCCAATGCTGACAGAATTTATCAGCGGTTTCAAAATTCAATAAACCAAAGAGAATGAAAACGCCTTTCAAAACATTTGGAGTTCTGCTTGCGGTGATTGTCGCCGCCGGTTCCGTCCGTGCCGGGTATATCTACGACAACTCATCCAATGATTCCGGCTACCGGCTGATGCTCACCAACAGCCAGGTTGTCGGCCAGGAAATTTATCCGAACAGCGCCAGCCTTGCGGCATTTCCCTACCTGACGGGTTTTTCATTTGAATACTTCAGCACGAACATAGGCTGGTCCGGCACCGTGCAGGCTGACGTGAAATTTTACCTGAACAACGGCACGCCCTTCAACGGCTTTAACACGCCGGGGACGAGTTTTTTTGACAGTGGCTGGTTTAACCTCGTGAATCCTGAATTCGCCACTGGCGGCAGCGTGTTGGGGTGGTCGTTCAGCTCTGCGGATTTGTATAGCGGCGGGGGGGCGGTTCTGCCCTTGAATTACAACCTGGCCATGCCGTCGGATTTCACGGTCGTTTTCACTTTGCAAGGGCTGTCCGGCGCAGACCAAGTCGGCCTGGCGGTTTTCAACCCGCCCGCTACGGGGACAAACTACGGCGACTATTGGATGAAGGACAATGCGAACCAGTGGGAGCTGGTCACCAACAATGTGACGACGATCGGGCTGGGGATGCAGTTTAATGGGTCGGCGACACCGGCGCCGGAACCTTCGGTGCTGGCGCTGGGCGCGCTAGGGGCGCTGCTGCTGGCCCGCGTGGCCAAACGCCGCCAGTAATCAGCCGTTTTTTTTATTCTTGCGAGAAGCCCTTCGGAATTTCCGAAGGGCTTCTTCTTTTTTACTTAGAGCGTTTCCGGTTTTGATGTCGCGCAGCCCGTCCCGGCTGCGGGTTAAAGCACCGTCCCGCTGCCTTTGGGGACTTGGCGGCGAGACGCCGCCGCGACTCGCAGGCGCGGACGCCTGCGCTACATGATTTCTGGAAACGCTCTAATCCGAAACCATGCTGTAGGAAACAGCCTGGAGCGCAACGAAGAGTCGGTTGACGCGGAGGAGCGCGGCATTTATGCCGCTTCCATGGGAATCACTGTTTGGTGTTCGGTAACGGCTGGTCGGGCGTGCATTGAAGCGGGCTGAAGCCCGCGCTCCGGGCGCGCGGCGGACGTTTTCAACTACATGGTTCCGGCTAATTACCCCGCCGGTGTTTTCGGCCGGAAACACCGGCTGCGTGTCTGGCCGGAAACTCGTGTTTATGATTTCGTCCTCGTCCTCGAAAAGAATGCGAAATCCGAGGACGAGAAGGCGGGCGAGAAGGATTGCCTGTCGGCAGTTGCCGGCCAGACTACTGCGCCAGCAGCCGGTAAAAAACCGCCCCGTTGGTCGGGTTGATCAGCACCGAATAAATTCCGTTGCTCAACACGGGGGCCGGCCCAACGACCGTCCACTGCACGGGCGGATTCAGGTTGGTGCTTTGCAGCAGCCCGAAGTTGCCGCCGCTGTTCGTCCAGGCAAGCGTGAACTGCGCCGTGCCGGGGTTCTGGACGAGCTGCAGGCCGGGGACGGACGCGGCGGGGATCCAGTTGGAAAATTCCGACGTGTTGCCGGCGGCATCCGTGGCCGTCGCCGTGATCACCCAGCCGGCGGGGACGGTGGCGGGCAGCGTCACGGAAAAATTGGTCGAGAAGGCGGCTCCGAGGGTGAGGTTTGTCTGTCCCAGAAAAAGCCGGCCCTCGCCGTAGCCGCTGGTATTGCCGGAGGGGCTGGCGAAAAATTGGAGCACATAAGTTTTGCCCGCCGCGCTGTCGAACAGGCCGCGCACCAGTGTCGCCGTGCCGGACACGGCATTGGACAGGACAGGATAATTTTGTCCCCGGTTGGCGGCGTTGGCGGCCACGCCGCTTTCGCCGTCAATGTTTGGGTTGGGCCACTGAGTGCCGAGGTCAATGCCAAGGGCGTCGTTGTTAAAAATGGAGTTGCCGCTGATCAGGTTGTTGAACGCTCCGTCGCGCACCCGCACGCCGGCATATTTCACGGAGCCGACCGTTTTTGCATAGGCAATGCTGTTGCCGGCTCCGGGCGCGGTGCCGCCCAGGACGTTGTTGGTGGAGTTGGAATCAAATTGAACATTGTGCTGGGTGTTGCCGAGCGGACTGATGCCGTCAGCGGCCAGCCCGATGAGGTTGCCTTGCGCGGTGTTTTGCGAGGCGTTGATAAAATAAAGGCCGTTCACCCCGTTTCCCGAGACAACATTGCCCGCGCCGGCCACCGTGCCGCCGATGACATTGCCGGCCGCGTTCTGCAGGTGGATGCCGCTGCCGGGGTTTCCAACGGCCGCCGTGCCGGCGGCGTTGACTCCAATCCAGTTGCCTTGAAGGCTGTTTCCAAAGGTGTTGTTGAGCAGAATGGCCGGGTAATTAAGGTTGGCGCCGTTTCCTGAAACCAGGTTGCCGGCGCCGGCGCCGCCGATGACATTGTTGGTTGAATTTTCCACGCCAATTCCTTCGGCGCTGTTGGCGATGGCATAACTGCCGCCCGCGTCCGTTCCGATATAATTTCCCTGCACAATTTGGGCGGTGCTGCCCACCAGCGAGAGGCCATAGGTGCCGTTGCCGGAAATGACATTGCGCGCGGCGGCGGTCGCTCCGCCGATCCAGTTGGCGGAGCCGGCATGGTTGATGGCAATTCCCGCGCCGGAATTTTTGATGGCGCCCGTGCCGGCCGCGTTCAGGCCGATATAATTTCCTGCAATCACAAAGCCGGTCGTGCTGGTCAGGGAAATGCCGCTGGAGCTGTTTCCGGAAATAACATTGCCCGCGCCGGCGGACCAGCCGCCCACCGTGTTGCCGGCCACCGACTCGGCATAAATCCCCTCTGCCGCATTGGCGCACGCGCCGGTTCCGCCGGCATCTGTGCCAATGTAGTTTCCCTGGATCACGTTGTTGGTCGTGCCCGCGCCGACAAAAAAGATGCCGTTGTTGCCGTTGCCGGAAATCACGTTCCGCTGGAGGGCGGACGTGCCGCCGATCTGGTTGCCGGCGGCGCTGGAGAGGCCGATGCCCGCGTTGCCGTTGCCCAGGCTGTTCGTGCCGGAGACGTCCAATCCGATGAGGTTGCCAAGTATCTGGTTGCCGGCAGCACTGACGTTGGTGCCGTTGCCGGCCAGCCAGACGCCCTGCTGGCCGTTGCCGGAAATCACGTTGCCGCTCCCGATTTTTGTTCCGCCGACGAGGTTGGTGCAGCCCTGGATCCACACGCCCGCCAGCAGGTTCGCCACGGCCTTCCGGCCGGTGATGTCGGTGCCGATGTAATTTCCGGCGATGATGTTGAGCCGGTCGCCGGCCTGCCCGATGCCCACGCCGTTGGTGCCGTTGCCCGAAATGACGTTGCGCGCGGCCGGGCTTGTGCCGCCGATGGTGTTGGCCAGTCCGCCGCTGATGAGGATGCCGTCCTGCCGGTTGGGCAGGGCGTTGGTGCCGCCGAGGGCGAGGCCGATCAAATTTCCCTGCACGAAATTGCTGCTGCCGCCGCCGGTGAAGACAACGCCGTCCTGAAAATTTCCGGAGATCAAATTGCCCGCGCCGCTGGCCGTGCCGCCAATGGTGTTGGCCGGGCTGTTGGTGAGATACAGCCCGTGGTAGCGGTTGCCCATGGCGGTTTTCCCCGTCGCGTCCGTGCCGATGAAATTACCGGTGATGAGGTTCGCGGTCGCATCGTTGCCGCTCAGGGAGACGCCCGACAGCGCATTTCCGGAAATCACGTTTCCGCCGAGCGTGTTGCCGGGGGCGTTGTAGAGAGTGATGCCGTCGCCGCTGTTGCTCACCACGAGGTGGCCGGAAACATCCGTGCCGAAATAGTTGCCCTGGATCAAATTCCCGGTGGCGCCGGCGCCGCTGAGACCCAGGCCGCTCTGCCCGTTGCCGGACAAAATATTTCGCGCGCCGGCGTTCGGGCCGCCGATGAGATTACCCGCGCTATTGATCAGGATGCCGAAGCTGGCGTTGCCGCGCGCGTTGGTGCCGGTGGTGTCCGTGCCGATGAAGTTTCCCTGAATGACATTGGAACTGCCGTTCAGCACCAGCCCCTGTGCCGTGAACCGGTTGAGGGCCAGGCCGAGAATCATGCAGGAACCGGAATCTAATTGCAGCCCCACCGCGTTGGTGACGATGCCGGGGCCGGTGATTTCCACCACCGGCGCGTTCGAGTAGCCCGGCTGCGTCGTGCCGTCAATGGTCAGCGGATCGCTCACTGCCGGGAGCGCGCTGGTGAGGCTGAGGGTGAACGGCTTGGTGCCCGAAATTTGAAAAACAATCGTGTCCGCCCCGGCGTTGGTGTTCGCGTCCAGAATCGCCTGCCGGAGCGAACCCGCGCCGCTGTCGTTCGTCGTGGTGACGGTGAAGGTGCCGCCCCGGACGGCGCTGAAAAAAGCAAGCGCAAGAAAGGCGGCTGAAAATTCAACCGCCCTCCGCCGAAACCAGGGGCACCAGCGTATTTTTTTCAAAGCTATTTTGAGTAGATTAGAAAATAACCCGCCGGGCCGGTTTGGCAAGCAATCAATGGCCGTCCAGCAGCCGGTTTTCCTCCGGCAGCAGCCCGGGGCCGCCGCGCGCGAGGGCAAAACAGCGTTGCGCCCCGGCGCTGTCGCCGGTGGCGGCCAGCAGGACGCCGAAATGCAGCGCGAGCGCCGGCTGTTCCAACGTGGTGCGGTTCAGTTTTTGCATGACGGCCAGGCCCTCGGCGTCGCGGCCCTGCAGGTGCAGCGCAAACGCGTGCGTGGAGGCGACGGTCGGGTTGTCCGGCATCTGCGCATACAGCCGCGCCGCCAGCGTTTCGGCCTCCGCCAGATTCGTCCGCAGGAGCAGCGAAGTATAGGCCAGGTTGTTTTTGAATTCCACGCTGTTGGGGAACGCCGTGGTCAGTTGCCGGTAAATCCGCCGCAGGCCGGCGGTGTCGCCGGTGCGGTAGCATTGCTCCTCCAGCGCGACGGAAATCCAGCGTTCGCGCGGAAATTTCTGGAGCAGCGTCCAGAAAAGTTCCTGCCGCTCGTCCGCCAGCCGCCAGCGCGCGGTCAGTTCCAGCAGGCTCGCCAGCGCGCCGAACCGGCCGCCGGCGGCGTCCACCGCCGCGTGCCAGTTGACCCGGGCCACCCCGGTTTCGCCGAGCTGCGCCCAGGCGTGCGAGAGAAACGCGAGGCGCATGAAATCAAGTTCATTCCAGCTGCCGCCCGCGCAAAACTGCCGGAGCGCTGGCCAGTCGCGGGTCGTCTCGCTGGCCGCCGCCAGCGCCAGTTGGACGGCGGGCTGGCTGCGCAGGTTTTTCGGGAGCTCGGAGAGCCATTGCACGGCGTTGGTGGCGAGGCCGCTGGCCTGCATCCACATCGCCACCTGGGCGGCGGCCGGCGCGTTCGTGGCGGCGAGCTGCTGCACCGCGTCCAGTTGCGCGGCGAAATCCGCGCTCTGGATTTTTTTCAAGATCGCCAGGTGCTGCAGCCGGTCGGACAGCGTGGCCTGCGTCGTCCGCAAAAGTTGTTCGGAATAATTCCGCGCCGCCGGCGCGTCGTCGTGGGCGAGCCGGTCGGCCAGGAGCGCCCGCAGCGCGGCCGCCGAATAATGGGGGTCCGTCACGAAGGCTTGCAGTTGGGCGCGGGCCGCGTCGAGCGTCGCGGCGTTGGTGGAACCCAGGCCGACCATGGCGAGGTTCAACTGATAAAGCCGATTGGTGGGATCAAGCGTGACGGCGGCGGCCAGTTGTTTTTCCGCCGCGTCGAGGTGGCGGAGCGCCAGCGCGTGTTCGGCGGCGACGACATGAAAAAATGCGAGGTTGGTCGCGGCGGTGGCGGCGAGCTCCTGCAAAATCTGCGCCGTCAACGGAAATGGGCGGCTCTGGTAGCGCAGGCCGGTTTCGGCGAGCTTGAGCTTGTTTTCCGCCGTGGGGGCAGCCTCCGCCAGTTGCCGCCGCCAGTCCAGCGTCGCGGGCGACTGCGAGAGGTCGGCGAGGTCGGCCATGAGACGGCCGGCGGCGGCGTTGGTGGGGTTCAGCAGCAGCGCCTGCCGCGCGCTCAACGCGGCGTTCGCATAATCGCCCTTGTCAAAAAAACTTTTCGCCAGCGTCAGGCTGCGGTTCTCCTTGTGCCGGTGGTAAAAAGTTTTGGCCGGGCCGAAGAGCAGGGCGGCGGCGGCAATCACCATGGTTATTACCAGCAGCCATTTTTTCCAGTTCGCCGCGTTTTCTGACATGCTCGAAAATTATGGGAATCCAACAGGTGATACAAACATTAATCTGCCAATAAAAAACCCGTCTTTGAAAAACAAAGACGGGTTTGAAAATTGGGGAAGTGTCAGCCGCCCTGGTTGACAACCACCGGGGTCGGGTTCGGATAATTGTTTCCGCCGATCGGCACCTGGCTGTTTGCTCCGGGATCCAGTGTGGGGGACGTGGGCGGCTGCGGCACATACGGCGACGTCGGGCCGCCGATTTTGGGAACGGGGGTCAGGGCGACCGGACTGGGAGTCGCCGGATTGGCGATCGGGGCGAGCACCTGATTCACCGAAGGGGCAGCCCCTTTATAGCTCGCCAGCGCGTTGTTGATGGCATCTTGGAGCTGGGGAATGGCGGCGGCGACGCCGGCGAGAATTTCCCGGGCTGCCGTGGGGACGGCGGCGGCCACGGCGGCGGCCACGGATTTGTAGGCGTCCGGCACGACGCGGCAGACGGCCTCGACGATCTTGCCCGCCTGTTTCGGGGCGGCGGCGGCGGCGGCCCGGGCGATGATGGCGGCTTGTTTGGGAAGCAGGCTCGCGGCGGTGGCGGCGGCGGTGGCGGCGGCGGCCGGCGTGCCGGCGGCAATGGATCCCACGATGGCCTGGGCGGCGGCGGGGTTCAGCCCGACGGCGGACTTCACCACGTCCACGGTGGTTTTAATCTGTGATTTTGCGTCGGCGGCGGCCACCAGCGTGGCCGCCTTGCCGGGCAGTTCCGCGAGCGGAACGGATTTTAAGGTGCTCAATGAAAGGCTGGCGGATGTTTCCGCCGCCGAAGCAGTGAAGCCCAAGGTAAGCAGGGAGCCGATGCCCAGCAGTAAAATGATTTTTGGTGTCCTCATAATTTTTTCAGAACCGATGAATTATTAGGTTATTTTGGCGGCGCCGTCAAACAGATTATTGGGGCAGATTATTGGGCGCGTTTCAGCGGCGCAATCCAGATATACCAATTTTGCCGTCAATTTTGCTGACGCGCGGCGCGGCTTGGGGCATCCTGTTGACTTTGATGCTTTAAAGGCTTGGGCCGTAAATTGCGAATGACCTGTCATCCATCCTCATTCATCCGGCTCGTCCGGCTGCTGGTTTTGCTGGCGGTGCTGCTGCCGTCGTCCCGGCTGGCGGCGCAGGAGGCGCTGCGGGTTTCGCTGGCGGGCGACCTCGCGGCGGCCACGCGCAAGCAGGCGCAAAACACGGCGGGCTATTACAATTTGATGTGGGGGCCGGTGTCGCTCCGGTGCAGCGCGGGGCTGGCGGAGGAATACAACGACAACATCCGCAACTCGGCCAGCGCGCAGGGCGATCTCATCACCCGGCCGTCGGTGGATGCGCAGGTGAACTGGCCGGTGACGGAGTGGAACACGCTGCATCTGGCGGTGGACGCCGGCTATTCGCTTTACGCGCAGCACAGCGACTTGAACCAGTTTTATTTCAATCCCGGTTCCGGGCTGTCGTTCGATGTTTATGTCGGCGACTGGGTGGTCAACCTGCACGACCGCGTGACGGTGACGGAGAACACCTACGAAAACCCGACGGTGCAGGGCAGCCAGAACAACACGTTCCTGCAAAACGATGCCGGTGTTTCGGGCTTGTGGGACTTGAACAAGATCGTGGTGAGCGTCGGGTATGACCACGAGAATTATTTGAGCCTGTCGCCGTCGTCGTTGCGTCAGCCGGATTCCGCCTCGGAGAATTTTTTCCTCTACACCGGCGTGCGGCTGCGCCCGGAAATCATGGTCGGGCTGGAGTCCGGCCTCGGCCTGGTCCACTACGACCAGGCTGGTGGGACAAACAATTTCGCGTCCGTCGCGGATGCGGTGCAGTGGAACGCCGGGGTGTTCTCCAGCGTGCAGGTGAGCGAACATTTGAGTGCGCGGCTGGACGGCGGCTACACGGTGTATTCGCCGGATGGCACGCGGACGAACCTGAGCCAGGAAATGACGGCGTTGTATTTTCAGTTTTCCGTTTCGCACCAGGTCAGCGAGCATGTCAGCTACTCGCTCTCCGCCGGGCGCAGCGTGGATTTTGCCTACAATGGCCAGGCCTATGACCGTTTGTATGTGCGGCTGAACCCGGATTGGAACGTCGTGCGGAAATGGTCCATCGGCACGCCGGTCTGGTGGGAGCAGGGGACGCAGGTCGGCCTCGGCACGCTGACCTACACCCAGTTTGGCGCGGGCTTCACGGTCGGCCGCGCGCTGACGCAGAAACTCTCGGCGCAGCTCCATTATCAGTGGATCTGGGAGGCGGCCAGCCAGGCGTCGTTCAATTACACCGCCAACATTGCAGGCTTGAATCTCACCTATCAGTTCTAAATAATCCGCACGTCTTTCTTATGAAAAAAATGATTTCCTGCGCGCTGCTCCTGGCCGGCGCCAGCCTGTGGCCGGCGTTCGCGCAACTGCCGGTGCCGCTGCCCGCCGCCAGGTTTGTCGCCGCGCCCGCCGCGCCCGCCGCCGCCGCGCCGTCCGCCGCGCCGTCCGCCGCGCCCGCGCCCGCGCCGGGGCTGCTCAACGGCTATATGGCCGATGACAACTACAAGCTCCGCGTCGGCGACGCGGTGAGCTTTCAGATTTTGGAGGACCGCGTGCTGGGCATCCAGGAGACGCCGGTGAATCTCGTGGTGACCGACTCCGGCGAGCTGGACGTGACCTACATCGGCCGCGTCATGGCCGTCGGCAAAACCTGCAAGCAGCTCGCGGCGGACGTGAAAACGGCCTTGGAAAAAGAGTATTACAAGCAGGCGACCGTCGTGCTGTCGCTGAACGTGGCCACGCGGATTCTGGGCCGGGTCTATATCTGGGGGCAGGTGCGCAGCCAGGGCGCGCTGGAAATGCAGGTCAACGAAAACCTCACGGCGGGCAACGCGATCCTGCGGGCCGGCGGCTTCGGCGACTTTGCCAGCAAGACCCGGGTGAAGGTCGTCCGCGCCGTCGGTGCCAACGGCGAGAAGCAGGAGTTTGACCTGAACATGGAGGACATCCTCGGCAAGGGCAAAATCGAAAACGACATCGTCCTCAAGCCGAACGACCTCATCATCGTCCCGACGCGGCTGGTGAATTTCTAAAATCATTTTTTCATGAACGAAGAGCTTTCCGAGAGCAAGCCCGGCCGCGCCGCCGGCATCACCAAGTTCCACGCCAAGTTTCAGCGCTACCGCAACCTGTTTATGCGCTGCTGGTGGGTGCTGCTCCTCACCATCCCGCTGGCGGTGGCCGTGCAGTATTGGCGGATCCAGACCGCGCCGCCGAAGTATTTTTCCGTCGGCCAGATGATCGTCAACATCAAGCTCAACACCCAGCAGGGCAGCATCGGTTCGCTCTACTCCGAGGAGCTGGGCAATTTCATCGGCACCCAGGCCGCGCTCATGCAGGGGCAGGCGGTTCTCGCCCGCGCCCGTGACCGCGTGGCCGCCGAAAACCAGGGCCTCGCGCCGCACCCCGTCAAGGTGGACGTGTCGGTGCTGCCCAAGACCACCATCTTCATCCTGCGCGGCGCCGGCGCGGAGCCGCAATACACGCAGAAGTTTCTCCAGGCGTGCATGGAGGAATACATCATTTTGAAAAAGGAGATGGCCGCGCACACGTC
>Ga0182021_10004220_pt1 | contig 16869 bp, 10 predicted proteins | sample 612E3MmetaG_FD_120493 | JGI IMG/M metagenome (GOLD analysis project Ga0182021, IMG submission 120493) | Permafrost microbial communities from Stordalen Mire, Sweden - 612E3M metaG (Illumina Assembly) | ecosystem: Environmental > Terrestrial > Soil > Wetlands > Permafrost | place: Sweden...
AGAGACAGTTTATTTTGAGTTGGCACACGCGATTGATGTTACGGTGGAACAAGAAAGGTCAAAGTCGAAAATAGTGTTTTTGAAAGAATTCGGCGAAAGGGTAATTGATTCAATTAGCGACGCTCTTATAGCGATTGATCCAATTGATTACACAATAATAGACGCAAATAAAGCTGCTTTGAATCAACTGAAATTGGTAAAAGAAGAATTGATTGGCAAGACTTGTTATGAGGCGACTCATCACACGCTAATGCCTTGCGCCTCATCTCAGAACGGTTGTCCATTAGAAGAAACGCTAAAGACAGGCAAACCTTCTGTATTGGTTCACCAGCATTTTGACCAGAACAAAAAACCAATAGATGTCGAAGTTGCAGTTCACCCTGTGAAAGACAAAAATGGAAAAATAGTTCAAATAATCCACATAAGTAAAGAAATAAACCAATGCAATAACATAGCGAAAGAAAAAATCAGGGAATCAGCTGAAGTCAATAAGATTTTGGATGGCATTGGGGATCTGCTTTTTGTCATGGACAGAAACCGGGTAATCACTAGAGTTAACAAAAGCACTTGCGATGTCTTAAAGAAAAAGCCGGAAGATTTGATCGGTAAATATTGTTATGAAGTTGTGCATGGAACCAAGGAACCTTGGCCGAATTGCCCTGCTGGAAAGACTTTTGAAACAAAACAAACCAATACAGTAGAAATTAATGACCCAAAGTTAGGCTTGCCTTTACTTATTACCACTTCTCCAATTCTTGATGAAAAAGGAGAACTTGTTCAATGCGTACATATCGCAAAAGACATTACTGAACAAAAGAAAACTGAGCATGCGGCCAATGCAAGTTTGAAGCGATATCAATCCTTCATTGAAGTAACGGGGGAGTTGGGCTGGATTACAAATTCCGCTGGCGAAGTGTTGGAAGACATTCCTTCCTTTAGAAATTTTACATGTCAAACTTATGACGAAGTAAAGGGTTGGGGCTGGGCAAAAGCTGTTCATCCTGAAGATTTAGAACACGCCACGCAGGCATGGCAAGCTGCTATAGCATCGAAAACTAAGTATGAAGTTGAGTATCGGCTGCGCAGATTTGACGGTGTATACCGTAATTTCATGGCTCGCGGTGCCCCGATAATAGAAGATGGAAAAATACGTGAATGGGTTGGAACATGCATTGACATCACTGAACGCAAAGAAGCTGAAAAAAAACTAGAAAAATTGAAAGAATTCGATGAAAGAATAATTGATTCACTTGACGATGCCCTGTTAGTAATCGACCCCGACGACTATAAAATAATTAGTGCCAATGAAGTGGCATTGAAACAATTAAAGCTCAAAAAGGAAGAACTAATTGGAAAGACATGTTATGAAACAATCCACCATTCATTGACTCCGTGCAATTCTTCAGAATATATCTGCCCAATTCAGAGAGTGCTTGAAACCAAAGAAACTACAACGGTTGAACACAAGCACTTTGACGAAAACAATAGTGAACGAATTGTGGAGGTCTCAGCTCGCCTTGTCAAAAATCCCGAAGGAAAAACAGTCGTCATTCATGTTGCAAAAGACATTACAGAAAGAAAACAGATGGAAACTAGGATTCGGGAAGCTGAAAAGAGGTATCGCACACTGTTTGATAAAGCGCCAGTTGGTATTCTCATCTTTGACCCTGAAACCGCTATACCAGTTGAATTCAATGAAATAGCTCATCAACAATTAGGGTATTCCAGAGAAGAGTTCGCAAAACTACGCATCTCTGATTACAAAGCAGAGGAAACTCCAGTTGAAATGAGAGCTAGAGTAGAAAAGATATTGCGAGAAGGCATAGTTGAATTAGAAACCAAACACAGAACCAAAAACGGTGAGATTAGAGATGTTATAGTTACTTCCCAGGCGATTGAATTGTCTGGAAAAAAATTCGTCCACAGCATTTACCGAGACATAACGGAAACCAAGAAAATGGAAAATGCCTTAATGGAAAGCGAAGCGAAGTATCGTCAGTTGGTTGAGCTTGCGCAAGAAGGTGTTTGGGCACTAGACAACGACCGTCGCACTGTTTTTGTTAATCCCCACATGGCAAAGATGTTAGGATACAGTGAAAGTGAAATGATTGGAAAGAATTTAGTTACTTTTTTGGGTAAACCCGACTCTGATCTTGCTCTGTACAATTTGGAAGAATGCAAACTAGGTAACCAGGGGCAATGCGAGTTTGAGTTTAATCAAAAAGACGGTACCCACATGTATGCAAATATTGCAGCTTCATCCATTCAAGATGACGCTGGCAACAGCATTGGAACACTTGCACTGGTTTCAGACATCACTAAACGCAAGAAAGCAGAAGAATCACTAAAAAAGAGCGAACAAAAGTATCGCGAGTTTGCTAATTCTCTACCTGAAATTGTTTTTGAAGCTGATGACAAAGGGAAAATCACCTTTGTTAATAATCAGGTTGTTGAGATCATCGGCTACTCCAAAGATGAACTCCAACAAATGAATGTTTTTGAGTTTCTGATTCCAGAAGACAGGAAACCAGCCTTAGAAAACATCCAGAAAAGAATACTAGGAGAAAAATCATCAGGAACCGAATTCATGTTTCTAAGAAAAGGCGGAGATACATTCCCAGGATTAGTGTTCTCTGAAAAGATAATTCTTGCAGACGGTAAGGTTGGATTGAGAGGCGTAATAGTAAATATATCTCAACGGAAGAAAGCCGAGGAGCAGTTGAAAGAAAGCCGTGAGCGGATTGAGTTGATGAATGAGAAATTACGTGTTGTAGGCAGTTTAACCAGGCATGATGTTCGTAACAAGCTTTCAGCGGTGACTGGCTATGCGTACATACTCAAGAAGAAGCATACCGATCAGGCGGATATTGTTGATGGGTTAGGTAAGATGGAGCAGGCTGTTAAAGAGACTGTTAAAATTTTTGATTTCGCCAAAATGTATGAGCAACTAGGCGCAGAAGAACTAACCCCAATAGATGTAGAAGCCAAGATAAACGAAGCATGCACTCTCTTTTCTGGGACACTCCCAACGATAGTAAATGAATGCCATGGCTTGACTGTTTTGGCTGATTCATTTCTAAGACAGCGATTCTACAATTTTATTGATAACACAAGAAAATACGGCAAAAAAACCACAACCATAAGAGTGCACTTCGAAAAGGTGGATCAGGATAGTTTAAAGTTGGTTTATGAGGATGATGGTGTAGGTGTGCCTTTGGAGAATAAACCGAGCCTTTTCAAAGAAGGCTTTAGCACAGGCGGCAGCACAGGCTTCGGACTATTCCTGACTAAGAAAATGATGGATGTTTATGGCTGGAAAATTGAAGAAAAAGGCGAACCCGGAATAGGAGCCAAATTCACCCTAACCATTCCAAAACTAAACAAACATGGAAAAGAAAACTATCAAATCGTCCCATAGACGAATTATTCTTTCTTTTGATGAACTAAAATTAGAAAATAAAAGTATAGGGTAATAACCCTACTTTATAGACGGCTTTTCGGCGTGAAATACCCTGACTTAGTAATCAAGGTACTTCATTATTTCCCAAGGTGATACGTATAGGCAGTATTGGTTCCAATCGTTTGTTTTCAACTCTATGAACGCCTCGAATACGTGGTTGCCAAGGGTTTCTTTGATGAGTTCGTCGCCTTCCATTTCATCTAGTGCGTCTTTGAGTGTTGTTGGAAGTTCTTGTATGCCTAGTTCTTTGCGTTTTGCTTTGCTTAGTTTGTAGACGTCTTGGTCTACTGGGTCGCCTGGGTCAAGTTTCTTTTTGATTCCGTCAAGACCTGCTTTCATGATGCATGCGAACGCTAGGTATGGGTTGCATGATGGGTCTACGCCTCTGTATTCAACTCGTTTCTGTGCTGCAAATCCTGCTCCCTTATAGTACAAGGGTATTCTTGCGAGGGAGGATCTGTTGCGTCGGCTCCACATAACGTAGATTGGTGCTTCAAATCCTGGTACGAGTCGTTTGTAACTGCTAACAGTTGGGCAACATATTGCGGTTAATGCTTTTGCGTGGGCTAAGATTCCGCCTACGTAGTACCTGCCAATTTGGCTTAGTTCTGCGTATTCGTCTTTTCCATCGTACATTACGTTATTTCCATCTTTCCAGAGGCTGGAGTGGACGTGCATTCCGCTTGCGTTATCTAGGTAAATTGGTTTAGGCATGAATGTAGCGATTAAGCCATATTTTTTGGCGATGTTTTTGGCAACGAACTTGAAAAATAAGGCTCTGTCTGCTGTTTCCAGAAGTTCGCCATATTTATAGTCAATTTCAACTTGGCCAACGGTTGCTACTTCGTGGTGGTGTTTTTCAATTGTTAATCCAAAGTTATCTTCCAATACTTGAGAGACTTCATTTCTGTATGCAACAGTTGTGTCTTCAGGTGGAGTTCGGTAGTATGCTTCTTTGGGTCTTAAGATGAAACCGCCTGGTTTGATTTCTGGCGATTCAGGAACAACTCGTGGTGCTCCCCATGCGTCTCCTTCACCGCTTTTTGGAGCAGCCCAAAGATCCCATGTCAATTTTGTAGGGTCGATTGAGGTGAAGACGAAGTGTTCTAGTTCAGGTGCGAATATGCCTGTGTAGCCCATGTCTTTGGCTGCTTTTATTGCTCTTTTTGCTACGTAGCCTCTTGGGCAGGTAACAGAGGGTTCTTTTCCGCCGAATGCTTCTTGTGCATCGCCTAAAATTATTGCACTCTTTTGTGCTTCATCGGTTACCCATGGCATGATTGAGAGTGTTTTTGCATCGGGCATAAAAATCATGTCTGATTCTTCGATGGATTTAAAGCCGCGCACTGAGGATCCGTCGAAGCCGATACCTTCTGTAAAGGCTGCGCCGCTCAGGTATTCTCTGGCTGGGAGAACCATATCCTGGAGGATTCCCCGGACATCGACAAATGCTGAGTGCACCCATCGAACATTATTTGATTTAAGAGTTTCAATCGCTTTCTTTACGTGTTCATCCACCATGACTTTCACCATGTTAATTCATATGTTTGAGAATCCACTTAAAACATAAACATATATAAATTTATCCCTCAAATGTTTGAATGAACGTTCACTTAGCAAAAGTGATTTTTAAGGCAACATAGACAAAATAAAAGGTTAGATGCATGAAACAAAAAATCACAAATTTGAAAAGGCTAAAACCTGTCTCTTGTTTCTCGGCGCAAAAAATCGCCTGCATCCAACACATTCTTAATTGCAACCCTCCCTTCTAACAGGTTTAAATCATCAATTATCTGACCAAAACCAAGACATTCCCCAAACTCATTAAGAACCAAAGTGACATCACCTTTCCGTTTAGACCCCATTACCTTCGATATACCTGTTCGAAAAACATCTCTTCCGCAGATAAAGAGCCAAGCTGCTTTCTGGTCAACCACAATTTTGTTCGCCGCTACGCTAACAAGCATGTTCAGTAAATTGAAGCTTGGAAAGAACATACCGTTCTTTACTTTGCCAAGGTATAACCCAGCATAATAATAGGTAACTTGCAACTCCTTCTTTAGTCGTGGGTTCAAAAGATAATAACGTTGGTTCTTTTCAACAACCAATTCAGAATTAAATGCAACTCTGCAACCGAAACGGGAGGCAAAAACTTCGTATGGCTTCATTGTGCCTCGACCTTTTTTAGTTTACATACAAAGAAGCCCTGCGTATCTTTTGGCCAGATTCGTTTGGAAAATTGCACTTGGGGATCAAGTTTTCTGCCGAAAACCTCGGTCAACCCATCCACGCCTAAGCAATTAATTTTCAGAACTTGTAACCCCAGGTTTTTGACTGCCCAATCAATGTTTAGTTCATCCTCTTCGGGCTCTAATGAGCAGGTAGAATAAACAATTTCGCCATTCGCGGCTAAACACTTGATTGCCTCTGCCAGAATTTCTCTTTGCACCTTCGCATTTCGATCTACATCTGCAAGGGTTCTTCGGCTGAACCATTCGCTATCACAAGCAAAGTTTCCTGAGCAAGGAACATCCAACAATATACGATCAAAGCTGCGGTTAAGTTTTGTAGTTTGTCGAGCGTCCAAATTATAAACAATTGTGTTGCTGATGTGGCATCGCTCTAAATGGTTCGCCATAACGCCTAACCGCTCCTTGTTAACGTCTAAGGCTGTTATGACTCCACTGTTTTCCATCAAGTCGGCTAGTTGAACGGTTTTTCCTCCTGGTGCTGCAGAGGCGTCCAGAACCATTTTGCCATGTAAAGCGGTGAAAAGTGTGGCGGGAATTTGAGCTGCAGCTTCTTGGATAGAGTACATTCCAAGCAGATATTCGGCTGTTGCTCCAGCTGAAGCTTTTGACTTGACCACCCAATATCCTGCTTGCAAAAAAGGCACTTTCTCAAGCTCAACGCCTAAACTGCGAAGCCTTTCGGGGATTTTTTTGGCTTTTGCGTTAATTTGGTTTACTCTAATTGATAGTTTGGGCTTGGGCTCTTCGAATTCCCAGCCTAGTTGTGCATAGCGATCTAGGAAAAATTGTTTGCCGGACATTAACTCTACATTGCGATTAACGTAATAAAAACCTTTCAACTAAGAAGAAACATCGAAAATAAAAGTAAAATTGATTGTTGCCTGATTTTGCAGACATTACAAGTTTTAAGTGTGATCATGTATTTTTAGTGATTCAGAGCCAGTTTTGGTGAATTTTCGGCTGAAAAACTTTCGTATTTCTTCAGCCAATACTACGATTACTGCTAGTGACAACAAAAATGCCCAGTCGAAGATGCCCAATGGTTGTGTTCCGAAATATGTGTTCATTATTGGAACGTAAACCAGAAATGCCAAAATGGATAGTTGGGCAGCTATGCCGACGATTATCCATTTGTTATTCTTAAGGCTTGTTTTGAAAATTGACTGTTTAGATGTCCTGCACGCGAGAACGTTACCTGCTTGAGCTACAACTATGCCTGCAAACATCATTGTAACACCTTTAAGATAGATGGGATTGTTGTTAGGTAAGCTTCCTCCGAAATGCCAATCTGATGGAACAGCCATTCCGATATGCCAACCGCCGGCAGCCCAAATGTTTAGGCACCCAATTATGGCTCCAACGGCAATAATCACTCCGATGAAAACCGAGCGTAGAAGAACTTTGCGTGTAAACAACCTCTCTTTGATGCTTCTCGGTGGCTCTTCCATGATGCCAAGTTCAGCTGGTTCTCTGCTTAGTGCCAATGACGGAATTACGTCTATTGCGAGGTCTATGGCTAAAACTTGAACGACAAGCAATGGCAACGGAAACCCTAAACCGGCATACAGCACGAAGGGAATGAGTTCTGCCCAATTGTGCGAAAACACGTAAACGATGAACTTGCGAATGTTCTCATAAATTGCTCTGCCTGATTCTATTGCTTTAACTATTGATGCAAAGCTGTCATCGAGCAAGACTATATCTGCGGCTTCACGTGCAACGTCGGTTCCAGATGCGCCCATGGCAACACCAATGTCCGCTTCCTTAAGGCTGGGAGCATCATTCGCCCCATCGCCTGTCACTGCGACGATCTCTCCACTCGACTTGAGCGCCTTTACTATCCGAAGTTTCTGCTCAGGCGCAACACGGGCGAAAATTACATTTCCTTTTCGAACCTCATCAATGACAGCTTGATCGCTTAAATCGTCCAAGTCTACACCGCGGATAACTTGACAGCAGTCTCGGTCGACAATGGCAACTTCTTTAGCAATTGCCTCTGCAGTTGGACCATAGTCGCCAGTAATAATGACCGTTTTTACTCCTGCTTGCTTTGCCTTCAAAACTGCATCTTTAACTTCCATTCTAGGAGGGTCTCGCATTGCAGCTAACCCAACGAAAACAAGTTCAGACTCAAAATTCGCTTCTTTGCTGTACTGGGTTTTCAACATTTGCTTGTATGCAACTGCAATAACCCGCAAACCTTCGTTAGCAAACTCGTGAATTCGTGATTCTATCCATGTCATTTTTTCCGAATTTAGTTCTTCGACTTTCCCGTTAACGAGCAATTTCGTACTTAAATCCAAAATGTTTCTTGGTGCGCCTTTAGTGTAAACTAAAATATTCCCGTTCAAACTGTGAACTGTAGTCATACATTTGCGCTCAAAACTAAAGGGCAAAACGTGAATAATCGGTTTCTCTTCCAATGCGTTCGGAACGTTTACATTGGATTTAAGTGCAGCAACAAGTAAAGCACCGTCAGTTGGGTCGCCTATCACACTCCAATTTTTGTTTCTATCTGATGGGGGATCGAGTTTCGCACCATTGCAAAGAGCAGCAATTTCAAGAATTTTTTCTACAGGTCCTGCTTGGCCTTTCTGCAGTGACTGCCCGTTTACAGTGAAGTCTCCTTCTGGCTTGTAGCCTAAGCCGGAAACATCCACGACGTAGTCATAAACCCACAGCTTGTTTACAGTCATTTCTCCCTTAGTTATGGTGCCTGTCTTGTCAGTGCAGATTACGGTGACACTGCCTAAAGTTTGCACGGCTGATAATCGTTTTACCAATACGTTCTGTTTTACCATCTTCAGAACGTTGATGGCTAAGGCGCTGGAAACAGTGACTTGCAATCCTTCAGGTACGCAGGCGACCATTACACCAATCATGAACAAAATGGCAGTGCCGAGACCGACATGCAAGAAAAGAAAACTTGAGACAAAGAATGCAGCGCCCACAGCAATAGCAATTATGAAGTCATATTTTGCTGTCAAAGCGATTTCTTTTTGGAGCGGGCTATCTTCCTCATGAATTGTCTGAGTTAAATTAGCGATTTTACCGAACTGTGTATTCATTCCGGTTGCATAGACAATCGCTTTTCCTTGACCTTTCGCAACGCTAGTACTCATGAAAACGAGGTTAGGTGCGTATAAGTAAGCTTTCTCAACAATTTTGACCGTTTCAGCTACGCGTGGTTGCGGCTCAGATTCGCCTGTTAAGGGAACATTATTTGTCCACAAATCAAAGGCTTCGATTAAGCGTCCATCCGCAGGTACCCGGTCACCTTCCTCAAGAGCGACTATGTCACCAGGAACAATTTCACTAACTGATATTTTTTTGAGTTCTCCATCGCGCATTACTTTTGCAAACTCTGGCATCCAGCTCCTGAGTGTTTCTATTGCTTTTTCTGCACGTGACTCTTGAAACATTGATACGAAAATGTTGACAAAAACAACTGCCAGAATGATTAATGCGAGTTCTGGGCTACCACTAATGTATGATAAAATGGCTGCCACAAGCAGCAATATGCCAAATAAGTCTCGAAGGTGACGAATAAATTTGTAAATAAGTGGGATTTGACGTTTTTCTATAAGTTTGTTGTAGCCATATTTCTTCAGGCGAATTTTTGCTTCTTCAGTTGTTAAACCATTAATTGACGTGTTTAGGTCGGTGAAGACTTCATCAATAGGTAAAGAAGATGCTTTTTCCAAATTAATTCCGCCAAAACCTCACGATTAACTAGTTACGTAAAACCTCAAAGAAGAGAATTTTAACGACGCAATAGGAAACGCAAATAAAAAATCACAGTTTGAACGTGAATTAATTAAAGGTGTTATCATATTCTCAGCATTTTTAACGTAAAAATCGGACTTAATTGTTATTTTTTGTTAAATTGTTGCTTGCTGAATTTAAACCAATCGGAGAAAAAGATACTTTTAACATTAAATTATGAAACGCTAAGCAAGCGATATTTTTCTTGGTCATTTAATTCTTTTCACCTTTAAATTCAATATTCGCATATAAACAAAATTGTCCTTTTATCCTTTCTTGCTAACTGCGCTTAACCAACTTGCAAAACAAAATCGACGGCTCAATCTTAGATAACGAAGCGAAACAAAGCAAAAATACAAATTTGTTTGAAGAAAACACATTTTTGCGTTGTTTGCATCAACATTAATTTCCCAAGTTTTCCAAAAAAGCATGCCATAAAGTTAATAGGACACAAATTCACTTTCCATGTAGTTTCAAATAATAAATATCTTTAAAAAAATGGAGAATGGATAGTTATGGCTCGTTATAGGCAAACTGACGAAATAGTCAAACTGATGGAAACTCCAACATTCATCAGAAACACCAGCATTATCGCACACGTGGACCATGGAAAAACCACTCTAGCTGACAGTTTACTTGCCGCAGCAGGAATCATCAGCACCCAAACTGCTGGGCAAAAACTTTTTCTCGATTCGTGGGATCTTGAGCAGAAACGTCAAATGACCGTTTTCGCCTCAAACGTCAGCTTGGTACACACTTACAATAATCAAGATTACCTCATCAATCTCATCGACACCCCAGGTCACATCGACTTTTCTGGTGCTGTAACAAGAAGTCTCAGAGCAGTCGACGGTGCACTAGTAGTAGTAGATGCGGTTGAAGGCCCAATGACTCAAACAGAAACCGTTTTGATGCAGGCCCTTCGAGAACGTGTCAAACCAATTCTATTCATCAATAAAGTTGACCGATTAATAAAAGAAATCAAACTCACACCTCAAGAAATCCAAAAGAAATTTGCCAAAATTCTCATGAGAGTAAATACTTTAATTGAGAGATACGCGCCTGCAGAGCACAAACAAGACTGGCAAGTAAAAATTGAAGATAGCCGTGTCGCATTTGGCTCAGCACTCCACAAATGGGGATTGAATCTTGATCACATGAAAATGAAAAAAGTCACTTTCCAGGACATTATCGACGCTTACACGGGCGATCCAATAGAAGTTGGAAGAAAAGTTGATGAACTGAGTAAAAAAGCACCACTACCAGAACCAATTTTGGATATGTTTGTCAAACACTTACCAAATCCCTTCGAAGCACAACCATACAGGCAGCCACAGATTTGGCCAGGAGATGTTAATAGTCCGACAGGTCAAGGAATGGCGAAAGTTGATCCGAAAGCTCCTTTGCTAATGTGCATATCAACCATTGAAGTTGACCCACACAGCGGAACAGTTGCAATTGGCAGAATTTTCAGCGGCTCAGTTGTGCGAGGAAAAACGGTCCAACTTTTAAGCAGCAACCAGAAAGGCACTATTCAACAGGTTTTCATGAGTATGGCAACTGACCGTGTTCTTATTGACCATGTTCCAGCAGGGAACATTGGAGCAATCTCAGGTTTACCGTCAATACATGTTGGCGAAACTATTGCAGAAGAAGGCGCAGATGTACATTCGTTTGAAGGCTTAAGATACGTTTCTGACCCAGTCGTAACCGTAGCTGTTGAACCTGAAGATGTCAAAGACCTGCCTTTATTCGATAAAGTGATGCATAAACTCACAACAGAAGACCCCAACCTGCACTTCGTTATGAACAAAGAAAGCGGCGAATTCCTCTTATCAGGAATGGGCGAACTTCACCTTGAAATCACCGCTTACCGCATGCAAGAAGCAGGCTTAAAAGTAAAACTTAGCAAGCCAATAGTCATCTACAGAGAAACCATAAGTCATAATTACACTGGTCCAGCCATTATGGGAAAAAGCCCCAACAAACACAACAAACTCTGGATAACAATTGAGAAGCTCTCAGATGAAGTTATTGAAGCTATAAAATCTGATAAAATAAGTGACATGCAGAGCAGAGATGAACGAACAAAAACCTTACGCGCTTTAGGATGGGAAGCAGATGAAGCTAAAGGCGCAGTAGCTGTTGAAGAAAACTGTATTCTTGTCAACCGTATTAGAGGAAGACAGTACGTCGAGGAAATTCTTGATCACATTAAAGGCGGCTTCCGCGAAGCAGTCCACACATCGCCACTAGCTAAAGAACCAGCGTACGGCTTAAAAATCAACCTGGAAGACATTGTACTTCACGAAGACCCAGTCCACAGAGGCCCAGCACAAGCTATCCCAATGACCTGGAGACCAATATACTGCTGTATATTACTTAGCGATCCAAAACTGCTGGAACCACTCATGAGTTTCGAATGCAAAGTTCCAAGCGAATTCGTCAGCGCAGTAATCACAATGCTAAACAAGAGACGAGGAAAAATCCTTGACATGCCATCTGAGGAAGACATGATCACTGTTAAAGCTGAAATGCCAGTTTCCGAAAGCTTCGGCATTGCTGATGAACTTCGAGGTTCAACTTCAGGCAGAGCATTCTGGGCGACACAATTCAGCAGATGGGCACCAGTTCCAGAACAAATGCAAGCAGACACAATCAAAAAGATACGTGAACGCAGAGGATTACCGCCAATCCCACCAAAACCAGAAGAATACTTCGAGAAAGAATAGTAAACTTCTTTTCTCTTTTAGTTTTTTTCTTTTTAATATATCTAGCTAAGTTTAAGCAAATATTTTTTGGGTGCAGTAAGCCTTTAATGCAAATTAGCGATTAATCTTTTAGTGAGGCTTATGATACTGGGAATTTGCGGTAGCCCAAGAGAAGATCAAGCTACTGAATATGTTTTAAAAGAAGCTTTAAGAATGTTGAGTGAAAAGGGGTTCGAAACCAAGTTTTGGAGTGTTAAAGGAAACTGGATTGATTATTGTACTCATTGCGATTACTGCCTCAAAAACAAAGAATGTTCTATCCAAGATGATATGCAAGAGCTCTATGTTTTGCTTACTGAAGCAAAAGGAATCATCTTTGCAACACCCGTGTATAACGGCGGAGTTAGCGCACAAATTAAAGCAATAATGGATAGAACACGCGCATTAGTTGCTGCAGACAAGAATGTTTTCAAAGGCAAAGTTGGCATGGGCATAGCTGTTGGGGGAGATAGAAATGGCGGACAAGAATTCGCTCTTATGCAAATTCATACATTTTACTTGATAAATGGTATGATATCGGTAGGGGGAGGATTTTTCGGGGCTAATTTAGGTGCAACGTTTTGGAGCAAAGACACCTTAGAAGGGGTTAAGGCTGATGAAGAAGGCTTCAGAAGTTTAAAAAAGACAATTAAACGGTTTGTTGAATATTCTGAGAAGTATGGCGAAACAGAAGGTTGAATGTGATGGCTGAAGTTGTTAAGGTTAAGAAGCGTAAAGTGGCGTGGGGAATAAGTGGCGCCGGCGATAAAATCGCTGAAATAGTCGAAACCATGAAGGAATTAAAAGCTCAATCAGGAGACTCAGTGGAGATTGAGGTTTTCATCTCTAAAGCCGCCGACACTATGCTCAAATTCTACAGGTTGGACGAGGAAGTCAAAAAGAGCTTTTCCAAAGTCATGGTTGAAGTCAACGCTAACTCGCCATTCCTAGCAGCATGGATGCAAAGCGGCAAATACGAACTTCTTCTTATCGCACCTGCCTCATCAAATACTGTCGCTAAAATCGCCAACAGCATAAGCGACACCATGCTTACCAACGCCGCACTAATGGCCCTCAAAGCGTTCCAACAAGTCTACATACTACCCACAGATTACAAAGAAAGCATAGTTTACACAAAACTACCTAACGGCAAAGAAATGAAATTGCGGGTACGCAAAGAAGAAGCCGACCAAGTCCGACGGCTCGAAGCAATGGACGGCATGCATGTGCTGGAAAACCCCCAAAAAATGAAAGAAATATTATTAGAGAAGCTAAAAATCATGAAAGCCTAAATTGTTTTTTCTCGATATTGCAGCTTTTTTTGGGCGAGGATTGCGTTCCATTCCGTATCAGGTTTAGTAAATAATTGAACATCTACAAAACCGACCAATTGCATAGTATCTTGAATTTCCTCAAGAGCCAAAAGCCTCACATGTGTTTCCTTAATAATATTGGCTGGCGTAACACCGTGTAGTAGTTCATTTACCAACAATAATCTGCCTCCAGGTTTTAGCACACGGTTTATTTCTCTCAAAGCTGAAGGAAAATTGGTCCAAAAATAGTAAGTTTCAAAAGCCGTCACCAAATCAAAAAAATTGTCCTTAAAACTCATTTTTTCAACTGACTCTTCAGTTATTTCCACTCGATTTTGAATGATCAATGTTTTGTTAACTTCATTAGAGAAGTCTACCATGTCAGCAGAGTAGTCAATACCGAAAACTTTCCCTTGAGGTGCCATTCGTGCTAATTTGCTGATTGTTTTGCCACCCCCACAGCCCACATCTAAAATCACGCTGTCCGATCCAAATGTAACCTTTGTTAGTCCCCATAATGTTAGCTTCTCATGATGGCGGTTCATCCTTGTAGCAACTAATCTACCAAGTTGACCCTTTGGGCATCGATATTGATCGCCTAAATTTGACATTTGTAGTCATCGTTAGAATGCTAAAACAAGGTTCTAATATCTATCGTTGGGATAGCGACTAAAAATATAGCGCGATTTCGTTAAATCTAGCGGGACTCATTTGTTTAGGGCTTTCTTGACAAGTGATTCTTCAGTTAATGCTTTTTCCATGAAGCTTTTGATGGCTTCATCCATGTTGCCTCTGAAGTAAGGTTTAACTATTCTTAAGGCAAACTCTTTCAATAAACTTGCTGAAAAATCATGGAAAGTCAAATCCACTAACAGATTTGGCTCAGTCATGTATGAAGACTTCTCACCCACATGTATCAACTTCAAATAATAGTTAAGATAAAAACGCTAAGAATGTGTGTGCGCCCAAAAGTACACGCACAAGAGCGGTTCTCTTTTAATTATGTGGGGTAATCTTGTTTTTCAGCACCAGTTTTTTCAAGCTGATGGGATTCGTTATGTTCACCCAAATGATTCGGTTGATCAACCGATGTCACATTTGCTTGTTGTTTTTTCTTTCTTTTTCTTTGATATGAGTAGCCGATTAATGCAGCAGCAGTGGCTACTCCGACTGCAGAAACAGCTAATGGCAATGCAATGGAACTTTTTTGGGCTACTTTGTATGGACGCATCATCTCGTTGTCCTCGTGTTCAAGCAGGTGACAATGCCATACATATCCTGGCCCAGCCGTGGCGTCAAACGGAAAGCTGGAGCCATCTTGTTGTGCAAACCGAACTCGGATAGTTACGACTTCTCCTGAGTTAACGGTAATTGTATCTTTCCAGCATTGTTCATTTGGTTGAAGTGTGGTTTTCAAGTTAGAAAGATACGAGTTTAAGTTGACATTTTTTGTCGGTTGGCTAAAAGGAGGAGCCCCGTTGGCGAACTCCCAAGCTGCCAGGTAGGAAGTGGAATCAAAAGTTTCCCTTTGAACCAACTGGAATTGAATAAGATGCAGATGTATTGGATGCGGATTCATGGTTGGGTTGACGATTATCCAGTCTTCGGTTGATCCCACTTCAGGCGTTTCAGAAATTGGTGCATCCCACATTTGCCCATCAAGTAATGCAACCTTAGTGCTATTTAGACCGGAAACTTCAAACAAAGTGAGAATTCTTTTCTTAGTTGTTTCGGGTAAGGTAGGAAAACTGGTAGTTGCAAGTGTCGGATTAAAAGGGTTTGGCGCTTGAGCAAGGTTGAAAGGAGTAGGAGCTGTCTGGTCGGTGGTAGTGAATTGCATAATTTGACCGACTGTTTGTCTTTCGCCGCCGTTATTGTTTGTCAAAGCGGTATTTTTAAGAATCACTTTTGTTCCTGAAGCTAGGGCTGAGAAATCCACTATTATGTCTGCACGTTCTGCTGGGGCTAAAAGAAGAGATGTGAGAGAAACTGGTGCTTTGAGGTAGCCACCGTCGCTTCCAATCTGGACGAAAGCCATTCCATTTGAAAAACCTATTTCGTAAAAACGAGAATTTGAGCCATTTAAGATCCGGAATCGATATTGCCCTTTATCAACGTTCATGTTTGGCCAAACTTTTCCATTAACCATGATAGTATTTCCCAAAAAACTGTTAACCCAGTATGGATGAAAAGTAGGCTCAACTCCGACGGCAGGATAATTCAATGATCCATCAGCATTGAAAGATCTATCCTGAATCACAAGCGGCATCTCATATTTTCCCGTCGGCAAAATAACAGCAACCGTATCATCACCGCCTGGGGGCTCTCTTAACAAATAGAAACCTGCCAATCCTGAAACCACATTAAGACGTGTAACGCCTAAACCGTGATCATGATACCAAAGTGTTGTAGGCTGCTGTGTATTAGGATAATAGTAGACTGCTTTGTTTGAATCAGTTTGTGTGTATGTGCTGTACTGAGGGCCGTGTTTTCCGTTTGCGGCGAACCATTGGTTTGGTCCTCCATCATAATAGGATTGGTTTTCTCCACCATGAAGATGTGTCACTAGAGGAACAGGACTCTGCGCATTTGGATATCCAGGCGGAAAAGCGGGGAAGGACGAAGTGGGCTGCGAATTGTTATTAGGGTTTGCCCAGTGAATCGTAGGATCAACTACAAACATGTAAGGCGAAGTAATGGTGTTTTGCCATTCCACTTGAATTGGTACTCCTCTGATGGCTTCAAAGGTAGGTCCCGGGCTGCTTTGAACAAAACCAAGCGATGACCCAGTTATTGCATCCTTTGCGATACCGCCATACCCCCAAACCGGCGTATTTAGATTCATCGAAGGGGGAAGAAGTTGCTCAGAGAAACTAGCCATGGCTACAGTGTATTCATGCCGAATCACATTGCCTTGGGCAGTTACCACTTTTGGCACATACACGGGAGGGGGAGAAGTCAATTGGTTTTCAAACATCGGAATACTTGACGGATCCAAAAGGGCAGAGCCAGAAACTGCAATCGGTTGAACTAACCCTGTTTTTGTCTTTGCCAGTTGAGATTGACTCGTTGCTGCAGCAATTAGATTAAGTGGTTTTAGGTAGCTCTCCAAGGCAATTGTAGCCAAAGTTCCACCCGCCATCACGGCTGATAGCCGCATGAAATCTCTACGCTTAAGTTCATGACCGCCAACTTCGAACCCAGTTTTATCAGTCGACACATGCACTGATTTTTCGTTCAAAAATTTCTTGTTTTGACGTGATCGACAAAAATTCTTTTTCATGATCTTAACCTATATAATGCTTATAACGCAGATTAGCGCCCTCAAG
>Ga0182021_10004221_pt1 | contig 16867 bp, 10 predicted proteins | sample 612E3MmetaG_FD_120493 | JGI IMG/M metagenome (GOLD analysis project Ga0182021, IMG submission 120493) | Permafrost microbial communities from Stordalen Mire, Sweden - 612E3M metaG (Illumina Assembly) | ecosystem: Environmental > Terrestrial > Soil > Wetlands > Permafrost | place: Sweden...
TACATGGCTGCCCTTGAAAAGGCTAGTGTAGATCAAGATATTAGTGTTTTTGCTGCTTTTATTTCCAATTTTACTAAAGAACAAATGAAGAAAGAGTCTTCCTTTAATATCAGGAATTCATAATTCTCACCCCGACTGAACAAAAATTTTTTGATTTATTGACTTCCATTTGCAACCAAATACTCTGATAGCAACTAAATATATTTTTTCAGATCTTAATCGGAGATTCGGAGGATTCAAATTTAACATTGGGATCCTACTTAAACTGCCTTAAACCACTAATTAATTTCTTCCTCAAATGTAATGCTTGGATTGGGATGAATGGAATAAAGTAATAATTTGAATCACGATCATCTTTTTCTGGGAAGAGATTAGTAAAAGAAGCATCTTCTCCATCCAGATCAATAAATATCTCATCCTTTTGTATAGCAATAGTTTTAATCTTTATTTCTTTCACAACAGTTGTTTCTGGTAATCCCTCACTTTTAAAAACAGAATTCAAATATTTTTCAGCTTGCTTATAAATATTTTTTCTTCCATTATCATCAATTTCTGAAAGGTAATGGCTAAATTCTGCTTTAGTTTTCCAAAGAGCTTTGTTTAGATATTTTCTAGTTAAAAGTTCTTTTACTTCCGGAATTTTTTCAATATTCTTCTTCAAAAAATATAGTAAATCTCCATCAGTAGGAAGATAAAATGAATAATCTTTAAAATTGTTAATTCCATAAAAGGAGTCTATTGAAAAAAGAGTTTTTGAAAACTCTTCATTATCACTTTCGATTTTTGAAAGTTTACTTATTGAAGTTGTAATCAAATATTGTTCATATTCCACTTTATGATGAGAATATACCCATTCATAAAGGAAGTTTCTACCATCTATTGCATTTTTAATAACATTTAGGGCATGTTTTTAAAAAAAAATCTTAAATACTCCATCTTTATCGGGTCTAATTATTAAAGATGATAAAAGTCTTTTTTCATCGATTTTTACATTATTTACGCCTGAGGCCCATGTGTCTCTTATTATATAATCTAACTTATCTACGTCAATCGCAAATCCATTTAACAAGCTAATGACGCAGTTTTCGACTGCTTTATCTTTGGCGGAAAATTTACAACCTATTATCATCCTTGCAACTAGATTTATATCACCACCCAGATATTCTATTTGTTCCCCGAAGACTTCTATTGCAACAATTGCACTTACAATTTCGTGTGGAGAAGGTGAACTAAGTTTGAAATCGTCACTAAAGCTTGGGTCGGGAATATTTTTAATCAGCCTATTTGGAATATCGTTCTCTTTATTAAGAGTGTAATATTTTTCAAAAGTATGAGAAAAAGGAGAGTGAGCACAATCATGCAAAAGGCAAGCTATTGAGAAGGAATTTTCTAAAGAATCTCTCCCCTCTAAAACTTTGGAGTTTTCTTTCAGATAGCTATATCCAATTTGTCCAAGATGGTATACTCCAAGTGAATGTGAAAATCGATCATGATGTGCAGATGGATAAAGAACACTTATCCCAGTTTGCTCAATTCTCCTGAGACGTTGGAATATTTCATGATCAATAAAATGATTACAATAGTCTGTTGGAATACTTATATATCCATGAACTGGATCTCGAAATAATTTTGCAGTAGACATTAATCGATGTAAAAGGTGAACTATTCTATTTTTGAATAATAGAAATAACAGTAGCTCTTATCTCTTCTTCAATATCTTCATTAAAATAATTATCAATATTTTCAGTTCTAAATAGGTTTTCAGACCCTTTTACCTTATGAATTCTTTCATTTGCCCAAGAGAACATTTTGGGATGATTTTCAATTGATGTAAAAACAGAATTCTTGGAGACATCTACATATACATCAATTAAGGAGGATTCAATGGTCCATTTTTTATTTACAAGGTCGAAAAATGAACAATCCTCTTTATCCTTTAATAGATTTGCCAATACAACTTCTGAATCAATTTCGTGGCACATAATATTTATTTTTACAGTTTATGGTTCAATATGCTTATAATAAGGTGTTTGCGCATGACTTTCAATCATTATACTTATTATCCTATAAATATAGGGAAAAAAATTTTACGTACAATATTTAAAATTGCGACTTTATTTTCAAACCAAATAATTTTATTAACTGACTTTAATAAATCATGTTGTTTACATCTAGAGAAATCCAAGAAAATAAAGACAAAACGCTGTATTAAAAGGATATATTAAATCGTATAATAATTGACGCCTGGTTGCATTCTCTAACATATCTTTTATCAGCACAGGGAAAAAACGACTAATTTGACTTGGATAAACGTATCAGATTGTGTTTAGTAAATTATTTGGGAGCTTAAACCCCTATTTCTTCTTCAAAACCCCTAAATTTATCTTTGATTCGAAAAACCTTAATGTATTACTATATCGTTCTTAATGAAACAAATCAAGAAATTTTCCAGTCACACTATGCGAACCATCATGTTTGCTGAAATGTCAAGGGTAATGAATGCCGGAGTTACTGAGGAATTAATTCACAAGGTGATAGAGGAGAATATTACTAATAAAAAGACCAAAAGCAATATACTTAAGACTCAGAAGACAATTAAATCTCTATACAATTTTGATTTTGAATATCCACCATTCAGAGTCTTACAGTATTTTTGGAATATCATTGATGAAAAACAAAAACCTTTGCTGGCATTTCTTTTCGCTTATGGCCGGGATTACCTGCTGTTTGAAAGTACTGATGTCGTATTAACAACTTCTATCGGTGAAAAAGTATTAACCTTTAAATTGGAAGAGAATCTTGAAAAATATCATCCGAATCACTATTCAGAAAACACTCGTAGGTCAATAGCTCAAAATATTGCAAGTTCCTGGAAGCAATCAGGATATATAATTGGTAAGGTGAAGAACATCAGAACCAAGGCCTCTCCCGATTATTATATTGTCACTTTTGCTTTAATTCTTGCCTATCTTGATGGCATCCGCGGCGACTTTCTTTTAGCCAGTAAATGGGTAAAAGTTCTCGATATCACTGAATCACAGGTTCGTGAACTCGCCATTGAAGCAGCAAGACGTGATCTGCTCCAGTATAACTTTGCAGGCGGGGTAACAACGTTTTCTTTTAATAATCTCTTTAATAAACTCAATATAAATGGCCTCAATAGTTGAAGACCTTCTGAAATCATTTGATCTTGTAATGAAGGAACCATGGTCTCCTTCTCTTTCAGGACAGGAAAGAATCTGGTTCCTTGTCTATGACCCTGCTGAACAAAGAAAAGTCGATCTACGTATGGGTGATTTTGAAAATTGCGTCAAAAGGGCAAACAAAAAATGGGTTACAATCTCACTTAAAAACTGTTTTCCTTCATGGATAGCAAATCATGAATATCGTGATGAATACTTTGCTGATCCGGAAGCACTTGTTGATCAGCTTGATGCTGAATTCAAACAATATGCAATTAAATTTCTCTGTGATGAACTTGCAAATGCTAATGCTGACGAAAACACTCTCTCTGCTGTAACCGGTGTTTCATCCTTGTTCGGTTTTACAAGACTTTCTGATGTACTTAGTGGATGCTCAACTGCTTTCAAGGGACGATTACTTATATTCTTTCCTGGGGAGTATCAGAAAAATCATTACAGACTACTCGATGCCAGGGATGGATGGAGTTACCTCGCAAGACCAATAATCGGATAAATAATTTAAAATGAAGAATAAAGATCTTTTCAATCTTAATCCTGAAGAAAACAACCTTATCAATGACGGTGTTGTTGAAATTAATACAATAAGGAATGACCAGGGATTAAAAATTATCAGGCACGAAATCAAGACATTCGTTTGCGAAGGTGAATATCAAAGAGGAATTTACAGGATCCTCGATACTTACCTTAAGAATATCGATAGTCCAAAACAGCCTGCAGCGTGGGTAAGTGGTTTTTTTGGAAGTGGAAAATCCCATCTTGTAAAATTACTTGGCTACTTATGGGAAGATTATAAGTTTCCTGGTGGCGAAACTGCCAGATCACTTAAACCATTGCCTGTTGATGTTCGCGAACTATTTACAGAACTCGATCGCAAACAGAAGATTAATGGCCTACTATCCGTTGCAGGTACTTTAAAAGACTTCCCCTCAAACGATATAAGGTATTCATTCCTTCAATTGTTTTTAAATGCACTTGGATTACCATCCCAGTATCATCATTTTAAGTTTGTCTATTGGGCAAAGAAGGAAGGAATTTATGATGAATTGAAAGCAATAATTGAAGCTGAAGGAAAAGATTTTCAGAAAGAATATGAAAATCTCTTTGTCTCCTCAGCACTCGCTAATGCTGTTCTTCAATTGAGACCAGCTTTTGCAGAGAATGAAGCCAAAGTGAAAGAGAACTTTAAAATGAATTTTAAGAGAGTTGATTCAATTGATAGGAAAGAATTCCTTTCAACTATTAAAACTGAAATTCTTCCACTCTTTTATGGCAAGAAAATCCCATGTACTATTATAGTTCTTGATGAGGTTCAGCAATTTATCGGAACGGATGCAAATAAAACAATCAGCATTCAAAATCTGGAACAGGATATCAGCAGCAATTTTGAAGGTAAATTTCTGTTGGTAGGTACTGGACAAAATTCACTTTCTGAAACACCTTTCCTCCAACCTTTGCAGGATAGATTCACAGTAAAAGTCACTCTGAGCGATACAGATGTTGAAACTGTTACAAGAAAAACTGTTTTGGAGAAGAAACCGTCGGCTGTAAGTGGTATTCATAATAAACTTGAAGCGTCAATGGGGGAAATTTCCCATAGCCTTTCAGGAACAGATTTTGCATGTAATACTGAAGACAAAATTACTCTTGTAGCTGATTATCCAATCTTACCATCAGTTAGAAAATTCTGGAAGAAATTGCTACAGGTAATTGATACCGCAGGAAATTCTGGTCAACTCAGGAGTCAGCTTCGCATTGTTGATGAGAGCATTAAACTTGTTTCAATGAAAGAGCTGGGATTTATCGTTCCTGCTGATTTCATATTTGTGCAAAAACAATCTCAGCTTTTACAAAATGCATTGCTACTGAATGAGACGAACAACCTTATAGAAGAAAGGAAAGCCAAAGGAGGAGATTCTGTACTTGAGGGACGAATTTTAAGTGTGGTATTTCTCATAGATCATCTTCCAAAAGACTTACCAGGGATGAGATTGAAGTCAGACGAGAATACTATTGCAGACCTGCTTATTGATAATCTAAATGAATCCAGTGATGCATTCAGAAATAAAGTTAAGAAATGCATAAAGAAACTTACTGATGAAAAGGTTTTAATGCAGATCGGTGATGAATATAAACTGCAAACACGTGTTGGAGCTGAGTGGGAACAGGAGTTTATATCCCAAGTAGTTAAACTTAATAATTCCGGAGACGATAAAATCCAGCAATTCAGGAAAGAAAAGTTTACAGGGTTCTTTCGTGATAAAACAAAATCTATCAATGTCCTTCATGGCGTTTCCAAACAAAAACGTGAATTCGAAATATGGGATAAAACAGACAGGCCTGGAACTGATAACAAACTCAATCTCTGGATTCGGGATGGCTGGTTCGAAAATGAGACACATGTTTTGAATGAAATCAGAGCTGAGGGGGCAGATTCTCCCCTGGCATACATATATGTTAAGAAACTGAGGGATCAGGATCTTCGTAATGAGATAATTAAACACATTGCTGCTGATCTTACTCTTCTGGCTAAAGGTATACCTTCAACTCCCGAAGCAGAACAAGCCAGGAATAGTATGGTAACCAGAAAGGGTATTTCGTTGCATAATGTAAACGAACTGGTCGAGAGCATTTGCAGGGAATCTGAAGTCTATCTGGCCGGAGGAAATAGAGTTACTTCTGGTACAATTGGTGAAAATGCAAAAGAAGCTCTTGATTCTATTGCTGACAGACAGTTCCCTGAATTCAAAAGCAAAGGTGATTTTAAAGATTGGGATAAGGCAGTAAAAAAAGCAATTGAGGGTGATCCTGAAGCATTAAAAAAAATTGGCTGGAACAAAGAACCAAAGGACCACCCGATGGCAGTTGAAATGCTTCGCTACATCGGAAATAGTACAAAGTCGGGAAGGGATATTCGCAATAATTTTATGAAGTCACCATATGGTTTTAGCCAGGACGGAATAGATGCTATTATTGTTGTTCTTAAGAATGGTGAGCAAATTTCCACAACAGAAACAAGTCTTAATCAGACAAAAATCGGGACAGCGGTTTTTAAGAAAGAATCACATACAATATCTGCTGCGGAAAAAATTAAACTCCGGGTAATCTTTCAGGAAGCAGGTATCCCTTGCAAGCCTAATGAGGAGTTTGCCGTATCAAATACCTTTCTTGCAAAGCTGAAAGAACTTGCTGAATTGATAAGTGGAGATTCACCAAAGCCAGAACCGATAAGCCTCAGATTTATTGCAGATATTGAAAACCTTGACGGCAATGAACGTTTATTAAGAATATTACAAGATCAGGAAGATCTGAAAGCAAAACTAACAGATTGGCTTAAGAAATCGAAACTGATAGAGTCACGTGAACCTGAATGGATGTTGCTTACGGATTTAATGAATTATGCACCTGTTAATGAAGAAATGGATCAGCTTAAAGACGAGATAGAGTCAGTGCTCTCTAGTCGATTACTCCTTAATGAGCCTGATCTGGTACATCCTCTTCTGAATAATGTAACAGAGAAACTCCTTTTGTCACTAAACGATCATAAAAAGAAATATAACCAGGTATATGATTCTTTGATGCCTGAATTGCAGGCTAATCCATATTTTTCGAAGCTTACTCCGGAACAAAAGGATGCGATCCTGGTAAATCACCAGCTCCTGGCTAAACCTGAAATAAAAGCTACTGATTCAAAAGGATTACTTAATCAATTGCAGAAAACTTCACTTCCTGCTTGGGAAACAAGAATTGCTGCACTCCCAGGACAATTTCAGTCTGCAATTGAAGATGCTGTGAGGTTAACTGAACCTAAAGCAAAGGATTATAAACTGCCAAAAAGGACAATCAAATCTAAAGAGGATCTTGAGGGATATCTGTCCGAATTACGAACCGACTTGGAGGAATTATTAAAAAGTGGTGAATCAATAATATTAAAATAACAAGATGTCATATTTAACAGCAACTCAGAGAAGCATACTTGAAAGTGCAGTAAAGAAAGCAAGGAAAGTTTCTGAAGCAGGTGCAAGAAATGCACTTCAAACTCTGGCTGTAAATAGTCCTGACCCATTCGCCCACATGTCTTCTGAACAAAAGAGTCTAAGAAACAGGTTAAGAAGCAAGGGACGACTTCTTGGAGATGAACTTTCAACTGGAGGACCGCAGGAAATAAAACATATTTCTACTGAGTTAGCATATGATTACTGGCATAAAATGCTTTTTGCTCGTTTCCTGGAAGCTAACGGTTTGTTGATCCATCCAAGTGGGGTTGCAGTAAGTCTCGAGGAATGTGAAGAGCTTGCAAAAGAAGAAGGCTATGCAGACAAATGGACTGCTGCATCGCATTACGCATCAGTGATGCTTCCTGCTATATTTCGTCCGCAGGACCCGTTAATGCAGGTTGAATTTGCCGCAGAGGATCGGATAAAACTTGAAACAATTCTAAATGATATTGAATATTCTATTTTTACTTCTGAGGACAGTCTTGGCTGGGTATACCAGTATTGGCAAAGTGAAGTAAAAGATGTAATTAATAAGAGTGGCGACAAAATAGATGGTGAAAAATTACCTGCTGTAACTCAGCTTTTTACGGAACCTTACATGGTTAATTTTCTTATCGATAATACTATTGGAGCTTGGTGGGTAAGCAGGCATCCAGGTGATACACCCCCAGTAAACTTCAAGTATCTTCGTCTACATGACAATGGGACACCTGCGGCTGGAAAGTTTGAAAGTTGGCCCGATAGAACTGCTGAAATAACCATGCTCGACCCTTGCATGGGTTCAGGGCATTTTGTTGTTTCAGTATTCCAAATCCTAATCCCTTTAAGGATGCTTGAGGAAAACCTTTCAAAAGAAAAAGCCACATACAAAGTAATAACAGAAAACCTGCACGGTTTAGAGATTGACCCCAGGTGTACTCAAATTGCCGCATTTAATCTTGCTTTGGCAGCATGGAAGTTCTGTGGAAAATACTGGGAATTGCCTGAAATGAATCTCGCCTGCTGTGGCATTGCACCAAAAGGGAAGAAAGAAGATTGGATAAAACTTGTAGGTCGAATTGAAAGGACTGACGACAAAGCAAGGATGGAAAATGGGATGAAAGAATTGTATGATCATTTTCAACTTGCACCAGAATTAGGAAGTCTTTTGGATCCTTCTTGTATTAAAGCTGATGCTTTTACTGCTAGTTTTGAAGAATTACGGCCGGTACTCGTAAAAGCACTTGCTGAAGAAAAAGATAAAGACTTGCTTGAGCGAGGGGTAATTGCTGCTGGTATTGCAAAAGCAGGCGAAATCTTATCTAATAAATATGTTCTCCAGATAACCAATGTACCGTATCTTTCAAGAGGTAAACAAGATAAAGTATTATTAAACTATTGTGAAAAGTATTTTCCGGAAGCTAAGGGCGATCTGGCAACTGTTTTTTTTGATAAAATGCTTAAAACTAATACAGCTGGAGGTATTTCGTGCAGTGTTATCCTACAAAACTGGCTCTTTCTGACTACGTATAAAAAGTTCAGAGAGAGACTTTTAAAAAACGAAAATTGGCGTGTTGTAGCTAGATTGGGAGCTAAGGGATTCCAAACGCCTATGTGGGATTTTAATGTAATGCTTATTAGTATTCAGCATCTAAAGCCATACATTGATCATTTAATTTCTGGACTAGATGTTTCCAATTCTCCTAATGCGGCAACTAAAGATTTAGATTTAAGAACTACTGATTTGATTTTAGTTAATCAGTTAGACCAATTAAAAAATCCTGACAGCTCAATCGTACTCGCTAGGTTAAAATCAGGAACATTATTAAATAGATTTGTCGATCCACTTGCAGGTTTTCAAACTGGTGATGATGCCGAGTTTTCAAGATGTTTTTGGGAGGTTAATAGCATAATAAGAGGAGTATGGGTGTATTATCAAGGCCCTGCAACGAATAACTTATTCTCTGGGAAAAATAGAATAATTTTTTGGGAAGATGGAAAAGGAAAGTTAGCAGTAAGTCCAAACGCTCGAATACAAGGTCTTATTGTATGGGATAAAAAGGCAGTTGTTATACAATCTATTGGTGATTTGAAGGCAGGATTATTAATTCATTCAGCCTTTGATTTAAATGTGGGTGCCCTTCTACCAAAAAATCCACAAGACCTTCCAAGTATTTTATGTTTTGTAAAATCAGATGATTATAGAAAAGAAGTAAGAAAGATTAATCAAAAGCTCAATGTTACTAATTCAACGTTGGCAAAAGTAACATTTGATAAGGAATATTGGGAACAACAAGCCTTTGAAGAGTATCCGAATGGAATTCCTATGCCTTACAGTGATGATCCTACTCAATGGTTGTTTCACGGACATCCGATAAAAGCTGAAAATCCATTACAAGTGTCAATCTCCCGTTTATTGGGCTACCACTGGCCGGCAGAAAGCGATGATAAAATGGAGCTAGCAGAGGAAGCTTCATTATTAATTAATTCATTAAGACCTTTTGAGTATTTAGCTGATGATGACGGGATTATCTGCATTCCTTCAGTTAATAACGAAACATCAGCCAGTGAAAGATTGCGTGAATACATACAGGTTGTTCTTGGAGATCAATATAATAACTACACATTAGCGCAATTTTTAGAAAAAGAAGGAAGCAAAAGAAACAACCTTGAGGATTGGCTCCGAGATGAATTCTTTGATCGTCATTGTAAACTATTTCATAACCGTCCATTTATTTGGCACATTTGGGATGGAAGAAAAGATGGTTTTGGTGCTCTGGTCAACTATCATAAACTTACCAAAGAGAACCTCAGAAAACTGATTTATACATACCTAGGAGATTGGATACGCCAGTGTGAGTTTAAAAATAAGAAGGGAGAAAGTGGTTCAGAAGGTTTGTTAAGTGCTGCATTGAAACTCAAGGAGAAACTGGAGATGATTTTGGAAGGGGAAAATCCATTTGATATATTTATCCGCTGGAAACCAATTGAAAAAGAACCTGTCGGATGGGATCCGGATCTTAATGATGGAGTTAGACTCAATATCAAGCCATTCTTAACAGCCGATGTTCTTCGTAAAAAACCAAACATTAAATGGGGTATTGATAGAGGTAAGAATCCTAAGGGAAGTTCATGGGGTGAGATCAGGGATAATGACAGGCATCTGACACTGGAAGAGAAAAGAAAAGCTAAAGAGAAATGATTTGTTAATGATTGATCAATATGAAAATAAAAAAAGAACTCATCGAGGCATTCTATAAATGGTTCACAGAAGATCCCCATAATAATAGAGAATACTTTTATGATGAAAAGATAAGGCTTGAATACCTGAGCAATCTTAGTAAAGAGGACTTTATTAAATTCTTCTTTGATTTTACGCATGAAGGAGGTATGATTCAATCTGGTGGAGAAAGGTTTGCTGGCCAATTAATTGAAATAGTAAGAAACAATTATGATGTTTTTAAGTCTAAAGTTCTTGAGCCTTTCAGACCTGGATTTGACCTGGATAAATGGTTAGAATGGGCAGATGGCATTAAATTTTTTGCTCCGTCCACAGCCACTATTTTTCTTAACAGAGTAGATAAACTTAAATACATAATTGTCAACAATAAGAGCATAGGTGGCTTAAAAAAACTGGGGTTCAAAATTCCTTCTGGAGTTACACTGAAGCAATATAAGGCTGTTGAAGCAGCTGAAGCATCATTGCTGCAGGATTTCCCAGAACTTAAGAACTTTTACAGGGTAGATGCACTTATGCACTTCATAGTAGCTGAAGAAGAAGGAAAGGCACTTCTGGAAAAAAGTAATGAGATAGATTATTTTAACCTTGATGGATTTAATCTTTATTCCCAGTTTTTCGGAAAAGAATATGATGAATCATTACCTGCTACAGAATGGTTTAAGGATACACGGACTAAACTGGAGTACCTGGTTCATCTTTTAATGGTCCGCCTTGGAGAGAATATTTCAATAAATTATTCTGAACGACCCAGGGGAATGGCGGGGCCAGGCATCTTCACTTTGAAGGAATATGTTTTGACTGGATTCTCCCCAGACAATCTCTACCCTGATGGAGAACTTTTTATAAAAATGGCATTCCATACATTAAGCAAAAATCCAATTTTTGACATTGAATTTGATATTAATCATAAACTTGAAAACAAACCTTTTAAAGAATTGGTTGACGTAATCAAGGTAACAAAGAGGAAAAGCATCGCTGTTGATAATAACTTTCCAAAAGATTGGGAATCGCTATTGACAACCATTCAGGATCATGTAAAGAACATGATAAAAGAATACAGAAATATTGCTGGGGGCATTTCTGTACCAAAAGTTAAAGAAGATCTCAATGATGGAAAGAATAACAAAATGGATGCATTAAATATTATCCTGTACGGACCTCCGGGTACTGGTAAAACATATAGAACAGTAGACTATGCTCTATCTATTATTGAAAGAACACCAGTTGAAAAGATTACTGAAGAACGGGAGAAAGATGAGAAGGCAGTAAAACAGAGGTTTGATACCTATATTAAAGGAGGGAGAATTGTATTCTGTACTTTTCATCAAAGCATGGGTTATGAAGATTTTATTGAAGGCATAAAACCGCTCCCTCCTGAAGAAAACTGTACGATACAATATGACGTGATAGACGGTGTATTTAAAAAGCTAAACACCGAAGCACTTTATAGTCTGGCATCAGAAACTGGAAGTGAAATTGTAGCGGAATCTCTAGATTTTTCAGAAAGATATGATCTGTTCATCAAGTCGGTCAGGGAACGATGGTCAAATAATGAAAAAATTCAATTGACTACAAAAAGTGGTGGCAAGATCCTTCTTTCCGATCTTTCGAGGAACAATCACTTATTGTTTAGACATCCGGGAAGTGAAAGGACAGTTCTTGTATCAAAACCAAGGTTAGCCAGACTTTCTTCCGAAATTCGTGATTTAAATGAAGTCAGTAACATAGACAGACATTTCAATAACATCATTGGTGGAATGGATTCAACAGCTTACTGGGCATCGTTGAATGCTATACGAAACTTCAAATTACAAACTAAACAAGAAGCTATAACGGAAAAAGACATAGATTATGAGGATAAAAAGAGTGCTGTTTCAAATTATACTCTGGCAGCTGATGGTGCGGTTCCTTTGAATTCAGCCAAGTTTGTAATAATAATAGATGAAATAAATCGCGGAAATATTGCCCAGATTTTTGGCGAATTAATTACACTAATTGAAGAAGATAAACGTAAAGGATGTAAAAATGAAATTGCTGTTACTCTTCCATATTCAACCGAATTATTTACAGTTGCTCCAAATCTTTACATTATTGGAACAATGAATACTGCAGATCGTAGTGTTGAAGCTCTTGACACTGCCCTTCGTAGACGATTTTCTTTTGTCGAAATGGAACCTCTTTCTGATAAACTAGAAGAAGATGTAGAAGGCATTAACTTAAAACTCATGCTTCAAACAATTAATGACCGTTTGGAGATTCTGTTGGATAAAGATCATACAATCGGTCATGCATGGTTGATGGATGTGTATAACTTTCCAAGACTCAGGCAAAAGTATGAGAATAAAATATTTCCTCTCTTAAAGGAATTCTTTTATAATGAATATGAGAAAATCGGACTTGTTTTAAGTGAAAATTTTTTCATAAGCAATAACTCCAAACCTGTCGAACTCTCAAAATTTAAAGCGGGTGCAGAAATTGCTGCAGAACATAAGAATAAGAAAATTTTAAAATTTAAACCGATCAAAGAGTTAGCTAAAGAAGACTTTATTTCAATCTATAAACCATCAAATAATACTGTCGAGAATAGGGATCAATAAAATGCAGGTATTTGAACATGAAAAAATAAGTGTAGGCCAGGACCAGTTTTTACCTGAACACTGGAATGCTTTATCAAACCACAAAAAACTTATCGACAGTGGTGTGATAACATTATATAACAATGCCGTAAAGTTCAGCGAATTTGTTGGTGTAGTTCAAGTGGGTTCGCTGACGATTGAAATTCTACCAAAGATCGATAGAGATGATCAGGGGAAAAGTAAATGGCAAAACATACTTATTGAAATGCTAAGAGAATGCCATTGGATGCGTCATCAAACTTTTGATAAAGCTCCATTAAGAATTAAACATAACTCCATTCTTGAAGCCTATCTTGAAATGTTTCTGAACCTGTGTGAACATCTTTTACATCAGGGGTTGATAAAGAAATATAGAAGTCAGGAAAGCAACAAATATGCCTTAAAGGGAAAGTTAGTAGTCGCTCTAAACATACGAAGAAATCTTGTCCACCAAGAGCGGTTTTACACCAAAGGAACTATATACGATCGCAATAATATCTTTAATTGCATACTTTTAAAAGCAATCAGGCTTATTCCTGTGATCTCAGGACGAAGTTCAATGAAAGACAGGGTGAATCGATTATTAATTGATTTTCCAGAGTTGCCGGATATCAGGGTTAATTATGAGACATTTAGAGATTTGGTGTTTGACAGAAAAACAAATCATTACAAGGAAGCTATTGATATTGCTGCAATGCTCTTGCTTAACTATCGACCAGACATAGTTGGCGGTAGGAACCATGTACTTGCAATCTTATTTGACATGAATAAGCTTTGGGAAGAGTACGTTTTCAGACAACTTCGGAATTCCCTTCCAGATAATTGGGAAATTGAGTATCAATCAAGAATGAAGTTTTGGGAATTAAATGATAAATCCAGAGAAAAGGGAGTTAAGCCTGATGTTGTTTTAATATCTGAAAGCAAAAAGGCAACAATTATCGATACAAAATGGAAATTGCCTGATGATAATATTCCCGAGGATGGTGATCTTAAACAAATGTTTGTTTATAACGAATACTGGGGAGGACAACATGCAGTATTATTATATCCTCAATCCTATTTTAGTGAACTGCCTGAATATATCGAGGGAAGATTTGCAGACAAGTATAAAGGAGTGCCAGCACATAACTGTGGTATAATGAAAATTTCAGTACTCGATAAGGAAAATTTAAGATTAAATGAATCAGTCGGTAACAACATATTCACTTTTCTAAAAAGTAAAGCATTTGCATGAAAGATAGTGTTATAAAGAAATTCGTTCAGGCTTTATATCAGGTTGCCAGACATAATGCTAATGTTATGGTCAAACCAGAGTTAATTCTCTGGCCTGATCCAGAAAGACAATGGGAAGCGGTTATAACTTCAATACAGAAAGAATATCCGGCATTGATGATATTTGGCAATTACCTGCCAGATATAAAACAAGGACCAGCTATTTGGATAAAATGCATGGTCGCAGGGTTGATTCCTAATGAAAGCTGGCCTAAAAGCACAACTCCAATTGTATATCTTCCAGGGATCTCTAAAAATGACCTCAGGAATATTCATAATGTTGGACTAGATCTTCAACCATTGATAGAATATCAGTACACTGGGACGATGTTTACACAGACAAATGGTAGAGAATGGACAGTTATGGCCTTCCTTCAAAACCGTGAAGAAGGATTGGGTCTTACAGTAGCTCAAGATCAAGTCACAAAATCTGCCATCCTGAAAGCCTTACCAGTTTTTTTCGAAAGCAAGGATATCAACTTTCCTGAAAACATTCTTGATGCAGATTTCTTCAATAATTTAATGTTTCCTGATATCATCCCCAATATTCTTAAATGGATGTGTAAAGGAGACAAACACCTGGCTTCATGGTCTAAAGAAAAAAAGGAAGTTTTCAAAAATATATGCAAGAATCAATATGATTTTGAATTGGATGTCAGGCTAATTAACGATATAGCAGAAAAGCTGGGCTCACAAAAACAGGGATGGCAGCAGATCTGGCAGTACTATGCCAATGCCCCATCGAAATTCCCTGAAATTGAAAATCTCCTTAGACTTTCCAAACCAGCGGATCTTGGTTCAGGAATGTTTGCTTTACCAGACGAAAGCTGGCCTCAGGTAAATGAACAAATAGAGGATGAACTTAGGGCAGAATTAACCAGACTTTCAAAATTAGAACCATCTAAAGCCATCATCAGGATTAAAGAGTTGGAACAGATTCATAGTCAAAGAAGACAATGGATATGGTCAGAACTTGGGAAGGCACCTTTAGCAGCATCTTTGAAGTTCCTAAATTTAATGGGAGAACAACTTATAGAATCTTATTCCTCAGGTTCTATAAATGATATTAAGAAGTATTATTCAGAACTAGGTTTCAAGATTGACAGCTCACTGCGGAAAGCATTAGCTTCTGTGAAAACTGATAAGGACAAAGAATTAGTTAAAAATGTAATAAATATCATTTACAGACCCTGGCTTGAAAAGCTAACCATGAAGTTTCAGGAATTGATCAATAAGGATCAAAGAATATTTACAGAACAAGTTGTTTCAGAGGAGTCTGAATCTTATATTTTATTTGTCGATGCGCTAAGATGGGAAATGGCTGCAGAATTATCTGGTTTGTTATCTGATCAAGGATATGTAACTGAGTTAAGAAGTACCTGGTCGGCAATTCCAAGCCTTACTGCTACATCTAAGCCTTCAAATTCACCAATAGCAAGTCAGGTATCTCCGAAGAGCAGCTTTAATGACTTCCGTCCTGAGACAAGATCAGGAAAGGATCTCCAGACTGCAGTGTTCAGAGAAACTCTTTTAAAACAAGGTTGGAGGCATGTAACAAAACCTTCTGATATTGTTTTAGGTAAAAATCATTGGCAGGAGATTGGAGATATTGACACTAAAGGCCATGCTGAACAAGCTGAAATTGTGAAAAGAATCGACGAGCTATTTGAGTCAATAAAAGAAATGTTGGATTCCATATTTGAAAAAGGTATAACCAGAATAAAAATTGTCACTGACCATGGGTGGTTACTTGTACCTGGCGGATTACCAAAAGCAACTCTCTCAAAAGATTTAATAGAATCAAGAACTGGTAGATGCGCTTTGATTAAAGAAGGTGCCGAGACAAAACTTCTGCACCTTCCCTGGAGATGGAATCCATCAGTTTTTATAGCTTATGCACCTGGAATATCATTCTTTAAGGCAAATGAAGAATACGCTCATGGCGGCTTATCATTACAGGAGTGTTTAATTCCGGAAATAATAATTGAAAGAACAGATTCGCAAATACCGCCTGCGATAATCAGGAATGTGAAATGGATTAATCTGCGCTGTACAATTGAAACGGAAAATGCTCCGGATGGATATAAGGTAGACATTCGCACAAAGTATTCAGATCCTGGGAGTTCTGTGCTTCTGTCAAAAAACCTGGTGGTGCAAAATGAAAAATGTGTGGTAATGGCAGATGATTCATTTGAATCTGGATCTGCTGTTATAGTGCTTATGGATGAAAAGGATAGGATCTTTGATAAAAAACCTACTGTTGTTGGAGAATCATAATACTTAGACTATGGAACTTGACAAAATTGATCAGATCGGTGCAAAAGCTTTTGAAGGTTATATTGTAAGGAAAGATCTTCTGGAACAATTCCGGAAAACATTTCCTGTACCGACTTATGTAATTGAATTTCTTCTTGGCAGATATTGTGCTACAACTGATGAAAAAGAGATAGCTGAAGGTTTGGAGATTGTCAAGCGACAACTGCAGGACAGATCTGTTAGACCAGGAGAAGAGGAATATTTCAAATCCAGAGCAAGGGAAAATGGGTCTATTAAGTTGATAGA
>Ga0182021_10004222_pt1 | contig 16864 bp, 13 predicted proteins | sample 612E3MmetaG_FD_120493 | JGI IMG/M metagenome (GOLD analysis project Ga0182021, IMG submission 120493) | Permafrost microbial communities from Stordalen Mire, Sweden - 612E3M metaG (Illumina Assembly) | ecosystem: Environmental > Terrestrial > Soil > Wetlands > Permafrost | place: Sweden...
CGGCACAAGGATTCTAAGTCAGCACCAGAATAGTACTTAGTTGCAATTGTAATCTGGTTCAAGTCTACATCTTTGCTAATAGGCATGCCTTTTGTGTAGATTTTGAGGATTTGCAAACGGCTTTTCTCATCAGGTTCAGGCACATAGATTAAACGGTCAAAACGTCCAGGACGGAGAACTGCGGAATCAACCATGTCGGGACGGTTAGTAGCAGCGATAATTACGATATCTTGCAATGTTGTTATTCCATCCATCTCTGTCAGAAGCTGGCTTATAACGCGTTCTGAAACGCCGCTGTCCGACATACCCATTCCACGTTTTGGTGTAAGTGAGTCGATTTCGTCGAGGAATACTACGGCGGGTGCGGCCATTCGGGCTTTACGGAAGACTTCGCGGATTGCTTTTTCTGATTCGCCAACCCATTTGCTGAACACTTCAGGTCCCTTAATGGATATAAAGTTAGCTTCACTCTCTGTTGCCACCGCACGTGCGAGCAAGGTTTTTCCACAACCTGGTGGACCATATAGCAAGATGCCTTTGGGCGGTCGTATTCCGAGTTTGGTGAATATTTCAGGAGTCTTTATCGGCCACTCAACTGCTTCAATGAGGTGTTGTTTTACGTCGTCAAGTCCTCCTGCATCTTCCCAGTGGACTGTTGTAACTTCAATGTAGACTTCTCGCATTGCAGTAGGAGTAACTTCTTTGTATGCACCAAGGAAATCATCCATTCTAACTTCCATTTTTTCCAAGACGGCTGGTGGAATGCGTTCTTCTTCAAGGTTAATCTGTGGCAGGTATCTTCGGAGTGCTTTCATAGCGGTTTCTCTGCCAAGCGCGGATAAGTCGGCGCCTGTGTAGCCATGAGTCATCGCTGATAGTTTCGGTAAGTCAACATCCTCAGCAAGTGGCATACCGCGCGTGTGGATTTGGAGAACTTCGTAGCGTCCTTTCTTGTCTGGAACACCGATTTCTATTTCTCGGTCAAAACGTCCGGGTCTACGCAAGGCTGGGTCAAGTGCGCCTGGTCGGTTAGTTGCGCCTATAACTATGACGTTTCCTCTTCCAGATAACCCATCCATCAATGCGAGGAGCTGAGCGACAACGCGTCTTTCCACTTCGCCCGTGACTTCTTCGCGTTTTGGTGCAATAGCATCGAGTTCATCGACGAAGATGATGCTTGGAGCGTTCTGTTGAGCTTGCTGGAAAATCTCGCGTAAACGCGCTTCTGATTCTCCGTAGAATTTACTCATGATTTCGGGGCCGTTTATGGAATAGAAGTTGGCTTCCGACTCGTTAGCAACTGCTCGTGCAAGGAGAGTTTTCCCGCAGCCTGGCGGACCATGCAGCAGGACGCCTTTGGGTGGTTCAATGCCTAAGCGCTGGAAAAGTTCAGGGTGACGAAGTGGCAACTCTACCATTTCGCGTACACGTTGGATTTCTTCTTGGAGTCCTCCGATGTCTTCGTAGTTTGTTCTAGGTAAGCCTTTGCCTTCCGGCGCTGGCTCGTTTAATATAGTCAACCGGGTTTCAGCGGTTACTTTTATGATGCCGTGTGGACGAGTTTTTGAAACTGTGAATGGTATGGCGTGTCCTAGCATCATGACTAGGGTTGTGTCGCCTTCGACTAGAGTACGTTCCATAAGTCGGTTTTTAACGAAATTCGTGAAGTCTTCATCCACGTTTAGACGCATATCCACTGGCGCAAGAGTTATGGATAAGGCAGTTTTGACTTTAGCGGGTCTTATAACAACGTATTCGTTTATGGCTACTCCGCTGTTTTTGCGTGTGAACCCGTCGATGCGGATTATATCGCGATTCTGGTCCTCACTGTAGGCTGGCCAAGCGATGGCGCTGGTTGTACGTTTATTGACGATTTCAATTACGTCTCCGGCACTTATGCCAAGTTTCTGCATGGTGCGCTGATCGATTCTGGCGATTCCTCTGCCGACATCTCTTTGCCGTGCGTCTCCAACGCGAAGTTGTACTTCACTCATGTAAAATTTCTCCTAAATAATCCTGACTTGCTACTTTTGGGATGTGTGTTTGAAAAAGCAGCTATCCCTATATAAACTTTAAAGCGTAAACGTGAATACTCTCAAGAACATATTAATGGGAAGAAACGAAGAAAATTGAGGTTTAATTGTTAATCGCGGCTTGTTCTGCGTATCTGAAATGTTTGTGCTTGGCTTACACCGGGGATTTTTGCGAGTTTTTCTTCGAATTCATCAACTAACCCAGATTTGTCTTCCGGATACCTTATTTGAACAAGGAGAGCTACCAGCCCAAAAGCTACTGGTTCTTCTCCATAACCCTCTATCTTGGCGAATTCAGGAAGAGCTGCTTTGATCTTTTCTTTTAACTCGTCAAAACTTGGAAGAATGTCTTCGGGAAAAACCTTGTAGGTTACAAGAACAGCGCCCATGCATTTCGCCTTTTATGGTCCAGAGAACCCGCATTTGGGGCATTTGTAAAGGCGGCCGAATTTGCGGCATTTGCCATCTCGTTTAATCTGGATTTCTCCGCACTGTGGACACAGGAACTTTGTGGATTCGCTTCCTGGTGGGATTGGTTTTCCGCAACTTGTGCAGGTAACTAAAGCCAATTTTTCTGACATAACCGTAACACTTCTTTGCCGTTCATATTGTTAGGGTTCCTTATATCTGCTATGCTCAAAAAATTTGTTTTAGGCAGTTAATCAGTTTGTTTTTGGTTGAAAAAACGCCAAAACTTCTTACTCCTTTGGCAGGTTTCAGCAATAATTGGCTATTTAATCCCAAATATGTTTGTTGCAGAGGTGAGTTTGTGGTTAAAGGCAAGCAAAAGTTGGGCGGTGTTAGGAAGATTTATTTTTTGGACTATCAAGTGTTCTGGTTACAGGTAACATACTTTGTCGTACATTAAAGTGACGAAGCGTGCAAGCAACATTGAGTATGCTATACGCGACGTCATAGTTCATACTCAGGAGCTAATTAAGAGCGGCAAAAAAATCTATTACTTAAACATCGGTGACCCAGCTGCCTTCGACTTCAAAACGCCCCAGTACGTGAAGGATGCCTTGTGCGCGGCAATCGACCATGACGACAACTACTATTCCGTTTCGGAAGGCAGACATGAACTTCGTGAAGCTATTGTGCGTAAAGAAAAACGGGTCAACGATGTGGACATAACTTCTGACAAAGTGATAGTCACTGAGGGTATTTCGGAGGGTATTCAGATGGTATTGGCGGCGCTGGTTGAGAGAGGCGACGAAATTCTCTTTCCAGGACCAACCTATCCACCCTACATTTCCTACACTAAATTCTTTGATGGCACCCCAGTTTCCTACGAAACCATCGAAGAGGAAGGCTGGGTTCCAAACATCGATGATTTACGCAGCAAAATCTCATCGAAAACCCGAGCTATCGTGATAACAAATCCCAACAACCCCACAGGCAGCGTTTACAGCGAAAAATGCATCAAAGAGATGCTCGACATCGCCGGCGAACACAACTTACCAGTGCTAAGTGACGAGATTTATGACCAGTTAACCTACGAGAAACCATTCGTCAGCACCGCACACTTATCCAAAGATGTGCCTGTGGTTGGGCTAAATGGGTTCTCCAAAGTCTATCAGATGACGGGCTGGCGACTGGGCTACATGTACTTTAAGGGTGAAGGCAAGCAACTTGATGCGCTCCGCTTGGGGGTAGAGAAGCAATGCCGCATCCGCCTCTGCGCTAACACACCCGTCCAAATTGCTGGTGCAGCTGCACTCAACGGTCCCCAAGACTTTGTCAAAGGCATCGTTGACAGGCTAAGAGAACGCCGCGACTACGCATTTAAACGCTTAAACGAGATCGAAGGCATAACCACTACTAAACCCGAAGGCGCCTTCTACATATTCCCTAAAATCGAGGGCATCGGTCAATTATGGAAAAACGACATGGAATTCGTCGTCGACCTGCTTAAACAAACGGGCGTTCTAATCGTGAACGGTTCAGGATTCGACCCCGTCTACGGAAAAGATCATGCCAGGATCGTTTTTCTGCCGCCCTGCGAAGAACTCGAAGAAGCATTCAACAACCTAGAACAGTTCATGAAGAAGAAACAAAAGAAGGAAAGCCGCGGCCACGTAGGCTACGGTTAAAAATCTAGATTTTTGTGCCGTTTTTTGGGTTCTCGATTACTTTCTGGAACTCAGTCATCAACTTCTTAGTGAGCGGTCCAGGTTTGCCGTCGCCGATTGTGCGTTTGTTGACTTCGCGGATGGGCACCATTTCCATAGCAGTGCCCGTGAAGAAGGCTTCGTCAGCAGTGAAGAGCATGAATGGTGTCAAGTTAGTGATGATAAGGTCTATACCAAGTTTTCCACATAGTTCAGCAACGACGTCTGCGGTGATTCCTGCAAGAGCGCCTGTTGAAGTAGGTGGAGTAAATATTTCACCACTTTTAACAATAAAGATGTTTTCTCCGACGCCTTCCGCTATGCAGCCGCTCGCTTCTAGGCAGATAGCTTCGTCCACCCCGTTCGCGTTCGCCTCAATCTTTGCCAGCACGCTGTTTAGGTAATTGAGCGATTTGATTTCATGTGTAGTAGCGTCCACGGGGTTTCTGCGGACCCAGCTGAACATGGTGGTTATGCCGACTTCTTTGGCGTTGCCTGCTTTGATGTTGATGGTGTCTGTAATGATTACGATTGTGGGTTTGGGGCATTTGCGAGGATCCAGACCTAAGTCGCCGAGCCCTCTTGAGACGATTAAACGGATGTAAGAGTCCTTCATCTTGTTTTTGCGCAGGGTTTCAACAACAGCTTTCGTCATTTCTTCTTTAGTTAGCGGTATCTGGAGCATTATGGCGTGTGCGCTGCGGTAGAGGCGGTCAATGTGCTCTTTTAATTTGAAGACTACGCCGTTGTATTCTCGGATGCCTTCAAAGACGCCGTCGCCATAGAGGAATCCGTGGTCGTAGACGGAGATTTTAGCCTGTGATTTAGGGTAGAATTCCCCGTCTATGTATACTTGAAGTTCATTGGTCATTTGTTTTCCACTTCTTGGATGACTGTTTCATATTGTCCAATTGTTTGATATAGTTTACGTCAACGATACATACGATTCATTTATGACGACTATATTAACCATGAAACTGTGGACGCTTCGAGAGGTACATTGGTAAAGGCAGGGGCTTTGTGGGTTTGCCAGCGATTTTCTCAGACACCTTCGCAATCAACTGCTCAGTGGTCAAGTTTTGCTGTTGACCCTTGAGTTCGCGTTCACGTACTGAAAGCATTCCTGATTCGATTTCTTTGTCGCCCACAACTATGATATAGGGTACCCATTCCTGTTCAGCTTCACGGATTTTCTTCTGCAAAGTCGAGGCGGAATCGTCGATGTCTACTCGGATGCAGTGAGCACTGATTTGTTTGGCAAGCTCATCCATCTTGTCGAGGAATTTATCTGAGATTGGAATCAACCGAACTTGGGTTGGTGAGAGCCAAATCGGAAGCATCGGAGCTTTGCCAGCCATCTGTTCACGGTAAGCCTTCTCCAGTAACGCATAGATGTCTCGTTCGATGGCGCCGCTGGGGCTACAGTGTAGAATTAACGGATATTGTTTCTCCCCTTTCTCGTCCACGAAAGTTATTTCGTAGCGTTTGGCGTTTTCGACGTCGATTTGGTCGGTGCTAAGGGCGGCAGCTTTATCTTGGTTATCGATGAAGTTGAGGTCCCATTTCAAAGCAAAATAGAAGAATCGCTCATTCCAAACTTCTGCCAAGATGGGTTTGCCAAAAGCCGTTGCCAATTCGGTTATGAAATCTTTGTGTTCCGCGTAGAAGTCTTTGGTAAAGCGCATCGCAATTTCGTAATCGTCCTTTACCAAACCAATGTTGCTTAACACATCTATGCAGAGGTTGAATCGGACCATGAATTCTTTTTTGGCTTGTTCAAGGTCAGTGCAGAATGCGTGGCAATCGGGCATAGTAAAGGCGCGAAGCCGTTTTAAGCCGACGACTTCGCCGCTTTTTTCACGGCGGAAACTGTAACGAGTGAGTTCGTAAAGCTTTATGGGCATTTGTTTGTAGCTGAATTGTGCGTCATGTGCCATCAAGAATTGGCCAAAGCAAGCAGCAAACCGCAAGAAAAGTTCCTTGTCCTCGGATTTGAGGACGTATTGACGTGCTGGAAAACGGTTGAGGTAGCTTTTGAGGCTAGGGTGGTTGAAGTCGTACATGATTGGGGTTTCGACTTCCATACCCCCGTAAGTTGCAACCTTTGCTGAGACGTATTGTTCGAGAAGCGATTTTATCATGCGCCCCTTTGGATACCAGCGGATGTTGCCTGGGTCACTGCCTGACTCGTAATCGGCAATTTCTAGACGCTTCATGAGTGGCACGTGTGGGGGCATCACGGTAACCGCTCGGGTTTTTTTGATTTCGTAATTAGAGAATTTTTGAAGATTAGTATGTCCCTTGAACTTGAATTCTTCAATAGGCACAAGTGAGCCGTCGGTTTGGAGGATGTGCCAATAGGATTTCATAGTGTCTTCGGCTTTGAGGGCTGCGGAGACGGGTTCTTCCTCTTTTTTGGCGTCGCTGGGCGCTGATACTTCAGTTGAAGCGGTAACCGGTGCTGGGGTGTAGCTACGTGCTTGCTCAGCTAAAGGGTGCCCCTTGATGGATATTGTGAATTGTTTGTTCCAGCCAAACGGGGCACGGTAGGTTTCGATACCCTTCTCTTTGGCGTAGACTTCCATGTCCTTGATGATTGCCATTGCTTGACTTGGCTGGGATAGATTGCTGCTGAGGTGAGCGAATGGATAGATAAGGATGCGGTTTACTTTGAGTTTACCCAAGAATGCCCGAACGTCATTGATGGCTTTTTGTGCCATGGCGGAGTTGTCTCCTTCTTCTATGGCTGTGAATAAAACCACGACTTCTTCAACGCGGGTCTCAACCTTCTCCGCTTCTTCGGCTATGTTGATTTCTTTTTCGACAGGTTTGAAAACTATAAAGTTAGAGTGTAACTGCAAAATTCTCATATTAATTTCCTCTTAGCCATAACGCCACTTGTCGAGTGTCTTGTCTTTCTTGGTTTTCTTCTTGTATTCTTTGTAGTGCTCTTTACATAGGTAAGCACGTTTTTCGGCGCCGCCTACGTTTAATCCAGCAGCTTTAACTTTGTCAGCTGATAACGAACGCTCGGCGACTTTGCCGCAGACACTGCATTTTTCGCCTTTTTCAATGCGACCCAAACGATACACGCTCACATGAATAGTTTACTTTGTACATATGTGGCTTATGCTTAAGTTTCTTTTCATAGCAAGCCACCAAAAACATAGCTTAACCTCACAGGGCTACTTTGTTCGTCCATCTTTTAAACAAAGCATATATCAACTTGAAAGTAGATTTGGAGAAATACCCAAAGAACAAAAAATAAGAGACCTTAACACTCAGAGACGGCACCTGCCATGGATCAAAACAAAGTTGACCTAGTCATGTGGACATACAACAGCGAAAAAAACTTGCCAGCTGTCCTCCAAAGAATAGAAGAAGTCATTCCCAGGCAGGTTATTAACCGAAAAATCATAACAGACGACAACAGCAAGACAAGACATGTGAAATCGCCAAAAAATTCTGCTGGGAAGTTCACCCCAACATCGGCAAGGGCTTAAACGACAACACAAAAACCGCCATAAGCCTCGTAACAGCCCCGTTCTTCTGCAGCTTCAAGCATGACATAATTTTAGCGCGTGACTGGTGGACAAAAATTTCCAAGCACATGGATGACCCATCGGTTATTGTTGCGCAGGGATTTAGAATCTCAACCAATCCCGCCTTTCGGGTTATCGATAGCTATGGTAACCAACGCACGGATTACCCGCGTGAAAGCCTCGATAACAACATGGGCATAACTGCGCTTAATACAGAAAATCGGCTACAACGAAGTAGGAACACCTCCTAAACTGAAAAAGATGGGGCTTAAGTGGGTTGTTGACCGATCGGTTGTTTCCGACCACATCCGCCCAGTCATGTAGGACAACATAATGCATGACTATAAAATGCAAGCACTTTTCTCCACAACCCCCAAAGAGCGCCTCCGATGCTTCAGAATTCTACTTACAAGCCCAATACGTTCTACTCGCATGGTGCTGAAAACAAAAGTACCGCTAATGTTACTAATTTACCCCCTTGATCGCTTCGCAATATTTCTTGGTGCACTAAAAAAGCTACTGCCAAAAAACAAGCTATAACCGCTTTATTTAAGTCCTTTATCGAAGATACTCTGAGCCCGCTGATAAATAGTCTCTTTATTGCCAAAATAAGTCGGTCCCAAACCTTCCACGACACATGAAGCGGCAGCTGAACCGACGCATGCACACCAAAGCGACTCTTTACCTCGGAGGAACTCGGTTAAGAAGCTACCTATGAAGACGTCTCCTGCACCTGTTGGGTCAACCAGAACCTGAGACGGACAGGGATCAACATGATATTGGGTGCCTTCGACTGAGAGGACGGAGCCTTTAGCGCCAAGAGTAACAATGACGGTTTCAACTCCTACATCATGGATCGCTTTTATTGCAGGCTTAAGTTCAGATTCTCCAGTTAAAGCGAAGATTTCGTGTTCTGAACACTTGCAGATATTGATTAGGCTGAAGATTCTGTAGTCAACGCAGGGGTTGTCGGTTACGTTTCCTGCTTCGTCGAAGCTTCTAAGTAAACCCTGAGGGTCAAGCGACAGAATATCAGCGCAACCCTTGAGTCGCTCTACCAACTCATATGGGATTTCGTCGTCTATGGGTGCAATGTGGACGACTTTCGCATGAAAATCTTTGGGTACATCCTCTGGACCCAATGTCGGTCCTTTGCTCTTGAGTTTCAGTGTCCGTTCGGAGAGGTCTTTGCTGTAGGTTAACTCAAAACTGGTTGTGTGTTCAGAGGCTTGTTTTGTGACGGCTGAGAGGTCGATACCTTCTTGCTCCAGCCACCATAGGTAAGCTTGAGGAAAATTGCCGCCAACTCGGGAGATAACTGAAGTAGATGCATCCAGGCGTTTTGCAGCAAAGGATGTATAGGTTGCGGCACCGCCTAAAATCATAAATGGCTTGGTTCTGCTTGGAAGGGTGATGGCGTCGATTGAGAAGTGTCCAACCACTGCGATGTCAATGTTTTTAGCAGCCATCTTTCAAATCACTTTGAATATTTAATTCAGGTCATATATAGCATTAGCTCATCCCCAAAACTAAACACTCAATCGGAAGATTCAATTTTGGTTTTTTGGGCGAATAAGTTTTAATAACTTTAAAGCGTCAGGGGGTTTGGCTATGGCATTAGCCGTGGCATCTGCCAGAACCGCAGCCGAGAAGGATGCTGATAATGCCTACCTGCAAAATGGAAGGTAAGCAAAATGAAGTGGATTGAATTCGTCCTCTTGGCAGTCGGCGCGGTAATTGGAGCTTTTTTACGTTACAAGCTTATCGAGTCACCTACAGCAGTTTACGGTTTACCCGTCAACGTTTTAATTGTGAATGTTTTGGGCAGCTTTATTTTGGGATTATTTTCGGTTCTTTCGATTGGGTTAAACTTGGAACCCCAATACACTTTGCTTGTGGCTGTTGGGTTCTGCGGGTCTTTCACCACCATGTCTTCCTTCGCATTAGAAACCAGCAACCTCGCCGATGCAAACCGTTTTAGCCTAATGGCACTTAATATTTTAACAAACGTCGGCTTGTCGCTGGGAGCGGTGTTTGGCGGCAGACTGCTCGGTGACGAAATTATAGCGAGGTTTATGCGTTGAGACAAAAAATGTGGAATCTTACAATAAGAATCAAGAAAAATGATGAGGTGGGAGGCAAACGTCTTCAAGCGCTGATCATGGATTGCCTCATGAAAGCACACATCGAAGGAGCCACCGTTTGGACTGGTGTGAATGGGTTTGGTAAACGTGGAAAATCTACGTTGCATCTTGAAGGCGTATCAGTAAATATGCCTTTGATTATCGAAGTTGTTGATGAGCAAGCAAAGCTTGAACCGTTGCTGCCTGACCTAAAAATGATCGTGGGCGACAACGGTTTAGTGACCATACAGGAAACATACGTTATCTAAAAGCTCAGTTAGGACTGATAGTTTCGCAAAGCAACCGAGTGCACCATTGCATGAAGGTTATGGTAGCGGTTTATATGTTAAAGCGATTATGCCGCCGACTATTCCAAAGACTGCGCCAACGAAGTACCCACCCATACCAACAAAGCTCACAGCGGAAAACGCTACGATGACGACGCCCCAAATGAAATGTTCTTCTGGATGAATCCGTAGAACGAGAGCAGCCATCACCACAATTACGCCACAAACGAGACTTACTACGGAGACTGCGGTGAAGAAGCCCGTGGAACTGGCGTAGCTTCCCATGAAGTTGTGGTAGCCATCCATAGCTCCATGCATGTAACTGCCAAAGGTTCCAGTGGTTGAGGCGCCTGAACCAAACCATACAAGGTTTACTAAGGTAATTATGAGGACGATTAATCCTCCGACCAGCGACATAACATACGAGAGTGTTACTCCTTGTCTTGTACTCATAAAATCACCTCACAAGAATCTCCTTGGGTCAGTATCAATATCCACGATTGCAGGTTTAGGCGATTTGAGCGCTGTTTCAACAGCTGCTTCCAACTGATTTGGCTCTGTAACCTTGATGCCTAAACCGCCTGAATGCTCAGCAAAGTCGGCGAAGCTGTAGTCATAAAGTTCAGTTTGTGAAATCTCATAGCCCTCGACTTTTTGCTCCTGCATAATCATCCCCAAATGTTTGTTGTTCATGACAAACACTTTTACGGGCAAATTGTATTTGAGCGCCGTCAAGAAATCGCCCAGAACCATCGTTAACCCGCCATCACCCGTTAAACAAATGATTTGCCGTTCAGGATAAGCCAAAGCCGCCGCCAAAGCTCCAGGCAAACCAAAACCCATCGTAGCCAAACCCCCACTCATCACCAGCTTCTGAGTTTTCTTCATCGCGAAGTTACGGCCAAACCACCAGCAGTTCTCGCCAACATCTAGCGAAATGACGGCGTTATCAGCGATTTTTTTGTTTAAAACCTTAATTATATACTGTGGTCTAATTGGTTTTATGTTTGCGTCGGCTTCTTTTTCCAGCTGGTTTAGCCAGTCCTGTTTTAATGCTTCAACTTCTGAGAGGTACTTTGTGTTCTCTTTTTTCTGCACTTTCTCCACCAACTTGGGAATCAACACGGCGCTGTTACCCAGCAACCCTACCTCGATGGGGTATCGGCGGGCAATCATAAGCGGGTTAATATCGATTTGCACCATGCGTTTCTTTGGAATCAGCGATAGATCCGAGAACGAAGAGCCGACAGCTATGAGCAAATCTGTTTTCTCCATGAGTTGCCCTGCCGCAGTTGAACCGACACCACCATGACAACCAACATATAACGGCTCATTGTCGTCTACTAGCCCCTTTGCTCGGAAAGTCGAAATAATAGGGGCGCCAACCTTCGTCGCTAACTTTAGCAGTTTGGTTCCTTGTCCCCTGCAGCCGAAACCCATCAAAATCACCGGTCGGTTAGCTGAATCGATGACTTTCGCTGCTTTCTCGATCACCCAGTCTTCCTGTCCATAAGCGAGGTTGGGCATTCTGCCTTCAAACGGCAAAATCTCCGTTTCATATGGCAACTTCTGTACATCGTTGGGTATACCGATGTGGGCGACGCCCTGGTCGAGGAGCGCATGTTTAATCGCCAAGGTCGCCAGCGACGTGGTTTGATCTTCCGTCATTAAGGTTTTGTTGTAGACGCTTAATGGTTCAAAGAATGCTTGATGGTCAATTTCCTGCAGTGCGCCTTGCCCTATTAGTTTGCGTGGAACCATACCTGTTAAGGCTAAGACTGGCGCATGGTCGAGTTGGGCATCGTATAAACCTGTGGCTAAGTTGGTTGTGCCTGGACCAGAAATGCTTAAAGTAGCCGCAACATGCCCTGTTAATTTGCCGTATGCTGAAGCCATAAACGCAGCCGTCTCCTCGTGGCGGACTTGGATGTACCGTATTTTGCCGTTGCTCTTGCGTATGGCATCCACCAACCCCAAAGTTGAAGTGCCTGGAATGCCGAAAACATACTTAACGCCCCACTCAGCAATCTGGTCAATAAGCACCTCAGAAACCGTGTGCACAACCTTCTTTTCTTCTACCTGCTTCACCTCTGCCATCTCGGTTAAGAGCACAAAAGCTGATTTTGGTGCACCACAAACGGGACAAACCCATTCTTTGGGCAGATCTGTAAACTTTACATTTTCTTTTGCGTCGTCATAAACCCAATTGCAGACTGTACATCTGTATTTCGCCATAAACAAACCTTCAAAAAGCGTTAAAGAAATCTAATCCGTTTCGGCTTTATCTGCTTATTGGAACACAGAAAAATCGAACATTTTTATAAACTGCCCAACTAACTAATAATTGTAAAGAGATGCCATTTATGGAGAACTGGGATGTCATAATCATCGGTGCTGGCTCAGCAGGGTTAGCCGCAGGAATCTACACAGTCCGCAGTGGATTAAAAACCTTAATTTTGGATGACAAATTGCCAGGCGGCACAATATCCGATGCCTCAACCGTTGTGAATTATCCTGGGTTTGCTGAAATCAGCGGCGGAGAGCTCGCGGAAAAAATGACTGATCACTCCAAAAAAGTCGGTGCCGTTATCCATGAGTTGGAACCGGTCACCGAACTGGACCTTATGGGAGAAAAGAAAATTGTTAAAACATCTAACGCAACATACGAGGCTAAAACAGTAATATTCTCGATGGGTTCACACTACAAGGAAATCGGCATCAAAGGCGAAAAAGAATTTCGTGGAAGAGGCGTAAGTTACTGTGGCGTTTGTGATGGACCTTTTTTTAAGGGCAAAAAAGTGTTGGTCATCGGCGGCGGTAACTCTGCTTGCATCACCACGCTTTACCTTTCAGGTATTGCTGCGCAGGTCACGGTGATTCACAGGCGGGAGGCATTCAGAGCTGAAGAAACCTTAGTGTCCGATATCGCAACGAAAGGTAATGTAAAAACTCTTTGGAACACTGAAGCCCAAGAAATTAAGGGCGACAAACAAGTAAGAACAGTAACTCTAATCGACAACATAACCAATCAAACAAGCGAATTAGCTGTAGATGCAGTTTTTGTACAGGTTGGCGAGGCACCAAACAGTCAAATCGCTAAAGCCAGCGGCGTAGAAACAGACGAGCAGGGCTATATTAAAATAGACATCAACCAAAAAACGAATCTGCCCGGAGTGTACGCGGCAGGCGACGTAACTAACCACCCTGTTAAGCAAGTGGGTACAGCGGTGGGCCAGGGGATAACGGCGGCTTTGGAAGCTTACGGTTACATTAGACGACCGTATTACAAAAAATAGAGAGAAACAATTATATCATTCTGAAACCCTTTTCGCATCGATTAGCTTAAGCGATCAGGCTAAAGCGTTAAAGTAACAGCGGAAACGCAGAAAAGGGTTTACAAATGAGTGAAAAATGTCTCGCTGTGGTTGAAATCGATCAAGACTTATGTAGCCGATGTTATGTCTGCAAATCAATCTGTCCCTATGAAGCCATAAAAGCGGATTCGACGGGTAAAGTTGAGATAAACAGTCAAGATTGCCAGGTTTGTGGCATCTGCTACAGTGCTTGTCCTTCTGCAGCCATAAAAATGCAGTATTACAATTACGATAACCTAACAGAATACCTCAAGAAGGCGCAGGTCAAAGCCAAAAATGTTGATACATTGGTTTTGATGTGCCGGGGAAACTCGCCTTCCACGGGGGAAGTTCAAGATATCCTCAAAGGCGAAGGACTTAAAGTTGATAACTACATGGCTTTGCGTTTGCCTTGTGCAGGGCGAGTTCCAACGGACTTTGTTTTTGAAGCTCTCAATTTAGGCGTAAAGAACATAGTTTCCATCCAATGCGAAGATCCATTCTGTCGCTACAAAGAAGGCACAAAAATTAACACCCGAAGGCTGGCTTTAGCAAAGAATGTTCTAAGACAGTTAGGCTTCGAAGAGAACGCAATTAGAGTTGTAAAATTCTCACGCAAAGCAGTCTACGATGTACAAGCATGTGTAGGATGTGACAAATGCATCTTCATCTGCCCATACGGTGCACTTGAATTCGAATCCTTCGCTACCCCAAAAGTTAACGAAGAAAAATGCGTCGGATGCGGTGCATGCCAACTGGTTTGTCCACACCACGCTATACAAGTGAAAGGCTTCGAGTTCGAAGACGTAGTAGACCGCTACGGCAAATCACTCGAGCAACTAAAAGCCAAAGGTAAGGGTCCAGCAGTTCTTGCATTCGTCTGTCAATGGTCAGAGTTCTCAGCGTTAGACAACCCCAACAAGGCGTTTGAAGGCAAAAATGTCTTAGCTCTTGAAGTTCCATGCTTCAAATCCCTTGACCCCGTCCACATCATAAACGCCTTAAACTGCGGCTTTGATGGTGTCATGGGAGTAGTCTGCTCAGCTAAAGACTGCAAACTCCAAGAAGGAAGAGACACAGCCGAACGCAACGTAGCAGCACTGAAGGTATCACTCAAAAAATTGGGTTTGCTCGATCGATTTGAGCTCTACGAGGAATCCCCCAGATGCGCTAGCGAATTCGAGGCAAAACTCGATGAATTCTACAAGAAAATTTCTGCTTTACCCAAACGTGAAGTTACTGTGGAGGCGACTGCAAAACGTACAAAATAGTTTCGAAAACAGAATTAGTTCCCAAGATAAAACTCTTTGAAGTAGATGCTCCAGACGTTGCGGCTCAATCGCACGCTGGCCAATTCCTAATCGTTATTCACGGCAAAACAGGCGAACGCATACCCTTAACAATCTGCGGCTACGACACAAAGAATGGCACCGTTTCATTTGCTTTCCATGAAGTCGGCAAAACTACCAAAGACCTGGGCTTGCTGAACCAAGGCGAATGCGTCGACAACGTTACTGGTCCATTGGGTAATCCGTCTGAAGTCAAAAACTTTGGCAAAGTGCTTTGTGTGGGTGGAAGCGTAATGATTGCGCCGCTGCTGTTGCAGGTTAAAGCCATGAAAGAAGCAGGCAACAAAGTCACCACAGTTCTTGGCGCTCGCACAAAAGAATTCATCATGATGGAGAACGAAGCCAATGCATTGAGCGAAAAAGTCTACGTTGCCACTGACGATGGCTCAAAAGGCTACAAGGGCTTAGATTTCCTAAAAGAACTACTCAAAACAGAAAAGTTTGACCGCTGCGTAGTCATGGGCCCAGTTATCCTCATGAAAGACGTTAGCGAAATCACCAAACCCTACAACATCCCAACAGTCGTCACTTTAACGCCTATAATGATTGATGGCATGGGCATGTGTGGAGTATGCCGAGTTACAGTCGGCGGCAAAATGATGTTCGGCTGCGTGGATGGACCAGAATTTGATGGCCACCAAACAGATTTTGACGAGTTAATCCTACGTCAACGAACCATGCTTCCAGAAGAAAGGTTAAGTTCAGTATTATCGGAAATGAGTGGAGGTTGCAAGTGTGGCAGAAACAAAGCCTAAACCAAAGTTGAATAGAAAAGCTGTAGAGATGGCAAAACAAGAGCCTAAAGTTCGCGCTAAAAATTTCAGTGAAGTTGCTTTAGGGTACACTGAAGCAGAAGCCCAAGAAGAAGCAAGTCGCTGTCTATGTTGTCCCAATCCCCAATGCCGAACCGGTTGCCCCGTGGAAGTTCCTATTCCAACATTCATCAAATGCATCAAAGACAAGAAATACGCTGAAGGCATAGCTGCTATAAAAACCAAAAATGCCCTGCCAGCCGTTTGCGGACGTGTCTGCCCACAAGAAGTGCAGTGCCAAAGCAAATGTGTCATTGGCAAGATGGGTGACCCAATCAGCATTGGACGCTTAGAACGTTTCCTCGCAGACTGGGAACGCGACAACGGAGCTCAGCTGCCACCAAAAGCATCCGCAACAGGAAAAAAAGTCGCGGTTATTGGTGCAGGTCCAGCAGGCTTGACAGTTGCGGCAGACCTCGTTAAGCTCGGACACGAAATCACCATGTTCGAAGCGCTGCACGTAGGCGGTGGAGTCCTCTCATATGGTATCCCAGAGTTCCGTTTACCGAAAGCAATTGTGCAAAGCGAAGTCAACTACGTCCAAAAACTCGGTGTTGACTTACGTTTGGGCAACTTGGTCGGCAGAATACACACTATCCCAGAACTCATGAAGAACGGTTATGACGCAGTGTTCATCGGCAGTGGTGCAGGCTTACCTCAGTTCACAGGTTGCAAAGGCGAAAACCTCGGCGGTATCTATTCAGCCAACGAATTCCTCATCCGCGTTAACCTCATGAAAGCCTACCTCTTCCCAGAATACGACACTCCTATCCGCCTCGGCAAACACGTCGTCGTCATCGGCGGCGGAAACGTCGCTATGGACTGCGCACGAAGCAGTATGCGCTTAGGGTCAGATGTATGCCTACTCTACAGACGTTCACGCGACGAATTACCAGCAAGAAGCGAAGAAATCGAGAACGCAGAAGAAGAAGGCTTAGTCTGCAAATTCTTAGCTGCCCCAATGGAATTCTACGGCGACGAAAAAGGCTGGGTAAAAGCCATGAAATGCATCGCCATGGAACTAGGTGCACCTGACGCCAAAGGCAGAAGAAGCGTAAAAGAGATTCCAGGCAGCGAATTCACCATGGACGTCGACACAGTCATCATAGCAATTGGACAAACACCCAACCCCATCATCCAACGCACCACAGATGGCTTACAAAGCGACCCCAGACACGGAACCATATGCGTCAACGAAGTTGGCAAAACCAGCTTAGACGGCGTATACGCAGGCGGAGATGTCGCCACAGGCGC
>Ga0182021_10004223_pt1 | contig 16860 bp, 15 predicted proteins | sample 612E3MmetaG_FD_120493 | JGI IMG/M metagenome (GOLD analysis project Ga0182021, IMG submission 120493) | Permafrost microbial communities from Stordalen Mire, Sweden - 612E3M metaG (Illumina Assembly) | ecosystem: Environmental > Terrestrial > Soil > Wetlands > Permafrost | place: Sweden...
CGGGGGTAGCGATTCCTGCGGTACCTTTGTCCGCCGCGATTCCGCTAGACGGCTGTGCGGTGGGAAGAAGTCCGCTTGGTGGACAACCGCTCGCGCTCGCCGGCTGGTGATTCGAGCGCCGCTCCGCCCAGTCTGTCGAGGAACTCGCGCTGCTGGACGTCCTGCTTGTGGCGTGCCTTTTCTGCCTTCATGCCCTGCCGCTCAGCCTTGCTGCGGTGCCTCAGCTCAGAGACGAAGTACTTGTTGACTGACTTCCACTTCTTGATCGTATGGTGGGCGTAGATGCTGATCGCCATGTCCCACCACCGGAAGGTAAGCCCGTACTTCCAGCACGTGAGGATCGAATAGAACTTGCGCATCGCCTTGAGACCGCTCCATTTCTGCAGTTGGAACGGGGTCATCCGCGCGGGCCGGAACACTACGTGGTGCCCCCCGTACTTGGCCCAGTCATCGACGAAGATGCGATCCTGGGCGTGGAGCTCGTCGTACGTCTCTGTACCCGGCAGGGGTATCAGCACCAGGAACTGCACGGTATCGATGCCGCATCGTTTTGCGAAGCGCACCGTCTCGAGTATCGTCTCCTTGTCATCATCGTCGGAGCCAAGCACGAACATCCCGTGCACCCTGATGCCGTATTCGTGGATGACTTTCACCGCGTGCTCGATGTCGGCGACGGTCTGCGACTTGCGGTAAGACTTGAGGGTCTCGGGGTTGATCGACTCGAGCCCGAGGAAAAGGTATTTGCATTTAGTGCTGCGCATGAGCTCCATCAGCTCTTTATCGTCCACGATGTCGACTCGGGCCTGGGCGAACCATTGCGGGGTAAGCCCCTTCTCTTTCATCTTGCGAAGGAGCTCTTTTGTGTGTTTTGGTGAGGCGGTGAAGTTGTCGTCGTAGAAGAAGACCGACTGCTTGGGGTTGCGCTCGAGCAGCGCCTCGACCTCGGCTATCACGTCGTCGACCTCGCGGAACCTGTAACGCCTGCCGAACATGGTCGTAACGCTGCAGAACTTGCAGTCGTAAGGGCAGCCGCGCGAGGTCATCACCGGTATGGTCTTGATCTTCTCGAAGCCGTCGATGAGCGTGAGATTCGGCCATGGAAGCGCGGTCAGGTCCTTGACGCGCTCGCGATCCGGGTTGTGATGGATGCCGTCCTCACCCATGTACGAGAGCCCGTCTATCGACTCGAGATCCGGCTCACCCGTTGTCAGGTACTTGATGAGCTCGACGAACGTGACCTCGCCCTCGCCCCGCACGACGAAGTCGACGCCCATTTCCAACGCCTCGTCCGGGAGGAACGACACGTGCGGCCCGCCTATCACAACGGGTATGTCGCGCGTCTCCTTGATGCGCTGGGCGAACTTGAAAGCAACCGGCGCCGTCGTAGTTATCGTCGAGATGCCTACCAGATCCGCCTCCATGACCTCTTTCCAGTCGAGCGATATCTCCTGGAAAAAGATCTTGACCTCGATGCCGAACTCCTTTTCGAGCACAGCGCCCAGCAACGGGAGCCCCAGCCTGGGCAGCTTAAACTTGCTGAAAACGTGAAAGCCCGGGGCTTTTGGTTCGATGAGGACTACTTTTTTTATCATGACCTTTCTTGGCAAAGAACGCCAAGCCCTCCAATCTGAAATTCGAGATTTGATCCGCAAATCTTGCCGCCGCTCTATTATTTATTAAGATATTCATCGAGCGTCATTACCTGCAACCCCTCCACCGCCCCGAGACCGGGCCTCACGGTGACGAGAGCCGTGGCTCCCGCCTCGAGCGCGGTCGCCAGGATGATGCAATCCGCCATTTTCAACCCGTGCTCGGCACGCAAGCCGGCGGCGCGGGAAGCTACCTCCTTGTCGACGGCCACCATCTGGAGATTGGGCATCTCGTGAAAAAACATACGGTAGAGGTCGACGAGGCTGTCCAGGCCGAGCTCCATGGGCCGGATGAGCACCTCGGCAAACGTGATGGTCGATACTATCCCAATACACTGACCGTCCTGCACCCGCTGGAGCACCTGGCTGGTCAGGTCGGACTGCTCCGCACCCTCGAAGTGGTGGATGAACACCGATGTATCGAGAGCGACCTTCTTGTGGTCGGCAAGCTCTTTCTTTACGCGCTTGTCTTTTGCCACGACTCCCTCTCCCCCTCGAGGTACTCACCCGATTCAGAACCGGACCAGACCTCGGCGCCCAATCCGCGCGCGAACTCAACGAGATTCTGCGGCCTGGGCAACATGACTACCATGCCATCCCTGTAGTCGAAGACGATCTTGTCGCCTTCCTTGATCTTGAGGACGTCACGGGCCTTTTTTGGTATGACGACCTGGTACTTGGAGCTTACCGTCGCGGTGTCCATTTTCGCTCCTTGTTTGAATTTTCCTCTTGATGGAGGAGTTTAACATATGTACTACCATTCTGCAATAAGTAAGGGCTATTGTTAAAAGGTCTTACCGATAGGAAATTTGTAGTAGGAACTTAAGCCTCTTCGTTCAACGCGCGTCCGGCTTTGGAGAGAGCGGGGTAGATATCTTGGAAGGCGGCAAACAACTCCTGGTAACGTGACGCGTTAGCCAGGTCCGGCTGGAACGTTTCGCGGAGCTTCAGGACCTTCTTGATGTGCTTGTAGTCGCCGAATATCCCGAGGCCGACCGCCACCGCCAGGGCTACCCCGAGCGCTCCAGCCTCCTGGGGGCAGGCGAGCGCTTCCACGGGCTTGCCCGTCACGTCGGCCATGATATGCATCCATGCGTCGCTCTTGGCCCCGCCACCGATCGCGCGAAGTGACTTGATGGGCATGCCGTGGCGTTCGACCTCCTCGACCATCCACCGGAGATTATAGGCGACTCCCTCGTACACCGCGCGAAGAAGGTGCTCGCGTCGGTGCTCGAGTGAGAGGTTGAAAAAGGATGCTCTGAGCGTCGTGTCGCCTACCGGCGAGCGCTCTCCGAACATCCATGGCGTGAAGACGAGGTTTTCCGCCCCGGGTTTCACACCGGCGACTATCTCGTCGAAGACGGCGAATATCGCCATCTCGTCAGGACCCGCCCTCTCCCTTTCCGCCGCTGTCGCGAGGTTGTCGGCGAACCACTTGAGGCAAAGGCCGGCGGTCTCCGACTCCCCCAGCATGATGAACATCGATGGGTCGGGAGAAGCCACCGAGACGATTCCGTTCTTCGGGATGTTCTTCGGTTTCGAGAGCGACAGGCAAAGCCAGCTCGAAGTGCCGAGGTAGACGTGAGCGTCGCCGTTCTCGAGGGCGCCGGAGCCGGTTGCCGCCGCTGGGATGTCCGCCATTCCCGCGATGACCGGCGTCCCTTCCGCCAGGCCCATATCCCGGGCGGCGGCGTCGGTAAGGCCGCCGACGATATCGATGCTCCTGCGCACCGTAGGCATCTTCTCCAGCGGAACGCTCACAAGCCTCGCCAGCATCGAAGACCACTCGCGAGTCTTGTTGTCCAGCAGGCCCGTACCTCCCGCGCCGGAGTGGTCCATCGAGAACTCACCGGTTGCCCGCAGAACCAGGTAGCCCGTCACGTCGAGAAACGCGTGGGTATCGGAGAAAAGCGCGGGCTCGTTATCCTTGAGCCAGGCCAGCTTGCAGACCACGTCCTTGCCGGTTGGAAGAGCGCCCGCGATAAGCGTGAAAATGCGCTTCCCTCCGAGGCGGCGGATGAGTCGCTCGGCCTGTTCGTCGGCGCGGCTATCGAGCCAGACTATCGCCTGGCTCAGCAGCTCGCCCGCCGCGTTCACAGGAATGATACCTATCATCTGGCCCGCAAAGCCGATGCCCCTGACGCGGGATGGGTCGACGCCTGTCTCGTCGAGGAGCCGGCGCGTACCCGCGGTGACGGCGCGCCACCAGTCTTCCGGGTCCTGTTCGGCCCAGTTCGGCCTGGGATAGCTGACTTTGTACGGCTGGAAAGCCCCCGCGATGATGTTACCGTCTGTGTCGGCGAGAACAGACTTGCTCCCGCCCGTACCTACATCATGCCCGATGAGAAGATCGGCCATCCGCCCTCACGATCACAGTTTGAAGTCGACGCTCTGTACGTTACCGTCTTTGTCGACATGTTCGATGAAAATTGGGACGCCGCCTTCGCCCATGCTTGTACCTTTGAGGACCTGCCCGGCGAGCTCGAGCATGTCGGCTGGCACGACGCCCGCCTCGGGCGGGAATACTCCCTTCTTGGTTATCTGACCACGGCTCATCATGATGACACCGAGAGCGGCAGGGATACCCGTGCCTTCCCCCGCGCCCGCGCCTTTGGAGAACATCGAAAAGACGTATGCGTGTGGGTCGCCGTCCTTAGTGCCCTTGACCTCGACCTTGAGACAGCCGGTCGGCTCCCTCAGGCCGGCGGCTTTGATGAAACCAGGCCGCCTGGAGATAATGTACTGGACCGCGAACTCGATCGGGACGACCTCGCAACCCTGCACTATCAGCGGTTCCTCGGTGCATATGCCGAGCGCAACCGTATCCATCGTGAGCTGGAAGTAATCCAGGGGCAGCACGAAGCCCATGTTGGTGACGCGCTTCACGCCTTTGAAGTGCTTCGGCATGGTTATGGTCTCGGGATGCGGGTACGGGTAGACAGGAAAAGTGCCGATACCTTTGAACTCGGTGTCGGTCACAAACTTCCGCCCGCTCTCCTCGAGCATCCTCACGCTGATGAACTCACCGTCGACAAATAACGGGATATCGCTGGTCATCGCGTGGATGCGGTGCTTGATGACGCCTCCCCCCTCGGAGGGTTCGCCGCCGTGTGCGTGGTAGATGTTTACCTCTTCGACCTGGTCGAGCATCGTGTCGGCGCACCAGCGCGCGATGACGTTCGCCATGCCTGGCGAGTTGCCCATACCGATGAGGGCGCTGATGCCGGCGGCTTTTGCCTCATCGTCGAGCTCGAGCATCCGCTCGGTCGCGTCGAGGTCGTCACAGACATCGACGTAGTCCACGCCCGCTTCGATGGCGGCCATGAGTATGGGAGGTCCGTACGTATAGAAAGGACCGACGGTGTTCAGTACTATCTTCGAGCCCTCTATCGCGGCCTTGAGACTCGCCGGATCGTCGGCGTCGACCTCGATGGCGGACACCTTGTCGCTAAGGCTTTCCGCGGCTTCGCAAGCAGCGTCGTAACGCTTCTCGCCTATCACTATCTCGTCGAAGAAGTCCAACGAGTCAAGGGTCTTGACGGCAACGCTCCCGATGCCGCCGCATCCCCCGAGCACGGTTATCTTTGACATCTCATACCTCCATATTTCATGACAGGGGCCGGCCGGTCAGGCGCCGACGAACCCGTCGAAGATGCGGACGGCCTCGACCGCGTCACGGCCGACCGCGTCCACGCCCATCCTCCGAGCGAGCTCATCGGTAGTGCAGGCGCCCCCGATGGCGATCTTGATCTGGTCGCGGAGGCCGGCCGCCTCCAGTGCGCGAACCACTGCTCCTATCGATTCGACCATAGGAGTGAGAAGGACCGAAAGACCTACGGCAACCGCGTTGTTGGCGCGGACAGCTTCAACTACCTTGTCCTCGGGGACGTCCGTCCCGAGATCTATTACCTCGTAACCGGTACTGGAGAGCATCGTGCCGACGAGGTTCTTGCCTATATCGTGGACGTCACCTTTGACCGTACAAAGTACCACGGCCCCTTTTACCCCCATGCTTCCGGCCTGAAGCCGGGGCTCCAGCACTTCGAGCCCTTCTTTCATACCTTCGCCGGCGAGCACGAGGTCGGCCAGGAAGTACTCTCCGCTCTCGAACAGCTCACCTACGCCGACCATGCCGGCGCACATGCTCTGGAGAATTGCGTTGGGGTCTTCGCCGGAATCCAGCGCATCGCGGACGAGCGGTGCAATCGCATCCAGATCGAGGTCTGTGACCGCCCGTTTGACCTTCTCCAGGTAATCCCCCATCGATCCCTCCCTGCCGGTCTCGCTTCTTGAGCGGAGTCAGGTAATGACTACTATACGCTCAGTGGGTAGCGCCCGTACTCCCGGCCCGCTTCCACCATCCATCGAAGTCTCTCCACGGATATCGCCGGGTGGCTGTGGTCAGGGCCGAGGATATAACCTCCGCCCGGTCCGGCATCATGGATCGCGCGGCGCACTGCTTCGAAGACCTCTTCCCTGGAGGCATCGACGAGAATGTGAGAGACGTCGATGTTGCCTATCAGGCACATGCGGTCGCCGACGAGCTCCTTTGCCCTGGAAAGCTCCATGCCGGCCGTCGGCTCCAGCGGGTGTACCGCATCGAACCCCCAGTCGGCAAACCGCTCCAGCAGGGACTCCGTGTTCCCGCAAGAGTGGATAACGATCTTCAAACCAAGGGAATGCGCCGTCTCGGTTATCCGCCGGTAAGAATCGCCGAACAGCTCCTCGATCATCTTTGGGTTGAGCATCGGCCCGGAGCGATAACACAGGTCGTCCGTGTAGATAGCGCCCGGGATTCCCGCATCGGCTTCAGCCTCGAGTAGCACGCAGAAAAGGTCGGTGTAGAATCTCACCATGCGGTCTATCAAGCTTCGCTCCTTGCGGATCGAGATGACGAAGCGCTCGAAGCCCATGGGCTGCCAGATGCTCTCGAAGATACCGTAGTTGCAGAAACCGAAGATGAACAACCTCTCGCCAAAGCTCTTCTGGATGCGACCGAACACCCTGTTGACCTTCTCCGGCAACCTGAAGATGGGCTTCTTGTCCCAGGCGTCCCATGCTGAAGGGCTCGTTATCAGGCCGGTCCGGTATATAGGGTTGCCCATATTGCCTTTTTCGTCCATCGCAAAGTCGTTCACTCTGCCGAAAATATCCGTGATAGTCCTGGAATCGGCAAGGCGTAATACCGGGAAGTAAGGTAGCCAGACAGAGTCATAACCCATTCTTACGGCAGCCTCCGCGCCAAGGTTCGTCAACTGCTCGAGGACCTTGTCAAGCACGAAAGCGGTGTTTACGTGAGGCAGGACCTTATCAAGCAGATCGGAGACGCGCGGGTTGGCGATCAACGGCCCGAGCGGGCTCGGTTTCTTGCCGAGGATCTCGATGTCAGTGGAGAACTCGTTCATGAGATCGAACGTCGGTACGCGGTCGGGCTCTCTGAGTTCGAGTGCGGCTCGCACCCTCTCGTGGCTTGCTGACATAGGCAGGATCCTTTCGCTCCAAAGCGATTTCATATTCTCCGATTCCGCCAACCCCTGTCAATGCGCGGGAGATAAAATCGGGGTCAGGTCTTTTATTGTTTGTTGCTACGGTTATCTTGTGCAAAGGATAATGACAAACAATAAAAGACCTGACCCCGATTCTGACCCCGATTCTCCCACCCCGATTCTCCCATTGTGGCAGAATAAGGGTGCCAGGAGTTTGCCGCTCGGCACCGTCGACCAGGAAAGGAGTGGGCGATGGACGGCAAAGAGAGAATGCTCGAGGCGTTCGCGCTTCGCGAAGCCGACAGGGTCCCGGTCTGGGAGATGGCCTTCAACGAGGAGTCGATCATAAAGCTCGCCGCTTTCTTCACCGACGACCTGCCCCCACTGAAATTCGCACAGCAGATGACACCCGAGGAGAAGTTGAAACTGATCGGCGCACTGTTCACCGTGATCCGGGAGTTGGAGCTGGACGGCATCTCGTCGATTTCCCTCATGAACACCGAGCCGGTCGGTGACAACCTCGTCAGGGACGGCTGGGGGAGGGTGCTGCGTGTGAGCGAGGAGGGCGAGGCGACAGCGGTCAGCGGGCCGGTGTCCGGCCCTGCGGACATCAAGGACATAAAGCCGTACCATCCGGAACAATCCGAGCTCCTTATGCTCATGGCGGCGAAAGGCAGTTTCGGCGAAGAGATCGCGCAGGTGTTCGTGCAGCCGGGTCCGTTCCGCGAGAGCTGGACGTTCCTCGGGAGCATGGAGAAGCTTCTCTTCTACTACATCAAGAACCCGGATTTCGTTCACGCCCTCGCCCGCCTCGCGACCGATTTCATCCTCGAGGTCGTTGACATGGCCGTGGAGCTCGGCGCGGATATCATCGGGCTCGACGGCGATCTCGCTTTCAGCCAGACCACGCTGATGGCCCCGGACCATTACTACGAGTACATCCTGCCTTATCACAAGGAGATCACCGAGAGGGTCCACGGGCACGGAAAGCTCATCTTCAAGCACTCCGACGGCAATATGTCACCCATTATGGACGGCATCGTAGAGGCGGGCTTCGACGGGTTCCACCCGGTCCAGCCACAATGCATGGACATATCCGAGGTCAAGGCGAAGTACGGCGATCGGCTTACCATACTGGGCAATATCGACTGCATGCACCTCCTGCCGTTCGGAACCGAGCAGGAAGTCGAGCGATCGGTCAGACAGACGATCGGCGCGGCGGCGCCGGGCGGGGGCTACATCATCAGCTCGTCAAACTCAATTCACCCCGGGGTCAAGCCGGAGAATTACATCGCGATGGTCAAGGCGGCGCGCAAGTACGGGTCTTATCCCATCGATGTCGAGGGATGAGGAGGCACCATGGAAGAGCTCGTCTCGAAGTTGAAAGAAGCAGTGATCTCCGGCGAAGATACCGATGCCAGAGCACTCGTCGAAGAAGGCCTGGACGGCGGCATGAGCCCACGGGACATCCTCGAGCGGGCCATGATGCCCGCAATGGAAGATATCGGGGTTCGATTCTCGAAGGGTGAGGCGTTTATTCCCGAGCTGATCGTCGCGGCGTATGCCATGGAAGCGGGCATGGAGGTACTGAAGCCACGCATGTCCGGCGCCGGTGAAGGCGGCGGCAAGGTCGTGCTGGGTACGGTCGCGGGCGATATCCACTCCATCGGAAAGAACCTTGTGCGAATGTGCCTTGAAGGAGCCGGCTTCGACGTCATCGATATAGGTGAGAACAAGACAACCGAGCAGTTCGTGCAGGCTTATAAAGAGCATAATCCGAGAATACTGGGTCTATCGGCGCTCCTCAGCTCTACGATGCTCCACATGCACGACGTCATCCTTGCGGTCCGGGCCGTCGACTCCGATGCGAGGATAATGGTCGGAGGTGCTCCCCTCACGCGGGACTTCGCCGACAGCATAGGCGCAACCGCATACGCTCAAAACGCCTTCGAAGCAGCTGTCATCGCCCGAAGACTCTAGTGTTCCGTCCCACAGGTAACTTGACGCACCGAGAGTGTCGGGGCGCCGCGCCTGCAAGGCGCGCGACCGAGTCGTACTCGGTAAGTACGATGAGAGAGCGGAACGAAGCAGGAGTGGATGGAGCGGCGCTCGAATGCCAAGGTATCTGTGGGACGGAGCACTAGCACGCGCGTTGCTGGAAGGGGTCGAGTGGGATGGGAGTGCCGGGGTCGACAACGAGGAATTCAGAGTCCCAGTCACCGGAGAGCATCATGTTTAGAAGGCGGTTCGAGCCTGGGACCTCGACGAAATCGAGCTCGAGGAAGAGAGCCATCAGCTTCGCGAAGTCGCGGTAGTCCTCCATGTGGTAGTTGCCTGTGTCTATCAAGACTACGCGGGTGTAGTTCTTGTACATCAGCCTGGCGACCCTGTTGGCGCGCTCCTCGCCGTACTTATCTACCATGCGCTCGTACTCATGGATCGTCTCCTTCTGCGCCTCGACCCAACCCTTAGTCAGGTAATAGGTACCGGGGGCTTCGGCGAGCCTGGCCAGGTGTTCCGCGCGCGATCCCAGGAACAGGGCGATACAGTCGTCGACCTTTGGAACTACCAGGCGGTGTGTCCCGGATTCGAGCCCGACGACCGCGTACGAGCAGAGGCCGTAACCGAGGAGGATGTCACAGTCACCGGGAACCTCGTCGATTGCTTCCTGAAGCCGCTTTTTGAGCTGGTCGGGGTAGATGTGAAGCCCGAACTCGAGGACCGTGAGGCGCTCTTCGGGGACACCCAGCACCCGCAGCTCTTCCGCGACGGTCGCGCAGGATATCACATGATGCTCTTTGTTCTCCATTTCCCGCATATCCTACATCTAACGGCGCCACTCGGGAAGAACGCGGATAAACATCTCACGGCTCGCCCGCCGGATCCCACGAGACGTGAACATCCCCGCCCAGAGAATCGAGCGCGACCATATCCTCGTCAGAGAGCTCGAAACCGAACGCGCCGGCGTTCTCCCGGATGCGTTCCCGGTTCGACGATTTCGGGATGACCGCGACGCCGTGCCGCAAAGCCCAGCGTAGGTAGACCTGGGGAGGCGTCTTCGCGTAGCGAGCGGCTATCTCCCGCACCACCTTTCCAGTGAAGCCGCGCGTCCTCGCCAGAGGGCTGTAAGCCTGTAACAATATGCCACGGTCGCGGCAATACTCGAGAAGTTCCTGTTGATACAGGAGAGGGTGGAACTCGACCTGGTTTACGGCCGGGACGACCCTGGCTGAGGTGAGCAGCTCATCCAGATGTTCGACCGTGTAGTTACTCACGCCGACCGCCCGGCAGAGGCCCTCCCCGAGGAGCGTCTCCATCGCCCGCCAGGACTCGCCGCGAAGTCCGGGAACCGGCCAGTGCACGAGGTACAGGTCGAGGTACTCGACGCCCAGTTCTCTCATGCTGGCGCGGCAGGCCGAGATCGCCTTGTCGTAGCCGTGATCGGTGTTCCAGAGCTTGGTCGTGACAAAAACCTCTTCGCGTGGCAGCCCGCTTCGCTTCACAGCCTGGCCTACCTCACGCTCATTACCATAAAGTGTGGCCGTGTCAACCAGCCTGTAACCGGCCTCGAGCGCCCAGAGGACGACCTGCACCGCATCACCGCCCGAGCCGATAAGGTACGTCCCAAGGCCAAAAGCCGGCATCTGCACGCCGTTGTTCAACTTGAAATCGTCACCGATCTTCATTTCATCACCACGAGCACAATCGTAACCCGTCGAGGGTGAGCGCAACAACGCCAGCCGCACAATCGGCGTTGCCGGTCTTGTGCCTGCCGAGTTGGCGGGCGTAATATGTAGTTGATAGTAGTTACGAGCGGCAAACGGATTTTGCTCCTCCATATACAACGGCACTCTGGTGCGTTGCGGCAACGTTCCACGGCAACTGAAGCAGTGTTGCACACACCGGGAAACCAGAGGCGATCGTGAGTGGAGATAGATCCTTCAAGGTGCTGGTCGTAGACGACGAAGAGTCCACGGCCACGACGCTGAAAAAGTTCATCGAAGGCAGGTTCGACGCATCGGGATGCGTTGCCCTCAGCCTCAACGAAGCGCGGCGTCTCATACACGCCGAGAGCTTCGACCTCATAACCCTTGATTATCAGTTTCCCGACGGCACCGGGCTCGAGCTGCTCCAGGAGATTTCACCGTCCGGGGCTACCCCTCTCGTGATCATGGTTACCGGACAGGGCGCCGAGCAGATAGCGTCGGAGGCGTTCATCCTGGGAGCCTCAGGCTACGTCGTAAAAGACGACAGGATGCGGCTTATGCTCGAGGCGGCAATCGACAAGGCCATCACCGAACGAACCCTCGAGGCCACCCGGAAAAACCTCCAGGAGACCGAGGACCGCTACCAGGCGGTTTTCGACGCGGCCAATGACGCGATATTCGTACACGACGAGGAAACGGGGGGGATCCTGGACGTCAACCGGAAGATGTGCGAGATGTTCGGCTACTCCAAGGAAGAAGCCCGTGCGCTCCAAATCGAGGATATCAGCGCCGTGGATCCGCCTTTCAGCCAGCGCGAAGCCATGAAATGGATAGCGAAGGCTTCGCGCGAGGGGCCGCAGTTGTTCGAGTGGCACTGCAGAGACTCTAGCGGGCGCCTGTTCTGGGCCGAGGTAAACCTGAAAAAGGCAAAGCTTGGCGGAATAGACCGCATGCTCTCCCTCGTGCGCGACATCTCGGAGCGCAAGGAGGCTGCCGATATGCTGGCCGCGAGCGAACGCAAGTTCAGGATACTTGGCAGTGTCTCCAGGGAGATCTTCGCCGTAGACCTCGATTACGAGCAGACGATCGACACCATGTGCAACTGCGCCTGCCGGGTGTTGGGCGACCTGTGCGTCATCCGCGTGCTCTCCGAGGACAATCAGTCTCTGGACGTGGTCGGCACCTGCCACAAAGACCCTGAAGCTCTCAAGCTGGCATCGGAGTTATTCGAAAAAGAGAGGCTGGAGGAGACCGATGGGCTCTTGAGCTGGATCGAATCGGTTGGACGCTCGCTGTATCTTCCCGAGATCAGCGCGCGGCAACTGGAGGCGATGACCGACAGGGTCTTCTGGCCGTACGTGGAGCGCTATGGAGTAAGCAGCCTCGTGATGGTCCCGCTTCGCTTCAAGGGAAGGGTCTACGGAACCATAAGCGTATCGCGAGACGGAGATAGTCCGACATTGACGCGGGACGACCGGACACTGATGGAGGAGATAGCCGACCGCGCGACGATGGCGATCGACAGAGCGCGGCTTCTTACCAGGCTGGAAGTGGAGCTTGCTTCCCGCAAAGAACGCGAGACTGAGCTCGAAGGTTTTGCCCATGCCGTCTCGCACGACCTCAAGGGGCCTATCTCCACCACGAAAGCCGGGCTCGAGATCGTCCGCGACGCATTGGGTAGTCCGGACTTGAGCTTCTGGCAGAGGGATCTCGAGGAGCTTATCGGCAATCTCGCGAACACGATGGCTACGTCGTACACCCTTGTCGACGACCTCCTCAAACTCGCGGAGTCGGGGCGCGTCCCCTCGATGGTCCACTGGGTCGACGTTGGCCAGGTTATCGAGCAAGCTATCGAGATGCTGACGAGCGTCATAAGGGAAAAAGGGACGGAGATCCGTGTCGATCCGGACATGGGGTCGATCATGGCAAACCAGACGCACATCCTGCAGGTCTTCTCGAACATCATCGCCAACGCGGTCAGGCACAACGACACTGCCCGGCCCATTGTGGAGATACGAAACCTCGGCTCAACGGATGGCACACACAGGTACCTCGTCAGGGACAACGGCAGCGGGCTTCCCGAAGGTTATATCGGAAATGTCTTTATGCCGTTCTTCCGGGCAAAGGGCGGCGGGAAGGTGATTGGGCTCGCCATTGTGGACAGGATCCTCCGCACGTACGGTGGCGGGATCAAGGCGTACAACGATGGCGGCGCTAACTTCGAGCTGGTTTTCAAGGACTTCCCGGCCGACGAGTCGATTGGGACACAGTGATCAGTCTACCGGCATTCCTTCCTTCACCAGCCAATCCTCGAACGGCTTGAACTCGGGCATCCTGAATGTCGACGGGTCAGGTGACCCGATCGGATACGAGCCGAACTGCTTTGCGGCCGCAACTACGGCGTGGGCATGCTCCACGGGTGTCCCAATCGGTACCAGGTTGATGAGAAGGACAAACCTGTCGTTTCCCGCTCCCTCACTAAGGAGCTTCACGACCGTCTCGACTATCCGTGGAACCGGGCCCTCCTCTATCAGGTTGGGCCGTACATTGAGCATGAGGCACACCTTGTTGGCCTCAGCGTATGCGCGGATCGGCTGGATTCCCACGGCCTCGTAATCCTCGTTCCACACGAGCAGGAAGAACGGGCGCAGAGACCTGAAACCGTTTCCGCGGGTCATCATCTCCATCTTGACGTCGAGTATCTCGCGCGGGTCCTTGACGTCTTTCTCCCCCCAACTGCCAGAGTCCATCACCGTGCGCATGGCCGAGTTCGTCGCCTTGATGACCTTCTCAACGTAAGGGAGACAGAACTCGCGGACCATAGGCGTGGTCATGTTGGGGGCCGAAGCCCACGCGTCGGACATCACGACTATGGAGGTGTTCGTAACTTCGACGATCTTGTCCACCCATGGAACGACCACTTCCATTGTCAGAAACTCCATCAGCCTGTGGGCGAACGAGGGATTTCTGCGCATGTCTCTGAGGAAATTCACGTAACCCCGTATCAGCACCGCCATCGTGAAAGGCGAGCAGCAGTATCCCATGGGCGGGAGCCCCATGATATCCACGTAGCGCTCGTAAGCCTCGACCACATACGGCATGCGGCCCGACCTGCCGGGCACGGGCGGCTTGAGGTGTTTCAGGTCGTCCTCGGTGGTGATGAGAGGCTCGCGCGTATCAACGTCCGGTTCGCTGCTCTCGCGCCAGATCAACTTCTGGCCGAGCGCATCGAGCTCGATGTTATAGAAGTCGAATACCGGTGACCAGAAATCGACGCCGAAGTACGCGGCCATGTTTCGTGACGCGTTGATGAACGGCTTTGCCTCGGTAAAGAACTTCTTTGCCGAAAGCCCGTGCATGCCCATGGCGTACGTGTATGGCTGGAGTATTACCGGCACCCTGTCCGGCCGGCCGTAGATGCCGGCGATGAGGCGCTCGTATCCGTCGAGCGTGCCGACACGCAGGCCTTTGGAGTACGTCATTGCCTTGAGGAGCTTAGTCTGGACGCTCATCTGTCCCTCCGTTAGCCCGATGTCAGGCGTTGCCGGTGAGTCTGTCCACAAGTGATACGGCTTCTACCGCGTCGGGGCCGTAACCGTCGGCGCCGATGCGGTCGGCATAGTCGGCTGTAACGGCCGCGCCGCCGATCACGACCTTGACCGAGTCGCGCAACCCCGCGTCCTCGAGCGCCGCGATCACCTTCTCCATCCCACGCATCGTCGTGGTCATATAAGCCCCGAGCCCTATCACGTCGGGCCTGCTCTCCTTTGCGGCTTCCACGAAGCGTTCGGCGGTGACGTCCACACCCAGGTCATTGACCTCATATAGTGACGAGCGCAGCATCGCCCCGACGATGTTCTTGCCCAGGTCATGGGCGTCTCCCTCCACAGAGCCCAGAACCACGCGCCCCCTGGACTCACCATCAGATCCTTCCAGGAGCGGCTCGACCAGCTTCATAACCTGGTTGAAAGCTTCGGTGGCAAGGATCACGTCGGGAAGGAAGTACTCCCCTTCCTGCCATAACTTACCAGCTTCGTAGATTCCCGCGACAGCCCCCTTCTGCAGGACGTCCCTCGGCGCCATGCCCGATTCCAGGGCCTTTCGGGCCAGCTCATCCGCCTTGACCTCTTCGCCAGCTTTCACAGCGTCGCTCAGCTCTTTCTCCAAGTCCACGGCATCCTCCACGTTTCGCCTGGAAATCCGGAAACCAGTGCTCGGACATTACTTTCACCCATGCCCCGGCAATCCTGCGCCCGGAAGTGATTCTTCTACCACGGAGTCACTTGACGCCAACATAGTAGAGCCTGTTGAAAGTAACCTGGACGAGGCCGTCCTTCGCGTCTTTTTCCATCTCCTCGCGGACAGCCCCGTTGAAGGCGTCGATGTAGCCGTCGTCGACCTCGGCATCGTAGTAGTCCCTGCACAGAAACCCCTGCGCGGCGCCGGTGTCCCAGATTCCGTACGCCACATCGACGGTGAAATCATCGATCTCGTGGTCAAGGCTGATATACGAGGTCTCAAACCCGCTCTCCTCGAATAAAGCGCGGTAGGCGTCAACGTCCTGCAGCTGGAACCAGGGCTGCTTCCAGTGGGCGAACACCTCGGCAAGCTCCGGGTGCTGAAGGGCGCCCAGGACCATCCGTCCGAACCAGGGTGCAAACTCAAACGTCGCCGGGCAAGCGATACCGAGCCTCCCTGGACGCTTCAGCGCTTCGAACATCGCCCGCATCGCCTTGCCCGCGTCCGCAAACCACTGGAGCGCCGAGTTGCAGAACACTATATCGAACTCATCGTGGTAATCGAGGTCTTCCGCAGCGACTTGACGGAACTCGATGTCGGGGTACAGCGAAGATGCTTCTTCTATCATCCCTTTCGAGATGTCGGTGCCCACCACGCGCCCGCCGGTCTGCTCCGCGAGCCACTCGGTGATGTGGCCCGGGCCGCATGCGACATCGAGGACCGACTCGTCTTTCCGAGCCTCGAGCATGTTGAACAGCCTGCTTGCAGCTTCCCTCTGGACGAGCGACTTGTTGCCGTACTGGTCCGATACCCTGTCAAACGTATTGATTGTCTTTCTCCTGTCTAAAGGCCGAGCGGCGTTACCTCGTACTCGAACGCGTAGCCGTTGGCCGCGGCGGCCATTCCCTCCACGATGATTTTCATTGACCCCGGCCAACCCTTTTCGGAAGGTGGTCTCCGCGATTCAGAAAAGCGTGCGAAACCGAACGGGATTCAGGAATGCCGCGGCGAACTATGAAATGTGTCTTTATATGCATAATGTGACCGCTTTCCTGACATTTGTCATGGTGGCCTAGTGAAGAGAATATATCATCAAAGCCAGGTTCAGTAGACATTCGACACAGACGACCGAGGCTCGCAGGCTCACGACCACAAACCGCAGGCGCGCGGTGGTGGCACGGAGGCGCGCGGTGGTGGTTGCCGCCGCGATCGTACTCGTTCTGCTGGGAGTAGCGGCGCTCGCCTGGGGATGTCGCGGTGGCGGGAACAGCGCGCAGGCCAACTACAACCTGTTCAAGGACCTCTCCGCCAGGCTCATCGCTCAATACAAGATCCCCGACGAAGGTCTCATCGAAGGTGGCAAGCTCATAACGTACAAGTCGAACCTGCGGGGCTGCCTCCCACCGGTCAAGCCGGTTGTCGTGACGAGTGGTAACCCCAATCTCAAGCGAGTGGCGCTGACGCTCGATGACGGGTGGAACGCCGACATGCGCATACTCGACCTCCTCAAGGCCTGGAAGATAAAGTTCACGACGTTCCTGATCGGCGGCAGGGGCGTGGTCGACACGCATCCCGAGTTGGTGCGGGCGATAAAAGCTGGCGGTGGCGAGGTGTGCAGCCACACGTGGGACCATTACGTGATGCGCGGCAAGGACGAGGCGACCGTGATGATGGAGATATGGCAGACCCAGAACGAGATCACGGGCATCACTCACCAGGTCTACCCGTACATTCGCTTCAGCGGCGGCGCCTACGACCAGCCCGCGCTCGATTGGACCG
>Ga0182021_10004224_pt1 | contig 16860 bp, 17 predicted proteins | sample 612E3MmetaG_FD_120493 | JGI IMG/M metagenome (GOLD analysis project Ga0182021, IMG submission 120493) | Permafrost microbial communities from Stordalen Mire, Sweden - 612E3M metaG (Illumina Assembly) | ecosystem: Environmental > Terrestrial > Soil > Wetlands > Permafrost | place: Sweden...
CAAGTGGCCGACGAGGTTGCTCGGGCCATCCGGATGGCCGCGCGTGCGCCGAGCCCTGCGTCCGGCTCCGGGACAGGGCCAGCCAGCGGCCGGGAGCATGGCCACGACCCCAGCCATGACAGCCAGGGGGACGGCAGTGGCGGTGAGCGCGCCTTCGAGCTGGCACGCCCGGACCTGCATGACCCGGTCGTCTCCGCCGAACGACAGTTGCTGCAGGCGGCCCTGCAGTTCCCGAGTCTGATTGATCCGGTCAGCTTCGAGTCCATTGCCGCAGACTCCTTCAGCGCGCCGGCCCATCGCGGGGTCCGCGACGCCATCCAGGCGGCGGGTGGCATCCGGGCCGCCAATGACGGGCTCAGCCGTTGGGCTGATCGAGTCAGCGAGGCCGCAGCCCTCAGCGTCCGGCCGCTGGTTAGCGAGCTCGCCGTGGCGCCAGTGCCCGCCCGGGTCTCCCCGCTCACGGGCCTGCCCGAAGGTCGCTACGTCGATGAGCTCCTTGTTCGAATCCAAGAGGTCGCGCTGACTGCTCAGATCGGCGATGCCATAAGTGCGATGCGCAGAGTCCCACCAGATGACTCTGCGGCTGGCCGTGAGCTCGGCATTCGGCTGCAGCTCCTGCAGCGTGCGCTCACCAGCCTGCGTTCGAAGCTGGGCTGATGGGTCTTTTCAATCGACGGCCTTCGCACGCCGAGCTACCCACCGCGATCGCGGCGGCCCTTGAGCTGGCCAAGGGCGAGCGGGTCCTGTCGTTTGGTGTCGATGACAACACCGGTGGGTATGTTGTCGCCACGACCTTCGCCCTGTTGGTCGTGACATCGACCACAGAACCTGTCTTTCAACGTCGTTGGTTGTTCGTGGACGCGGGGTCCTGGGAGCCGGAGACTGCGACGTTGACGGTCACCTGGACCGATGGCACACGTGCACGGCAGTGGTCCTTCCGCGATCAGCTGACCCGGCTGCCTGAGACTTTGCGTGAGCGGGTCCAAGCCAGTGTCGTGATCGCGACGCACCTCAACTTGGGCGATCGGCGTACGGGCCGCGTTGCCATACGCCAGGATTTTGAAACCCGTGAGCTCGTCGCCCAAACGATCCTGGGACGCTACACCCGCGCCGATGACCCTGAGGTGAAGGCGCATGTTGAAGCTGCCCTGGCACATCTGAGGGATCAGGTTGGCCTTCCGGCCTGAGAGGTTTTCTGCCAAGAGCCAGTTTCATGACTGGCGAAACCCTTTGCTACAGTTCGACCCGCAGCATTCCCCTGTAGCTCAATTGGCAGAGCAGCCGACTGTTAATCGGCAGGTTACTGGTTCGAGTCCAGTCGGGGGAGCTCTTTGACTGCACTCGCCGCCAGCGGCGGGAACTGCAGCAGCGGCGAACACAGCCACCTGCGAACAGATTCACGCCAACGTTGCCCGAACGGACTCGGGGGGCGTGAGCAGTCATTATGGCTACGATAAGACCTGGCCAGCGGCTCGACGCGGTTGTCGGGGAGACCTGAGCGAAGGGAAGATCTTGCCCAACCACCCGGTCGATCCGGTCACTGCCAGAGGGCTGAGTGTGGACGACGGCCTGACGTCTGACGTCGGCCAAGATGGCGCAGTTCAGGGTCGCGCGCACTCTCTGGCTGGCCTAGGGCGCTTTGGGCTGGGTGCTCTTCCGTGGCTGCTGGCCTTTGCGGTGGGGACCGTGGTGCTGCACCAGAGCGGCACCCCCGCCTTGGACATCGCTCGCTACAGCGCGTACTGGTGCCTGGGGGTGACGCTGCCCGGCCTGCTCGTGGTGCGGGCCACGGTCGGCACCCGGGGCAACTGGCCTGAAGATGTCGCCATGGGCGCCGTGACGGGTCTCGGCCTTGAGCTCTTGTGCTTCGCGCTGTGGGCCATTCTCGGGCGCCAGCAGCAGCTCTGGCTCTGGCCGCTCCTGGTGGTGGCGATCTTTGTCGCAGTGCCGCGCCTGCGCCGGCACTGGCGGATCGAATCGCCACAGCCACTGCCACCTCTGTGGTCGTGGGGCGTGGCCAGCGCGATCGCCACCTCCGTCTTGATCGTGCGCCCATATGCCTTCGGTGCCCAACTGCCGCCTGGGGGCGGGTACTACGACAAGGACGTCGTCTGGCACCTGTCGATCGTGCATGAGCTGACCAGGTCGTTCCCGCCGCAAGTCCCCCAAATGGCCGGTGAGCTTCTGCGCTACCACTGGTTCTCCCACGTTCATATGGCAGCGGCGAGCCTTGTGTCGGGAGCACCGGAGGCGACGGTGGTCTTGCGGTTGTGGCTCATTCCGCTGCTCGCTGTCACGGCCTTGATCGGTGCTCGTCTGGCGATGGAGCTGTCGGGCACATGGTGGTCCGGACCGGTCGCAGCATGGGCCCTGATCGTCTTCACGGGTACAAGCTTGCTGCAGGTGTCAGGGGAGTCGGCGGTCATCTTCCCGACGAGTCCTTCCGAGGTCTATCTCCTGCCGGTAGTACTGGGCGCGACCGTCCTGATCGTCCGGGCACTACGCGGCGTAAGGCTGGCAGCGGGGTGGGCGGTCCTGGCACTGCTGCTGGTTGCGGCAGCAGGAGCCAAACCCAGCGCCATGCCCCTCGTCCTGGCTGGCACCTGCCTCGCTGCTCTCAGCCTCCTGGTCCAGCGCCGCCGGCAGTGGTTGTCGGCCCTGTCGGTGGTTGCGATGATTGCCGTCATCCTCCCGGTGTCGCTTCTGGCCGTGGCTGGCAGCGACAGCGGATCCAAGATCATCCTGTTCGACTTCCTTGAGTTTCTGCCGATCTATCATGACTTGGCCGGTGTCGGCCTGCATCCTGCGGTCGGTCCTGTCCTGCCCGTGGGTGTGCAAGACCTTTCGGCTCACTCGTTGGGCATCGTGGCCATCCTGCTGCTGGTGCCTTTGGTTGCAAATATCGGCCGACTGTTCCCGTTCGGCTGGCTCGGGTCCCATCGGTTTCAAAAGGACCCTGCCGCCTGGTATATGGCGGGTTTCGTCGTGGCGGGATGGATCGTCTACCTGGTGTTGGCTCACCCGGCCTACAGCCAGGCCTACTTTCTTCGTCTGGCCAATCCAATGGCTTCGGTGTTCGGCGTCTGGGTCCTGGCCGCCGCGGTCCCTGCCACGGTGCGCTCCGGCCGTCGCGTTGCCATGGCCCTGGCCAGTGGCGCACTGATCGGTGGCTGTGTTGTTGCCTTCGCACACGCAGGATCGCCATCTCTGGTCGGACATGCGAATGACCTTGCTGCGGTGGTGGTTTCGTTCTTGGTGCCGATTGGCCTGGTTTGTGTAGCCCTCGCCGTGGGCGTGCTCGCGTGGGTGTTGGCGCGCCGGCGAGTTCGGGGTTTGCGTGGGTGGGGGACAGTCCTGGTTCTGGCAGCGTTTGTCCTGGGTGGACCGGCCGAGGGCGTGCTGCACGATTACTACCGCGATCGCCTCGCTGTAGCTGCCAGCCTTTCGACCAAGGCGGCGCCGAAGCCTCTTCTCAGGAGCGACATCCTGATCCCTCCAAGTGCCGCAGTTGTCATGGCCTGGGTCAACGCACACATTCCGAACGACGCCGTGGTCGCAACCAACCGGCACTGCGTCTATGGGCGAGAACGACGAAATTGCTCCTCTGTTGCGTTCTGGGTGAGCGGACTGGGTGGTCGGCGCACAGTCCTAGAGGGATGGGGATATACCAGTGCAGCCAAGGCGCTGACCGACCCCACGCCTTTTCCCGAGCGGCTCGCTGTTAACGACGCCGTCTTCACCCGCCCCAGCGCAGCCACCATCGACAGGCTGCGGCGCGAGTACGGCGCGAGCTGGCTGGTGGCGGACAGGTCGGCCGGACCGGTCTCCTCAAAACTGGCACAGTTCGCCGTCCCCAAGTTCAGCAGAGGTGCGGTCACCGTCTATGAGCTTCGCTGAACCAGGCGGTTAAGCAGGTATCAATTGGTATTGGCCGCCTCCATGAGCGCGGCTCGGGTCGATAGGAATGACGCTGCGCCGTAGGGTTAGCGAAGCCGAACGAAAGGACTTCATGCAACCCCAGCTCATAGCCGGCCGCTACAAGGTGTTGCGCGCCATCGGGCGTGGGGGAATGGGCACAGTGTGGCTGTGCCGCGATGAGGTCCTCGGTCGTGAGGTCGCGGTTAAGCAGATCGGTGCGCTGCCTGGCGATTCCGCTACCGAGACCAAGCGCGCCATGCGTGAGGCTCGTTCGGCCGCCGCGCTCAACCACCCCAACGCTGTCGCCGTCTATGACGTGGCCGACCATGAGGGCCTGCCCTGGCTGGTCATGGAGTACGTCGAAGGACAAACCCTGGCCGACGAGATCTCCCATGACGGGCGGCTGTCGCCGCAGCGCGTCGCCGATATCGGCGCCCAGCTTGCCGGAGCGCTCGCCCGCGCTCACGAACGCGGTGTCGTCCACCGCGATATCAAGCCCGGCAACGTGCTGATCGACAAGGCTGGTCGCCCTAAGATCAGTGACTTCGGTATCGCCCGCGGGCACGGTGACGAGCAGCTCACCCAGATCGGTTTCATCACCGGCACCCCGGGATACCTATCACCTGAGCTGGCTCGCGGCGGCGACCCGCACCCGGCTTCCGACGTGTGGGCTCTGGGCGCCACTCTCTACACTGCCGTCGAGGGTCGGCCGCCCTACGAGCCGCGAAGCAACCCGATCGCTTTGCTGCGAACCATCGCTGCCGAGCGGCCCCGTTCGATGGCCCACGCCGGTGCTCTCGGGCCCGCTATCGATGCCATGATGCTCGAAGACCCGGCACGGCGCTGGGACATGGCCACCAGCGCCAAACGGCTGGGTCGAATCGCCCGCACCATCACCGCGGTCATTCCCAGGCCTGACCCCGTTGGCTCTTCGCCGCTGATTGAATCGACCCAGGCCATGCAATCCACTCGGGCGCTTGCGGTTCCGCCGCCAGTGGTGGCAAAGTCGGTGGCTGCTGTTGCGCTGGCCGCTTCGCGCAGGCCGGTGGTCGCTGCGCAGGTTCCTGTTGCGGCGGCGGCTTCGCCTGAGCCGGTGGCTGTTGCGCGCGTAGCGCCAGTTGTCAAGACGGCGATGGCAGCCCCGCCTCACGATCCCCCCGGCGTGGTCGGTGAGCCTGTGGTTGTGCCGTCCCACGACAAGAGGAGCGGCCAGTGGTGGTTGCCGCTCGTGTTGGTTGCTCTGTTGGCCGTCGGGCTCGGCGTGCTCTTTCTGAGCCAGCTCGGAGGCCAAAGCGGCACCAATTCGCCTTCCATTGCAGCCCGCGCCGCCAGTACCACCAGTACCACCAGTACCACCAGTGCGATCACGCCTCCCAGGCCCAGCGCGATTGTTTCACCGACGCCTACCCAGACCCCTCCTGCTACGACATCGGCACCGCCCACGGTCACGGTGGCGCCTACTGCGAGCGCCCAGGGGCTCGATGGGTTCCTGAAGTCGTACTACTCCCAGGTCACCTCGAACACCAGCCTCACCTGGGGTCAGCTGTCGCCGAGAATGCAGCAGGCAGCGGGCGGGCGGGCGGGCTACGACGGTTTCTGGCAGACAATTGCCTCGGTCGTGGTCAGCCAGACCCGGCCTAATGCCTCCGGGACCAGCGCCACCGCCAACCTCACGTTTACGCGCAAGAACGGGACCGTCTCGAGCGAGCTAGACCAGTTCACCTTCGTCACTCAGGGCACGGGCCACCTGATTGACAGTGGCGGGCCGATTGGCTGAGTGAGTCTCTGAGGACGCTCGCCGGCCGAACTGAGGATCGTTGTGAGCCGATCGACGGGGAGAATGCTGACAGCAGTCAGGTTTGCCCTCGCTAGCGCGAAGAACCTTGAGCCTCACCCCGCCTCTGATGGGTCAGTCGAGCCCTGGACCTGGATCTGTGATGAGGGGATGCAGTCCCAAGCTGATGCGAACTGCGCGCTGGACGTGAAGCGCTGTCGTGTCATAGAGCACTGTGTGCGGGATGTCCTGTGCTGAGACCAGGAGACAGATCTCTGTGCACCCGAGCACGATCCCTTGGGCACCCCGGGCGACGAGGTCCGCCATGATTCGCAGGTACTCCTGTCTGGAGCGGCCATCGACGATTCCGAGCGTCAGCTCCTCGAAGATAACGCGGTGCACCACGGCCCGGTCCCGCTCGGGCGGCACGAGAACTTCGAACCCGAGGTCGGCGAAGCGCGCCCGGTAGAAGTCGGCTTCCATCACCGGCGCCGAGCCGAGCAGGCCCAAAGTCGTCGCGCCGTCGGCGGTGGCGGCGTCGGCGGTGGGATCGACGATATGGATCAGGGGGATACCGATAGCTTCCTGCAGCTGAATGGCCACCCGGTGCATGGTATTTGAGGCCATCACCAAGAATTGCGCCCCGGCACGCTCGAGGCGCTGCGCCCGCTCCGCGAGATACTCCGCGGCCTGATCCCACTGCTCGTTGCGGATGAAAGCCTCGATCACGGCGAAGTCCACGCTGTAGAGCACGACCTCGGCGGCGGCATAGCCGCCCCGGAGTCCGTGGACGCCCTCGTTGATGCGCCGGTAGTACTCCGCGCTGGCAGCACTGCTCATGCCACCGAGAACTCCGATCGTCTTCATCCATCCCGCTCTCTTGGCCACGCCCGCGGCCTGTTTGTGGGACTTTAGAGACAGACTGTCCGGGTGTCTACCGACTCCTTGCCTGAGCCGTCGCCTGAGCCCGTTGACTTCGTTGCGGGCGCGCCGCCATCGTGCGGATCCATGGACGTGCACCGATGCCATTCGGCCAGCGGCAACAGCGAGCCGAAGATCCAGGTGCATCGCTATGACGAGCACACCTCGGTGCTCCGGCGGGCCAAGACGGTCAGCTGCGAGGCCCCGTTCCTTACCTCTTGTTCGCCAACCCTGGCGCGTTGCTGCTCGATACCGGCGCGTCCGCCGAACGGTCCCGATGTCCGGTGTGCGAAACGGTTGATCTCCTGATGGCGACATGGCTGAGGTCATATCCGAGGACCTCATACGCTCTGGTGGTCGCACATAGCCACAGGCACCACGAGCACGTAGCCGGCCGCGCGCAGTTCGAAGGACGCCCGGGGACGACTGTGGTCGGCAAGGATCGCTTATCGGTCATGAAGTTCTTCGCTTTCACGAACTGTCCTGGTGAGGTGTTGCGCCTGGATCTTGGCGGACGTGTTCAACAGATCACGGGTACTGCGGGCCATCACGTTTCATCGATCTCAATCCTTGACGGGTGGTCGGGGTTTCTGCTGCCCGGTGACGTCCTCTATCCGGGACGGCTGTGCATCCAGGACATGGCGGCATTCGCGTACCGTCTCGACCCAATCCATGGGCTCGCGGCATCTGGGCGGGTTCGTCATGTGATGGGCGCTCACGTCGAGATGAGCCGTACCGCAAGGCGGGACTACCCCCCTGGGGCGACTTACCAGCGCGACGAGCCATCGCTGCAGATCAGCATCGAGCAGTTGCGAGGCCTACGCGTTGGTGCCCTTTCGACCGCCAACTGTCCGGGTGCCCATGTCTTGGACGAGTTCGCTATCTTCAACGGACCCCGCCGGCCGGCCATCGTCCACCAGCGGGCCAGAGGCTTGAGGGGGACCTTGTGCCGAAGCTGAGTCAGCGTCGTCGGCTGCTGGTCCTGGCGATCTGCTGCATGAGCCTTCTCATCGTCGGCATGGACATCACGATCGTTAACGTCGCCCTGCCCTCGATCCGCAGCGACCTACACGTGTCATTGTCGGGTCTTCAGTGGACGATCGATGCTTATGTGCTGGTGCTGGCTAGCCTGCTGATGCTCTCTGGCTCGACCGCCGACCGGCTCGGGCGCCGGCGAATCTTCCAGACCGGGCTGGTGGTCTTCACCTTCGGCTCGCTGTTGTGCAGCCTAGCTCCCGGTCTGGGTTGGCTGATCGCGTTCAGGATGATCCAGGCTGTCGGCGCCTCGATGCTCAACCCGGTCGCGATGTCCATCATCACCAACGTGTTCACCCAACCGCGCGAGCGTGCCCGAGCCATCGGGGTATGGGGCGGAGTCATCGGCATCAGCCTGGGACTGGGCCCCGTCGTGGGCGGGGTGCTCGTCGAGACGGTCGGCTGGCGATCAATATTCTGGATCAACATCCCGATAGGCCTGGTCGCGATCGCCCTGACCGCCCGTTTCGTTCCCGAGTCCAGGGCGCCCCGCACCCGGCGGGTGGACGCTGTCGGCCAGCTGCTGGTGATAGTGGCGCTGGCGAGCCTGACCTATGCCATCATCGACGCGCCCCGAGCGGGCTGGACATCGCTGACGACCTTGGGACTGCTGGGGTTGACCATTGCCGCGATTGGGTCGCTACTGGCCTACGAGCCTGCCCGGGTCGATCCGCTGCTCGAGCTGCGCTTCTTTCGCAGCGCCCCGTTCTCCGGCGCGACGTTGATTGCCGTTAGTGCGTTCGGCGCGTTCTCGGGATTCCTGTTCATCAATACGCTCTACCTGCAAGATGTTCGAGGGCTGTCCGCATTGCAGGCCGGGTTGTGCACGTTGCCGCTGGCGGTGATGACGTTGGTCTTCGCGCCTATCTCCGGGCGTCTGGTTGGTTCGCGTGGGCCCCGCCTCCCGCTCATCGCCGCGGGCTTCGCTATGTGCGCAGGTGGGCTGATGCTGGTCCGCCTCGAGACGTACACGCCGTTGGCGTGGTTGCTCGCAAGCTATGTGGTCTTCGGTCTGGGGTTTGGGCTTGTCAACGCACCCATCACCAACACTGCCCTGTCCGGGATGCCACGTAGCCAGGCCGGCGTCGCCGCGGCGATCGCATCCACCAGCCGCCAGGTCGGGTCTGCACTTGGTGTGGCTGTGGTCGGCTCAGTGTTGGCCTCTGGCTTGGCCGGTCCTTTGCGAACCGGCTTTGCCGCGGCCAGCCATACGGCGTGGTGGATCATCGTCGGCTGTGGACTGGCAGTACTGGGCATCGGTGCGCTGACAACGGGAACCTGGGCTGTCGGCACTGCCGCGAGGACCGCCCAGCTGTTCGATGCCGACTAGTGAGCGGTCACTTTAATGGTGCCCCGCTCAGGTGCGCGTGATCAGCAGCCTGCGATGACCGGCTCCCCTCGACTGGCAGCGAATGTCACATGGGGTAAGACTCATCACCACAACCACCGCCCGCGCCTCGACCTGGAGAACCCATGACCGCCACAGCAGCTAGCCAGGATGTCTGGTCCACACCCTTGACCCCATTGGCATTCCTCGGCCGCGCCGCGGAGGTGTTCGCCGATCGGGAGGCTGTGGTCTACGGCGAGCGACGGATGACGTACACCCAGCTGTCCCAAGAGGTGACCCGGGTCGCTCATGGTCTGCAGGCCTGCGGCGTTGGTGCCGGTGACCGGGTGGCCTATCTGTTGCCCAACATCCCTGAGATGCTCGTCGCGCACTTCGCCGTACCCCTGGCCGGGGGAGTTCTGGTGCCGATCAACACCCGGCTGGCTCCCCCCGAGATCCAGTACATCCTTGCGCACTGCGGCGCCAAGGTGCTGGTCGTAGATGCCGCACTGCACGACCGCGTCGCGTCGGTCCTGGCGGATCTGCCCGACCTTCGCCAGGTTGTGACGGTATTGGACCCGGTCAGCGGAGCCGAGCCCTTACCTCAGGTCCCTGGCATCGACTACGCCGAGCTGTGCGCCCTCGGCAACGACGACCCGCTGCCATGGACGGTGGCCGACGAACGCTCGACGATCTCGATCAACTACACCTCGGGCACGACGGGCCGGCCCAAGGGTGTCATGTACCACCACCGCGGCGCCTACCTGAATTCGTTGGGAGAGATCATCCACTCCCGTCACATGTCCCGAACCCGCTACCTGTGGACGCTGCCGATGTTCCACTGCAACGGCTGGTGCACCACCTGGGCGGTCACGGCCATCGGCGGGACACACGTCTGTCTGAGGGCTGTCGATGCCGACGTGATCTGGGATCTGCTGGATAAAGAAGGCATTACCCACCTGAACGGCTCCCCGACCGTGCTGGTTTCCATCGCCAGCTCGCCGCGGGTGCACACCCTGGACCACGAGGTCGTGGTCACCACGGCCGGAGCAGCCCCCAGCCCGACGGTGATCTCGACGATGGGCGGGATCGGCGCCACAGTCGTGCACGTCTACGGTCTCACCGAGACCTACGGGCCATACACGGTCTGTGAGGTCCAGGATGGCTGGGATGGCCTGGACAACCGTGTTCGCAGCAAGCTGCTCGCCCGCCAGGGCGTTGGCATGGTCGTGACAGACGGAGTCCGGGTGGTCGACGAGCAGATGTGCGACGTCCCGCGTGACGGGATGACGCTCGGCGAGGTTGTCATGCGCGGCAACAACGTCATGAAGGGGTATTTTGCCGATCCCGAAGGCACTGCCGAAGCATTCCGTGGCGGCTGGTTCCACTCGGGCGACCTCGGGGTCTGGCATCCCGATGGCTACCTGGAGTTGCGGGACCGCGCCAAGGACATCATTGTCTCCGGCGGGGAGAACATCTCGACGATCGAGGTCGAGTCAGCCATCGACTCCTTCCCCGGCGTGCTCGAGGTGGCCGTGGTCAGCCATCCAGACGCGAAGTGGGGTGAGCGCCCGAAGGCCTTCGTGGTGCCCAAAGCGGGAGCGATCCTCACTGCCGAACAGATCATTGCGCACGTGCGAACGCAGATTGCCCACTACAAGGCCCCTGACAGGGTCGAGATAGTGGAGTCGCTGCCCAAGACCGCGACGGGCAAGATCCGCAAGGTTGAGCTGCGCGACGCCGAGTGGGCCGGATACTCCAGCCGGGTGCTGGGCTGAGGACTCAACGTCGGGGCTTCATCAGGGCGGGTGAGGCGTCCTGAGGCGCACATGCGCTCACGGTCAGTCTCCTTCTGTACCCGGCCATAGGACTTCGACGCAGGTGATCGTCAAAGCCGATCATTGCGACCAGCCAGCCAGCCAGCAGAAGTGGTAACAGCTGATCCTGGCGATCCTCTGATGGTCGAAGGCTGGCCCTCGCACCAGGGGGTACCGTGGGCTGTGGTTGAGCGCCATGGCAGTGCGATGACAGCTTGACGTGCGCCCGCCTGCGCCGCCAGGTGACTCGGTCAATCTCGTGCGCCCTGGCCTGCGCGAGGACTCCAGACGGTAGTTGGACAGTGGCACCCCTGAGCGATGTCACCATGGCCACCGGCAGCCAAGCCACCAACACCGTTCGGTACCAACCCCCGTGCATCGTGGCCACCGTCGGTGACGTTTACCGGAGAAACGAGTCGATATGGTTATCTGGCTGCAAACCTACTTGTCCGGTTCAGTAGGGCGGAGGGTGAGAATGACTGGTGGCCATAACGGTGCTAGCGACGACAAAGGGTGAGGCCGTGATGGCGAAGGGTGCTTCGAGCGCGGGGCCGGTTGCCCGTGCCACTATGGCCGACATTGCACGGCGTCTGGACATCTCCAAGGCAGCGGTCTCCTACGCGCTGAACGGACAGTCAGGAGTTAGTTCGGCGACGCGCGAGAAGGTGCTTGATCTGGCGAAGGACCTTGGCTGGTATGCCAGCAGCAGTGCTCGTGCACTCTCTGGCGCGGAGACTGGGGTGATCGGGCTCGTGCTTGCCCGGCCCTCCGACCTGCTGACCATCGAGACGTTCTTCATTCATTTCCTCTCGGGGGTCGAGCAGGTTCTGACCGAGCGCGGGTCGAGCTTGTTGCTGCGGGTCATCGGTGAACATCCCGGCGCAGAGACCAAGACCTACGAGCGTTGGTGGGGGGAGCGCCGTGTTGACGGTGTCATCCTGGTTGACGAGCGCTACCACGACATGAGGTTGCCTGCGGTTGAAGGCCTTGGCCTGCCCGCAGTGCTGTGTGGAGGTCCGATCAAGGGCAGCGCGCTGCCCTGTCTGTGGACCGATCATGGCGCCGACGCCAGCATCGTCGTGGATCACCTGGTCGCCCTGGGGCATACGCGGATCGCCCATGTCAGCGGCCCGGCTCGCTTCGTGCACGAGAGGGCGCGGCGGCGGGGGGTTCGGCGCGCGGGCGCCGCACTGGGCGTGACAGTAGAGACGATCGAGGCCGAGTACACCGGGCTCCAGGCGACTGAAGTGACCCAGCGGTTGCTCGACCAGCCGGAACCACCAACGGCGATCGTGTACGCCAGCGATGTGATGGCACTTGCAGGCCTCGGCGTAGCGGCCACCCGCGGGGTGTCTGTTCCGGCTCAACTGTCCGTGGTGAGCTGGGATGACTCATACCTGACCACTCTTGTTCACCCGGCCGTGACCGCGCTCTTCAGGGACACCCCGGCATACGGGGCTCTAGCTGCCTCTGTGCTCCTGGACCTGGTAGACGGCCGCGACCGGGGTCGCATCCAGGTGCCCGCCTCGAGCTTGCGGGTCCGAGGGACGACGGCACCACCTGCCAAGTGACTGACATTCTGCGGGGACGAAACGCACGAATTGCACGAATAGGCAGAAAGGCCACGGTTCGACCGAGGCCGTGCTGGACGCGATCGACGTGACGGCTTGCGCGCGGCTACCGGCGCAAACCGCACTTGTGGTCTCTTCCTACCTGGAGACTGGCTACCCGCTGGCCGACGAGCAGGACCGGACTCTGGTGTTTGGCGCCCTGGAGCAGGCCCATGTCGCGGAGGCCGACCTACCGCTGGGTTTCGTGCGAGAGAGCGACGGAGTCACCGCGGGTTACAAGCTCTATCTCGTCCCGTAAACCAAGCAGCTGACCGGGCCTTCGTGGCTTCGTCTCGGTGAGCTGGCCGAGCAAGGGCGACGGTGTACGTGTCGTACTGTGCAGGTGAGAGTGACTTCCAGCGTGGCCCATGGTGGACCGCGACCGAGGACCTGTTGGGGGTGCGGAACCAGCTGATGTACGGCTTGGTCGACCCGATCGAGGACGACGTGGCGCGGCTCACTTTTGAGCGGGACTTTGGTTCTATCAAGTCCGGAGAGGTAATGACCTTCCGCGTGGGCGGCGGACCGAATGCTCGTGCCTTCCCGCCTGTGGGGTCACCGACGGACAGGTGCTGGCAAGGGACACGCACGGCCGTGCGGCCATCGTGATTCGCCCGCGAGGCCGCGGGGCAAAGGTGCTGAGCACCTACCCCTCGAGCACCTGGCCGCTTCGTGCGGGCGGGTCAGCCCCGAGGATACGTGGCGCATGTACGCTGCCCTGGCCGATGTTGCTGGCGTGGAAGTGGCGGTGACCGTGGACAGTCCTGAGGTTCTTGTCGACGGTCTGGTCCATCACGACGGCAGAAGGTTCCTCTGGCTGGTCAGTCAGAGCGACGGCCCGCTGATGGTGCGCCCGCGCTTGCCGGCCGGCGCACAGCTAGTCCCATTCGGTGGCGGCGACGCGGTCGGGCAGGTCGAGCTTGCGCCGTACGGCGTGGCGGTTCTGCAACTCTCGACGACGGAGGACGAACACTGATGGGACAGCAGGGGATCGAATCAACAGGTGCACCGCAAAGGGTGGGCGGGATCGAGCTTGGGCGCGGCTTCGAGCTGGGCGTGGCGACGGCGGCCTACCAGATCGAGGGTGCCGTGCATCAGGACGGCCGCGGGCCCTCGATCTGGGACACGTTCAGCCACACCCCGGGCCGCACCGCCGGTGGCGACAATGGTGACATCGCCTGCGACCACTACCACCGGTACGAAGACGACGTAGCTCTGATGGGCGAACTCGGTGTCGACAGCTACCGCTTCTCGGTGGCCTGGCCGCGGATCCAACCAGAGGGCAGGGGAGCGGCCAACCTTGCGGGGCTCGGCTTCTACGACCGGCTGGTCGACTCGCTGTTGGAACAGGGGATTGCGCCCGCCCTCACCCTCTACCACTGGGATCTCCCGCAGGCACTGGAGGACGTCGGGGGATGGCGCAACCGTGACACCGCCCAGCGCTTCGCGGAGTATGCGGCACTGGTGCATGTTCACCTCGGTGACCGGGTCCAGCGCTGGATCACCCTGAACGAGCCCTGGTGTTCGTCCTTTCTGGGCTACGCCAGCGGCCGGCACGCCCCTGGTGCACAAGAAGGGGAGGGTGCCCTGGCCGCGGCACACCACCTGCTTCTGGGTCACGGTCTGGCTGTAGCTGCAATGCGCGCTGAGGCGCGCGACGGTCAACAGGTTGGCATCACTCTTAACCTGCAGCCGGTCAGCGCGGCCACCAACTCACCGCAGGACGTCGCGGCGAGCGAACGCGCGCTTATGAGTGCCAGCCTGCTGTTCACCGACCCGTTGTTGGAAGGGCGATACCCGGCCCTGGCTCGGGCGAGCTATGCGGGCCTGACCGACTTCGGCTACCTGCATGACGGCGACTTGGCCACGATTGCGGCCCCACTGGACTTCCTTGGGGTCAACTACTATTTCCCTTCCCGGGTCCGGGCCGCGCCGTACGCGCAGGACGACCCGGCACTGCGTACTGCGGACGACCTCGGCGTTGTGGACGTGATCAGCGCCGGCGAAGAGCTCACGGCCATGGGCTGGCCGGTTGAGCCAGCCGGTCTGACCCGCGTGTTGCAGTGGCTTCGTGACACGTATCCCATGCTGCCGCCGATCTACATCACCGAAAACGGCCGCGCCTGTGAGGACGTCGTGACCTCGCAGGGTCAGGTCGACGATCTGGACCGGGTGCGTTACCTGGACGGCCACCTTCGGGCTCTCAGCGACGCAATTGACGCAGGGGTCGATGTCCGCGGCTACTACTGCTGGTCATTGATGGACAACTTCGAATGGGCCGAGGGCTACTCCAAACGGTTCGGTCTGGTCTACGTGGACTACGCGACCCAGAAGCGCACACCCAAGGCCAGCTTCTCCTGGTTCCGGTCGCTCATCGCCGACCAGCACAGCCGTCAGGCCCAATGAGCGCGATGCGCTTCGGCATTGTCGGGACCGGCTACTGGGCCCGTCAGACCCATGCGGCGGCATTGGCCGCGCACCCCGATGCCGACCTGGTCGGAGTGTGGGACGGTCCTTCGCTCTCGCCGGCGAGTTGGCTGAAACTGTCGGCGCGCGGCCCTATGAACGCGTTGACGAGTCTTCGCCGATGTCGATGCGGTGGCCTTCGCGGTGCCACCGGACGTTCAGGCCGAGCTTGCCATTAGGCCCGTGACCCAGGGTCGCCACCTGTTGATGGACAAGTGGCTGGAAGTCGGGCTACATGCGAATGTATGCCTGGATCTTCGAGCCCGGCAATCCGTACGGTGAATCCGAGTGGCGCCGCAATCGGGGCGCCTTGTGTGACATAGGCCCGCACGCTTTGTCCATCATCCTGCCGGCGCTTGGACCGGTCACCCACATGATCGCCGATCAAGGTCTGGGGGACACCGTGATGATCGTTGTGCACCACGAGCCTGGCGCCGCCAGCACCATGTCACTGAGCCTGACCGCACCGCCCGGCAGCCGAGAAAGCACCTTGCAGATCTTCGGACAGGATCGCCAGACTCCGATGCCCGATGCCCGATGCCCGACGCCACGACCATCGCGGTAGAGGCGATGGGAGTATGTATCTCAGCCTTGCTCGCGGACCGGCCTGGGCGGTGGCAACATCCTTGCGACGTTCGCTTCGGGCGCGACGTCGTGAAGATCATGGAGGCGGCCGAGGTGTTCCTGAAGAGGCCATAGGAGTCTCGCGGTCAGCGCGTCGCGTAACGGCGCGAGGTCGCTTGGGGTGTCCGCCGCTGGCGGCTTTGGCTAGCGTTGGGCCATGAGCTATGAGAGCGTCGCCGGCGAGGTGGTCAGAGTCATCGAGGGCGTCGGCGGCGCCATCATGGTCGTCGGTGGGCTCATCGCCTTCGTCGACTATGTCCGTCAGGCTGCCGTGCACGCAGCTGACCCGTTTCGGCAACTGCGGGCGAACCTCGGACGCGTGATCCTGTTGGGTCTTGAGGTGTTGATCATCGCTGACATCATTCGGACCATCCTTGTAGACCAGTCTCTGGAGAGTGTTGGTGTCCTGGGACTGATTGTCTTGATCAGGATCGTGTTGAGCTTCTCGCTGGAAGTCGAGATCGACGGGCTGTGGCCATGGAACGCGTGGCGACTGCGGCCGGCAGAGCGCCCAGAGGCATCGAGCCCGGGCACTGGCGATTGATCTGCGCTGGACGGGTAACAGCGCTGTTGCCCGCGCTCGAATGTGTGCGCTGCTTGGTGATCGGGGCTGCCTTGAGGGTTCAGGTGAGGTTGTAGCCGGAGCCGTCGACCAAAGACAGGACGGTTGCAGGGGGAGCCGTTCTACGTCGACTGTGGCCGCTGGTCGCATGCAGCGGTGTCGCCCTGTTGGGCCACCTTCGCCTGGCAGCAGACTCGACGGAACTTCTTCCTGGTTGCGGGCGTCCCATTGGTGTGACGGCGCACAGGCGAATGGGGAGGGCTGGTGGCATCACCATGATGATTGGCATGCTGTTGGTTGTGTCGTCATGTGGTAGCACTCTGCCGAGTAACGTCAGCGGTAGTGGAACCTCTCCACCGGTAAGTTCCAGTGCCCCTTCGCCTGCCCGCCGCCTCGGACCTACCGACCAGACCACGGTTTCTGGGGTCATCATCGAGGGTCTGCGCCCCACCTGCCGGGTGTTGCAGACCGACCGGCGGCGATACGCCCTTGTCGGCCCGGCAACTCAGGAGCTTTCACAGGGTCAGCGCGTCACCGTCACCGGCCACGAACGGCCGGACCTGCTCAACCCCTGCGGGCTGACCTTCGTCGTTTCAACCATCAGGTGAGACGGGTTGCATCGGAGGCTCCCAGTTCCACGGGGGAGGCAGTTGGGTGACCCGAATCTGTATGGCGCTGCTGCATGTTGGGGTATACGTTGTCGACACGCGCGGCCTCGCGTGTACCTATGGAGACACGCGAGAAGTGCGGTAACGAACATGCGCAGACGCACCATGTCAACATCCATTGCGGGCCTGAGCGTCGCA
>Ga0182021_10004227_pt1 | contig 16858 bp, 16 predicted proteins | sample 612E3MmetaG_FD_120493 | JGI IMG/M metagenome (GOLD analysis project Ga0182021, IMG submission 120493) | Permafrost microbial communities from Stordalen Mire, Sweden - 612E3M metaG (Illumina Assembly) | ecosystem: Environmental > Terrestrial > Soil > Wetlands > Permafrost | place: Sweden...
AACAGCGCTGGAGACGTGACCGGCGCCTACCAGCCGCTCGTCCTCAACGAACTAGAGTAGATACCGTCACACGGCCCACAAGGTCGAGCAAGCCCCGGACGGGATACCCCGCCGGGGCTTCTTGCTATCGGCCTCCACTGCTTTCATGGTCCGGCCCGGTCTCCGTCTCCGCCCCGGCCCCCTGCTTTGAATCCTTCCTACTTCCTGTTGACTGCGCGCCGCGGGCTGTAGACTCTCCCCCTTCGTGGACACCAACTACTTCGAAGTCGTGGTGTGCGGCCCGGACCTGGCCGGGCTGATCGCGGCGGCCTTGCTCAGCCGCCGCGGGCAGCGCGTGCTCTTGTGCGGGCACGACCGCCAGCCCGCCACCTTCCAGGCTGGCCCCTACACGCTGGTGCGCGAGCCTGGGCTTCTGCCACCGCCTGACGCCGAACCGGTAGCGCGCGTGATGCGCGAGCTTGGCCACGCGCAGGTGATTCGTAGGCGTGCACCCGCCTTGCAGCCCGGTCTGCAGATCATCTTCCCTCAGCACCGCATCGCCTTCGGCAGCGATCCCGAGGCCAATTCCGCCGAGCTGCGCCGCGAATTCCCCTCCGAGTGCGCCGTGCTGGAAGAGACCCTGGCGCGCTTGCGCAACAGCAGCGCCGCGCTGGATCCTCTGCTGGGTTCCGACATCACGCTGCCCCCCGAGGGTTTCTGGGAAAGACGTGACGTGGGCCGCATCCAAAGCCAACTGCCTCCTCTTGATTCCGATTGGCTGGCCGCCCTGCCGCCCTGTCATCCCATGCGCGCCGGGCTGGCCGCGCTGGCCGCCTTGACCAGCGGGTTCTCGCCGGGAGACATCACCGCCATGACCCAGGCGCGCGCCTTTGATGGAGCCCGGCGCGGGGTCTTCCGGCTGGGCGGCGGCGGGGATCTGCGCGCTCTCTTCACTGAAAAGTTGGAAAGTTTCTCGGGCGAGGTGCGCGAGCGACTGGTACCCCATGAGCTGGTGTGGAAGCGCGGCAATGTCGCGGGCCTGCGCGCGCGGCCGCGCGGCGAGACCATCGGGCTGGGCCGGCTCATCTGGGCCGGCTCAGCCGCGTCGCTGCTGGCCCTGTGCGGAGACGCGGCTCCACGGCGTCTGCGCGAAACCGCGGCGGCCATCCGCCCGGCCTGTTTTCGCTACACACTGTGCCTGCTGCTTCGTCCCGAGGCCTTGCCCGAGGGCATGGGCCCGCGGGTCCTCTCGGTGCGCGATCCGGAAAAACCCATCCTGGAAGACAACGCCCTTCACATCACCATGGGAGCCCCCCTGCCCCGCCAGCCCAACCGCGTCCCGGTCTGGGTCGAATGCCTGGTTCCAGCCAGCGCCGCCGAGAGCCTGGGCTACCTGGCCGTGATCCGAGCCCGCGTGCGCGAGGAGCTGGCCCGTCTGCTCCCGTTCTACGACCGCCACCTGTGGGTGCTGGCTTCGCCCCACGATGGGCTGCCGCCCGAGCTGGGCGCCGAGGCGACGGGAGAGAAGCCGGCGGCGCTTGACCCGGTGCCACCCACGCCCATGGCGCCGGCACTGAGTTGTGATCTGCCTCGCATGCTGGGCGTCGGGGCTGCACCACTTGCCACAGGGATCAGCAACATTTACCTGGCGAGCGCCGAGAATCTTCCCGGGCTCGGTCGCGAAGGTGACTTCGTTTCAGCCTGGGGTGCGGCCCGGCTGATCGCGCAGCCTGGTCACCGGCCAGGGGCGCAGCGACGTGAGATTCTCATCGAGGATTCATAGGCGTCTCCCTCGGGCTCGACCCCCGGTGGATACAGAAATCGGCCAGCAGCGCGGCGTTCTCCGATGACATTTCGGTGAAGCGCACGCCGGTACGACGGAAAGGCCCGGAGGGCCGATCCGTGATCACGAGGCCGCCGACGCTGATGCGTGTGCCGGCGCCTGGCAAGTCGAAGATGAGGGTCAGCGGCGTGTGCGGCAACACCGGTACGTCGCGCGGACGTCGCAACGTGATCCCAGAAGGTGCAATGTCCTCGGCTTGGCCGAGCTGCAGGCACGAACCGATCAGGTTGCGAACTGCGAACACGGCCCGGACGCGGCCGTCATGGCGGCGATCCCGTTCGGCATGTCGACGCTCAAGCAGCATGCTCGGATGCTAGAGGCGCTATTCGCAACCGCCAAATAATCCTTCTCGCACTGCGGCATCAAGGCGTCCGTGGCCCTTTCGTCGAATCCTTCCGCTTTTTGGGGACTCGTGTTAACAACAAATGTCCAATTTCGCGGCCTTAAACAAGGGAGAGCACATGAAACGGTTGTCAGTTGTTGCCATCAGTCTGTTTTCCTTGATTGCACTGAGCGGAGTCGCGCGGGCCGATGTTCCAGCCAAGCAGGAGGGCCGAGTCTGGTACGACCAGAATCTCACATTGGCATTCACGCCCCAGTGGAGCTTCACGGTCATGCCCGGTATGCGTTTCGAGTATGCACGTTCGCGCGAAGACGTTGCAGGTGTCCAGTTCCTCGAGTTCTTCATCGGCCCGAATTTCACCTACAAACTGGGCAACCTGACCCTCAAGGGATCGCTCTGGTACTACTACATGGGCTACCCGACGCGCGGCCGGCAGGCATTGGTGGCGCCTGACTACACGGCCCTCGGCTGCACCGCCAGACCGTATACTGCGCTGGGTGCGCCCGATCCCACGAACTGCCTCTCGACCTACAGCTTTTCGCATAATCTCGAGATCATTCCAGCGGTTGAGTACCGATTGGGCCGCTGGTCATTCTATGACCGCATCATCTTTCACAACACTTTCTACGCCGACACCTACAACGCCGATATCGTTCCAACCAAGACCTCGACTCTCAACCTGGACGTCGGCTCGCAGCGCGCGGGTTGGGGTACGGTGCTGCGCGAAATGCTGCAGGCCCGCTACGCGGTCAACGACAGACTCGGCATCCTGCTCGCCGACGAAGTGTTCTTCGGCATCGCCGAGGACAGTGACACCAGCAAGATCCCCAACGGAGCCGGCTACAAGCCCGCCGGCTACTGGAAGGATGGGTTCCGACAGAATCGCGTCTACGCGGGCATTGACTTCAAAGTCACGCCTGCCCTGACTGTCACGCCAATGTACATGCTCGAGGTCGACGCCAGTCCCACGAGTTCAAGCGACGTCTCGGACGTGTCCCACAACCTCTTCATCATCGCCACCTACGTCGCCAAGATGTATGAGGACAAGAAGTAGCACCAGCTTTCGCCAGCAAGGCCTGAATCTGCCGCGCGCGGGTTCAGGCCTTTCGTTTGTCCAGAACGCGCGGGCCGGATTCGACTGACTTGCGTTCCACCAGTTTCACGTTGATTGACAGACCCAGCTCCGACGACAACCGCCGCTCGATGGCGGCCAGGCGCTCGTGCTGTTTACGAAGCTCGTCAAAGGCGCCTGATTCGCTGGGTGCGATGAGCACGCTCACTTCATCCAGTGGGCCCGGTCGTTCCACCACCACCTGGTGCGGCGGCACCTGACCCTCGATCTCGCCCAGCAACGCCGCGATCTGCGAGGGAGACACCTTGGTCCCGCGAATGATCAACACGTCGTCACTGCGACCGGCGACGCGCGCCATGCGCATGGTCCTGCGGCCGCACGGGCATGGCTCGGCCAACAAGCTGGTCAAATCGCGGGTGCGAAAACGAATGACCGGGAAGGCTTCCTTGGTCAAGGTGGTGATGACCAGCTCGCCGGTTTCACCGATGGGCAGGGGTTTCAGCGTGTGTGGATCGACCACCTCGACCAGAAAGTGGTCCTCATTGATGTGCAGCCCCTTGCGCTCCATGCACTCACTGGCCACACCCGGCCCAATCACCTCGGACACACCGTAATTGTCCGTGGCCACAATGTGCAGCTTGTCCTGAATTTCCTGTCGCATGGCTTCGGACCAGGGCTCGCCACCAAACAAGCCGTACTTCAGTGACAGGACGCCCGGATTGATGCCTTGTTTGTGGATAGTGTCGCCAATCAGCAAGGCGTAGCTGGGCGTGCATACCAGCGCGGTGGTCTTGAAATCGCGCATAATCTTGATTTGGCGGGCGGTGTTGCCCGTGGATGTGGGAATGACTGAAGCCCCGATGCGCTCGGCGCCATAGTGGATACCGAAGCCGCCGGTCGACAGGTCGTAGCCGTAGGCGATCTGCACCACGTCGTCCTTGCTTACGCCCCCGGCGCACAGCACGCGCGCCACCAGATTCGACCAGGTCTTGATGTCGTTGCGCGTGTACCCCACCACCGTGGACATGCAGGCCGAGGCGTGAATGCGCACCACATCGCGCAGGGGAACGGCGAACAGTCCATAGGGATAGTTCTCCTGCAAATCGGCCTTGCTGGTGAAGGGCAAGCGGGGCACATCGTCGAGGCTGCGAAACTCGTCTGGGTCGACTTGGCAGGCGTCGAACTGCTTTCGATAGAAGGGCACGTGCATGTAGACGCGCGCCAGGACCGCCTGGAGCTGTTCGAGCTGCAACTGGCGCAGCTCGTCCCTTTGCATGCATTCCTTTTCAGGCTCCCAGACCATGATTATCTCCTCATGCCATCGAGTTCGGTTTCTGAGTCCAAATCGCGCCCCAGATAGGCGCGTTGCACGTCTCGGTTGGCCAGCAAGTCTTCTGCGTTCTCTTCCAGTAGGATGCGTCCGTTCTCCAGCACGTAACCGCGGTTGGCGGTGCGCAGAGCGGCCTTGGCGTTCTGTTCGACCAGCAGCACGGTGTGGCCCTCACTGCCCAGGCGACGGATGATGGCGAAGATGTCCTTCACCACCAGCGGCGCCAGCCCCATCGACGGTTCATCCATCATGATCAACTGAGGCCGCGCCATCAACGCGCGTGCGATGGCCAACATCTGCTGCTCGCCGCCCGAGAGCGTCCCGGCCAATTGCGAGGCGCGCTCTTTCAGGCGGGGGAACAAGTCGAAAACCCGGCCCAGATCCTGTTGCACCTCATGCGCGTGACCGCGGCGGATCTGCACGTAGGCGCCGATCTGCAGGTTCTCGCTCACGGTCATGGGCGCAAACACCTGGCGGCCCTCGGGCACGAGAGCGCAGCCCAAGGCCGCGATGGCCTCGGGGGCGTGCCGGCCGATATCCTGCCTGTCGAACAGGATCTCGCCGGCCTGCGCGCGCAGCAGGCCGGCAATGGTCTGCAGCAGGGTGGTCTTGCCGGCGCCGTTGGCCCCGATGATGGTCACGATCTCCCCGGGCGACACGTGGATCGACACCCGGTGCAGGACCCTGAGGTTGCCGTAGCCGGCTTCCAGACTGCGGATCCTAAGCATCGTCAGCTCCCAGATAGACCTTGATCACCTCGGGGTGCTTCTGAATGGCGAGAGGCTTGTCGTCGGCGATCTTCTCGCCGTAGCTCAGCACCACGATTTCGTCCGAGATGTTCATCACCAGGGTCATGTCATGCTCGACCAGCAGCACGGTGACCCCGCTGTCGCGGATGCGCGCGATCAGCTTGGCCATCTCGCTGGTCTCGCGCATGTTGAGCCCGGCGGCCGGTTCGTCGAGCAGCAGCAGCTTGGGCTCGCAGGCCAGCGCCCGGCCCAGCTCGATGATGCGCTGCTGGCCGTAGGCCAAGCTGGTCGCCTCGGCCTCAGCTAGCTCTTCCACCCCGAGAAAACGCATAGTCGCCAGCGCCTTTTCGCGCACCACCCGTTGCTCACGCCGCGTCCAGGGCAGGCCGAGCATGCTGCTGAGAAACCCGGCCCGGCTGTGCACGTGGCGCCCGACTGCGATGTTCTCCAGGGCGCTCATCTTGGGAAACAGGCGAATGTGCTGAAACGTCCGCGCCATGCCCGCGGCCGCCAGCTCATGCGGTTTGCAGCCGTCCGTCTTGTGGCCGTCGAAAAACACCTGCCCTGAGTCGGGCGACAGTTCGCCGAAGATAAGGTTGAACAGGGTGGTCTTGCCCGCGCCATTGGGACCGATGAGCGCCTTGATGCTGCCGGCCGCGACCGTGAAACTGACGTTGCCCACGGCCTGCAGGCCGCCGAAGCGCTTGCACAGATGCTTGACCTCGAGCAGGCTCATGGCGCCCGTCCCCACAGGCGGCGCAGCCCCGGCAAACGCCGCACCAGTTCTACGCGCAGAAGTCCGTCAGGCGCAAAGAGCATGATGGCCAGGAGAATCAGGCCGAAAACCGCATCGTCGTAGGATCCGAAGGAACCGCGCAAAGAGAGAAAATTGAGCAGTACGCCCATGATCAGGGCGCCCCACAGGTTGGCCATGCCGCCGACGGCGACGATGGCCACGTAGCGCACGGACTTCATGATCGAGGCCTCGGAAGGGCCGATGCCGCCGTTGTAGTGGGTAAGAAACACGCCGCCCAAGGCCGCCAGCGCAGCGCTCAGTACGAACATCTGCAACTTGTAACGGGCGGTGTCCACACCCATAGCGTTGGCCGCATCCTCGGCGCCGTGAATCGCGCGCAGGGCGCGGCCCACGCGCGAATGGATGAGATTGGTGAGCAACGCCATTGCCCCCAGCACCAGGCCCCATGCCAGGTAGTAGTTCTGCGTGCGCAGGGCGGACTTTCCCGTCACGGCCAGGCCCGCAAAAAGCGGAAACGCAGGAATGTCCGAGATGCCGTCGGCCGCCCCCACCAAGCTGCTGCCCAGCACCACCTTGTACACGATGGTGCCAAAACCCAGGGTGGCCATGGCCAGGTAGTGGCCCCTGAGTTTCAAAACCGGTTTGCCCACCAGATAGGCGATGGCCACGGTCACCAGCAGCGCGATCACGCAGGCTGCCCCAGGCCGCACCACCAGAAGATCGCCACCGTATAGATCCTGGCCCGCGACGAGAAGACCGGTCGCCCGCAACAAGGAGACCAAGGTGTCGCTGCTTCGCGAATGCAGGTTGTAGGTGGTGAGCAGGCCCGAGGTGTAGCCGCCGATGGCGAAGAATCCGGCGTGGCCCAGCGAGATCTGGCCGGTGTAGCCCATCAACAAGGTAAGGCCCACGATGACCAACGAGTAGTACCCAGCCATGGTGAGTTGAGTCAGGTACTGGGGCTTGCCCGCTGCCGCGGCCAGCACGTGCACCGCGATGACCGCCAAGGCCATGACCAACAGAGGCAGGTTGCGCCGACGTGCCATCAGTATTCCTTTAGGCGTGCGGCCTCGGCATTGCCGAACAACCCGGACGGCCGCACAAAAAGAATGAGCAAGAGGATGGTGATGGCGATGACGTCCTTGTAGGCAGCGGGCATGACCCAGATAGAGAACGATTCCAGGGTACCGAGCAGAAGTCCGGCAGCGATGGCGGCCATGCTGTTGCCCAGTCCGCCCAGGATGGCCACGGTGAATCCTTTCAAGGCCAGGCTGGTGCCGCTGTCGTACTGCACGTAGGTGATGGGCGAGATCACACAGCCGGCCAGGGCGCCGATCCCCGCGCTCAGCACGAAGGACAAGGTCACCATGTTCTTGGCGCTGATCCCGCACAGCTGCGCGGCTTCGCGGTTGCAGGCACAGGCGCGCATCTGCCGGCCCAGCAGCGTGCGTGAGAAGAAGAAGTTGAGCGCGGCCACCATCACGGCCGAGATGCCGAGCACCCACAAGACCTGGGGCGAGATGTGAACATCGCCCACGGAAAAGGAGGTCACGGCCGTGCCGGTGAAATAGGGCAAGGCGCGCACGCCCTCGCCCCACAGCAGCAGCGCCAGCTCGCGAATCGCGATGGACAGTCCGATGGTGATGATGATGAGGCGCAACACCGACGGCCGGCGCAGCCAGCGAATGAACACCATTTCAATCAGCGCCCCGGCCAGCATGGTGACCAGCACAGCGCCCGCGATGGCCAGCGGGACCGGCACGAAGGCGTGCAAGGTCACCCCGATCATTCCGCCCAGCATGACGAACTCGCCCTGGGCGAAGTTGATGATGCCGGTGGTGTTGTAGATGATGTTGAAGCCGATGGCGACTATCGCGTAGATCGTGCCGTAGGTGATGCCGGCCACCAGGTACTGAAAGAGAAGAGCGAGACTCATGCGCCTGTGCCGGTCCGCGATTCTTTCGCGATTTGACCGCCGACGACGCGCTCCGGAGTCTCACCACAGAGAGCACAGAGGCCACAGAGGCCGGAAAGAAAGGGTTCCAGATCCGGATCCGAACCCTTCTTTCCTTCCGATCCGTCTCTGTGATCTCTGTGCCCTCTGTGGTGAAATCCGGGGCAAACCCGCGGAAATCCGGGCGCGAGGACCGTGCGATTCAGGCTCATCCCCGATGTCCCAGTTCGCACATCACGATCAGTCATTTGGGGACCGGTCCGCGCGAGTCTTCGCTACTTCTTGGCGGCCGTGTCGCTGTACACGACGAACTTGCCGTTCTTCACCGTCTGCATCTCGAAGGCGTCCATGCCCAGGCCGCCGTGATCGCGGGCCGAGAAGTTGAAGACTCCGGCCGTGCCCACCACGCCCTGCAGACTTTCCAGCGCGGCACGCACTTTCTCCTTGTCGAGAGCGCCGGCCTTCTCCAGCGCCTTGCCCAGGAGCAACAGGGCATCGTGGGCGTGGCCGCCAAAGGTGCTGGCATCCTCTTTGTACAGCGCCTCGTAGCTCTGCTTGTACTTGAGCAGCACGGGCTTCTGCTTGTCGCTGGCCGGGAGGCTGTCGGCCACCAACAGACGGCTGGCAGGAAAAATCACGCCCTCGGCGGCGGGCCCGGCGGCCTTGGCATACTGGATGTTGCCAAAGCCGTGGCTCTGGAAGATGGGCACGGAAAGGCCGACCTGGCGCGCGTTCTTGATCACGATGGCTTGCGCCGGCTCGATGGACCAGTTGATGAACGCCTGCACGTTGGCCGCCTTCAGCTTGGTCACCACAGCGGTCAAGTCGGTGGCTTCCTTCTCGTACACCTCGTTGGCCACGATCTGGATGCCGAAGCCGGGGGCCAGCTTCTCCACCTGTTCCTTGCCGGCCTTGCCAAAACCGGTGTTGCTCGAAAGCAGACCGATCTTGGAGAGGCCCATCTTCTTCATCTGCTCGAAGATGCGGCGGGCGGCGTGGCTGTCGCTGGGCGCCACCTTGAACACGTAGCTGGCCACCGGACTCACGATGGCCTCGGCTGCCGCACAGGACAGCAGGATGGTCTTGCCCTCCTCGGCGATGGCCTTGATCTTCAGGGTTTCGCCGCTGGTGGAAGGACCGATGATGGCGAAAACCTTGTCTTCCTCGATGAGCTGCTTGGCAAAGGAGATCGCCTTTTCAGGGCTGCTGCCCGAGTCTTTGATGATCAACTCGATGGGGCTGCCGGCCAACCCGCCCTTCTTGTTGGCCTCCTGAACCAGCATCTCCAGGGTCCGGGCTTCCGGGCCGCCCAGGTTGGCCGCCGGGCCGGTCTTGCTGAAGATGGCGCCGATCTTAATGCTGGGCCCCTTGGCCTGTAGCGCGCCCGCGCCCAGGAGGGTCGTCAAGACAAGGCTGGCAACAAATCCTGATGTCTTCATGCGGTTTGGCTCCCTGCTGCTACGTTGAGGCTCAGATGGAGTAGACATCCTCGCCCCGCAGAATCTTGATTCCGGCCTGCTGCAGGCAAGCGATGCCCTTCTCCAGATCGTTGAAGCGGAAAATGATGGTGGCGTCAACGGCTGACTTGTGCACGAAGGCGTACATGTACTCGACGTTGACCTGGTTGGCCTTCATCGCGTTGAGAATCTCGGCCAGCCCGCCCGGCCGGTCGGGTACCTGAACGCCCACGACCTCGGTCTTGGCCACGGTGAAGCCTTCGGCCTTGAGCACCGCGCTGGCCTTTTCGGTGTCATGGACGATGAGACGAAGGATGCCGAAATCGGCGGAATCGGCCAGCGACAGCGCGCGGATGTTCACCCCCGCGGCGGCCAGTATGCTGGCCACGTCGGCCAATCGGCCGGACTGGTTTTCCAGGAAGATGGTGATTTGCTCGACTTTCATGGCAGGCCGGGCCCCATCATGGAGGAAGATGGGCACGAACGGAAGCCCAACCCTGCGCTACCTGCGGTCGCCCTCAGAGCACGCGAACTACAGGGCGCCACTGGCGACGCCGATCAGCATACCGTCGATCAGGCGCTTTCGCCCGCCCGGTCGAGAACCGAACCTCGCAGTCTCGGCGACATGCGAAACCTCGCGGCCTCAAGAAGGTCAAGCAGCGGTCGGACAAGACCGATCATGCCCTTCTGTTTGGCGAAGAGCAGGATGCCGAGCGTTCCGGAAACGGGAATACTGAGCGCGAGTGCTGCCCGGCGGGCGTCGCTGTCGTCGAGGAAAACCATACTTCCTGGGATTGCAGTGGCCAGCCACAAAACCTCCCGCTCTCCGGCCCCGAGGTCGCCGTGGGCAAGAATGGTGCGTGGCGCGTGGATGTCACGACGGACATCCACCCAGGTGAGCGCGCCGACATCGGGCAAAGCGTGGCCGAGTGCCCGCCCCGCCGCCAACTCGGTTTCCACCGCACCAGGGACCACGATGTGGCGAAACAACCTGGGAAGAAGCTCAAGCTCGCCGATTTGATGCAGATACTGGAGCGGCGAGGTATTCGAGATGTACTCAGCCGCCTTCATGACGCCGGAGAGACTCGATGTCCTGGTCCAATTCCTCTGGCTTCATGCGAAACGCATCGATGCCGAAGTCGGCCAGCCTGGTCAAGAATACTGGCTTCGGGATCCCGGCCAACTCGGCAGCGGCGCCGGATGACAGTTCACCCAATTCGTAGAACTTCATGGCCGCAGCCAGGCGCAGTTTGGCGGAGGCCTCGGCAGGCGAGACGTCGAGCGCCCTCAGCATCGTATCCGGCACGTCGACCGTGAAGGTCATGTTCTCAAGATACCACTTCGCCATCCAGCCCACCACTGACTGCGCCGAGCTGCGCCGCCAGCCGCGCGCAAGTGAGAGGCGACGTCGCATTGGTAGGTGCCAACCCATGAGCCAGCATCAGAGACAGGCGCGCGAAGCAACGGAAGGCCGTTTGACGGAAATCAGCCCAGGGTCTACGCTGGATGTCTGTATTTTGTGCATCATTGACGTGAAAAGCTGGTGCGCGTGACCACAACGAAACTTGATCTGGCAGGCATGGGCACCCTTCCGAGGTTCCCATTGCGGGAGGAGATCCGCCTTGCAGCCTGAGCCTCGCATGGACGCGCTTGTGGGCACCGTGCTCGAGGGCGCGTACCGCATCACGCGCCTTGTCGGCGAGGGCGGCATGGGTGCTGTGTACGAGGCCGTGCAGCTTCGCCTCAACAAACGCGTGGCTATCAAGTTGATGTCGCGCGACCTGGCTGCCAATCGCGAGGCCTTGGCGCGATTCCATCGCGAGGCCGAAATCACATCGCACCTCGGGCACCCCCACCTGGTGACTGTCATCGATTTCGGCACTGCGGAATCCGGCGAGCCCTACCTGGTCATGGAGTATCTCGAAGGGGAAGATCTCGACCACCGCCTGCGTCGAGTGGGTCGCATGCCCATTGAGGCGGTTGTCCACGTGGTCAGGCAAGTCGCCTCGGCGTTGAATGCCGCACACGATCAGGGCGTCGTTCACCGCGATCTCAAACCTGGGAACGTGTTTCTGGTGCAGATTCCCGGTGAACCCGATTTCGTGAAAGTGCTCGACTTCGGCATTTCCAAGATGAAGGCGGCGCGCACGCAACTGACAAGCGCATCGGCGGTTATGGGTACGCCGAACTACATGTCGCCCGAGCAGGCCACCGGCATGATCGATGACATCGATCACCGTGCTGACTAGTGGGCGCTGGCCTGCATCGCCTGGGAAATGCTGCTGGGTCGCGGTCCGTTCGTGGCGGACGAGACGGCTGCCCTTCTGTACCAGATCATCAATCTGGACCCACATCCGCTGGCACCACGAGTGCCGGGCCTGGCGCCGGCCGTGGAGACGGCGTTGCGGCGAGCGCTGCGCAAGAAGCCGGCGGAGCGGTTCTCGTCGATGCGAGAATTCGCGCGCGAGCTTGAATCTGCCGCCTTTGGCAGGCCCGCCGATGCGACACCGGCGCCGGTTATGGTGTCATCGATCACGCCGCCGACCAACGCAACCATCGGGTACAGCGCGACGCAGATTCCGCTGACACCCGTGAGGCAGCCCGCCGCGCGAACACCGAAGGATGCGCGTAAGGCCGACGCGGATCGCGCGGCACCAGAGAATGGTGGCCGCGCAATTCATGCCATCGTGGCGCGCGCCAAAGAACTGGCGCGGTCAGCGACGGTACAGTTGAGTCGGATCAAGCCGATCTATGCCATCGCTGCAGCAGCCGGGGCGCTCCTGTTGCTCGGGGCGTTCCTGTTGTTCCGTTCAAGCTCGGCTCCCAAACCGACGATCACCAGCACGGCCCAACCCGTGGTTGCACCAATGCCGCAGCCGCCAGCACCTTCCGTAGTCGCACCGGAAGCCACGGAAGCCAAACCAGCCGGAAGCAAGCCTACGTCCACCCGAGCGAAGCACCAGAAGTGGGTCGACCCTTTCACCGACGGGGAGTCTGGCAAGCCCCCGAAAACCACCGCGCCCCCACGGCGCAAGGCCAAGAAGAGACTGTTTGAGGAGCTGTGACCATGCACGCAACCTGCCTAGTCCTGCTAGCGATTCTTGCGCAGACCTCGCCGCTGACTGCCGATCCACAGGCCAAGGCGCAGGCGCAGGCACTGCTGGGCCAAGGCACGAAACTCTACCAGCAGGGCGACGTCGCCGAGGCGCTGGAAAAGTTCAACGCGGCTTACGCCGCATACGCATCGCCGAAGCTGATGTTCAACATAGGCCAATGTAATCGCGATCTCAGCAGGCCCGTCGAGGCCCTGGAGGCTTTCGAGAGATTCTTGGCAGGCGCCGCCGAGGCGTCGCCCGATATGATCGCTGACGCGCGCACGTCCGTGGCCCAGCTCCAGAAGAAGCTGGGACGAATCCAGATCGACTGCGAGACGGCTGGCGCGGAGGTGAGCGTCGACGGTAGGGGCGTGGGGCTGGCACCCCTGCCCGACCCGATCTGGGCCACTCCTGGCCGCCACCAAGTCACGGCCAAGCATGCGAGCACTGCCCCAGCGCTTGAGGATGTGGATGTGACGGCGGGTTCGGTGAGCACGGTGACCATGCGAATGCCTTCTCTGGCGGCTCCCGTGGCCGCCCCGGCGCCCAAGGCTGCCCCGGGCTTCGACCTGCAGGCTGCGCCACCGTCCAGCGGCGCGAGCGAGGGTTGGTGGCTGGGCAGGAAATGGACCTGGGTGGCAGCCGGCTCGACGGTGTTGTTGGCGGCGGGCGCCGTCACCGCCGGAGTATTGATGCAGTCCAAATTCGACAGCCTGAGGAGTTCATGCGGCGCCGGGAACCTTTCCAGACCCGGTTGTAGTCAGAGCGACATCGATTCGGTCAGTTCGCGCCAGACCATGGCCAACGTGTTCTGGGGTCTGACCGCCGCCGCCGCCGTGACCACCGGCGTGCTGTTCTATTTTGAGGGCAGACCCGTGAGTGCGGCGCCGATGGCGGGTGGCGCGACCGGCTTCGTCGCAACCATGAAATACTAGCCATGAAAGCGCTGTCTGACTCGTTTGCACGTTTCAACATCTCGGGTCTCTGCCTGATCGCAGCGTTGGGTGCGGGATGTACCTTCGACGCCAGTCAACTGCGAGCGCTCCCTGACGGCGCTGTCGAGCCTTCGGCGGTGCCCGACGCAGGCGCGGCTGGAAGTGGCGGCGACACCGCCAACCCACTAGACGCTGCCATCGCGACAGGCGGCAACGACGGCTCGGTCGAAACAGGCGGGGTTGGGGGCATGGATGCAACCAGCGGTGGAGGCGGAATCGGCGGCGTCGGTGGCATCACCAGTGGCGGAATCGGGGGTAGCAGCGGGTTGGGCGGCACTGGCGGCCGTGCTGACGCCGGTGTACTAGACGCCCCTGTCGCGCAGCCAGATGTCCCCATCAGTGGCTCGGGTGGCGATGCAGGCAGCACCGGCGGCGTCGGTGGCGGCGGAGTTGATGCCGGCGGGCCGGATGCCCCTGTCACGCAGCCAGACGTCCCCATCGGTGGCTCAGGTGGCGGTGCGGGCGGCACTGGCGGCGTCGGTGGCGGCGGCAGCAGCGGGTCGGACGCCACTAGCAGCGGGGATGATGCCGGGGTGGCGGACTCCCCTGGCACTCAGCCGGATGTCCCTATCGGTGGTACTGGCGGCGGTTTCGGTACGGGCGGAAGCGCCAGCGTGGATGCGGGTGGCGGCTCCGGCACCGGCGGCGGGTCAGGCACCGGCGGCACGACGAACCTCGGTGGCACAGTAACGGGTGGTTCAGCTACCGGAGGCACTAGTCAAGGAACAGGTGGCACTGGAACAGGCGGAACGGCGACAGACGGTGCAATCGCGCCAATAATCATCAGCATTGACTTTGTGGGGGGAGAGCCGCCCTACACTACTGGGACGGTCGTGATGGCCGCCACCGAATCCGCAGGGGTGAAGTCGGCCACGCATTGGAACGGCGCCGCAAGCAACACAGGTACGCGATCATCGCTGGTGCTGGCAGATGGCACCAACAGCTCCGCGTCCGTTACCTGGAACGTGCCTGTGGCGAGCACGGCGCAAGGCACTTGGAGCCTCGCCTGGACCGACTCCCCTGGCGACGTGCGCATGATGAATGGCTACCTCGATCCCGGGGCGACTGCCCAGCCAGCGACGATCAATGTGACTGGTTTGGCCAGCCCGATGAGCAGTGGATACGACGTCTACGTGTATTGCTTCGGAGACATGCATTTGGTGGAGACGCGCATCTACCAATACACGATCGGCTCGACGACACATACCGTGGTACAGACGGAACCGCCGCTAGTCACATCCTTCTCAGGATACACGCTGGCGCCCGAAGCAGGCGCGGGCAACTACGTCGTGTTTAGGAACGTGACTGGAACCATCTTCACTTTGACTGCGACGCCGGTTTCGTCGACACGGGGGTCTATGTATCTGCGCGCGCCGGTCAACGGCATTCAGATCGTGTACCCATCCGGATCCTAGACACAGTGGTCGGTTCAACCAAGGACATGTTTTGCAACCGTGAGGTGCTGACCATGAAAGCTCACTCTCCGTTGTCTGCCCGTTTCAACATCTCTGGTCTCTGCGTGATCGCCGCGCTGGCAGCGGGGTGTACCTTCGACGCCAGTCAACTGCGAGCGCTGCCTGACGGCCCCATCGAACCTCCGGCGGTGCCCGACGCTGGCGCGGTTGGAAGCGGCGGCGACACTGCCAGCCCGCCAGACGCTGCCATCGCGACAGGCGGCAACGACGGCTCCGCTGGACCGGGTGGGGATGGGGGGCTGGGCGTCGACGCGGGCGGCACGGCAGCCGATGGGACGGTGGAAACTGGAGGGACGGCCAGTTCCGGCGACGCTGCGGTTTCGCCAGATCTGGCAACCACTCGCGATCTCCCCAGCTCAGTTGAGGTGACTCCCCCGCTCGATGCGGCGATGGAGGCGCCGCCCGCTCCCGACGCTCCGATAGTCCTAAGCCAATGCGGCAATGGCAAGATCGACGGTAGCGAGGCGTGCGACGACGGCAACACAAAGAGCGGTGATGGCTGCTCGTCGACGTGCACGATCGAGACTGGATATGCCTGTCCCCTGGTCAACGCCCCCTGCGTACCAGATTGCGGCGACGGCATAGTGCTCGCGCCGATGGAACAATGCGATCCCGGCGTCAAGGCGACGAACATGTCGCAGGCATGCTCCGCTACCTGCAAGTGGAATCCCGGCTGGGCCTGTACCGGCACTCCCCTGAGCTGTTTCCAGACGACGTGCGGCGACGGGAAGGTCGAGGGCTTCGAGGCCTGCGACGACGGCAACACCCTGGCAAACGATGGTTGCTCGCCAACCTGCCACTTTGAGCCGAACTGCAGCTCGGCCACGGGCACTTGCACCCCGAAGTGCGGCGACGGGTTGGTGGTCAACGAAGAGTGCGACGATGGAAACACCAACAACGGCGACGGTTGCTCGTCGACTTGCAAGGTGGAGCCCGGCTACCAATGCACTCAACCCGCTTCCAACGCTGATACCATGATCGTGCCGGTCACTTACCGCGACTTCCTCGTGGGCGGCGATTTCTACGCGGCCTCCATTATGGGTAGCAACGGAGCTGTTGCCGGCCTGGTTCAGGGCACGCTCGACGGCGAGGGCAAACCGGTCCTCTCGCCGACCGCGCCGGCTGCCGGGCACATTGCGAGTGCGGCCAGCTTCAGCAACTGGTACCGGGACGTGCCGGGAACCAACACCACCTACGTATCGAGCATCCTTCTGCACAACAACGGCAACGGCGGCTTCGTGAACTGGTGGAAGGACAACCAACAGTGGGTGAACTACAGCAACGTCTCAGTTTGCATGAACGCCGACTGCAGCGATGGCTGCTTCGGCCTCTACACCCGCGCCGCGAACCAGGCATGCTTCGCCACATGCACGCCCTGGCGCGTCGGCGCAACGAATCATTGCATGGCCACGGCCACGAATGTTGACGGCAACCCACTCTTTTTCCCTCTCGACAACGTGCCGGGCATGATCACGCCGACCTCCGCCTATGCGCCCGGCGAGACCCCGCCTATGTATAGCGGCACTTGGACCTTTGAACCAGGAACGCCGCCGCCCCGGCACAACTTCAGCTTCACCAGCGAGGTGCGCTACTGGTTCAGCTATTCGACGAGCAAGCAATACACGCTCGATTTCACGGGTGACGATGATGTCTGGGTCTTCGTCAATCGCAAGCTGGCGGTGGACTTGGGGGGCATTCATACCCCGGTCGAGGGACAGATCGTGCTCAACGCCACCGGTGGCGGGACTGTCACTGTTACCCCGACTGAGGGCGCCGCCTGCAAGACGCAGGGCGTGGTCTCGACTTGCA
>Ga0182021_10004229_pt1 | contig 16855 bp, 17 predicted proteins | sample 612E3MmetaG_FD_120493 | JGI IMG/M metagenome (GOLD analysis project Ga0182021, IMG submission 120493) | Permafrost microbial communities from Stordalen Mire, Sweden - 612E3M metaG (Illumina Assembly) | ecosystem: Environmental > Terrestrial > Soil > Wetlands > Permafrost | place: Sweden...
GCGCAAACGCTCCCATTGGGCCTTGTTGCGGTCCCGGAAGACCGCCGTGCGCGCACCGAGGCCAGGGGCTTTCAACTCCACATGACCGCACAAGACCCGCTGCACCGCGACACCGATGTCAGGCCGGGCCTCCAATTCGCTCACCCGGACTTCGGTCCGTGTTTCCACGTGCGGCGCGGCGGCGCGGAGAAGTTGTTGGACGGGCGTCTTGAGTTGATCTTCCGGTTGCGCCGCGGCAATCTTCGATTGGGCGATTTCCGCGAGAGCCTGCGAGTAGGCCGTGAACGCCGCCGCGAATTCCGAGGGTAGATTCGCCGACAAAGTCATGGGGTATTCATAACAGGGCGGGCGGCTGTTTCAAAATTGTTTCGTGTCCACTCACACATCCTGCCCCAGCAAATGCTGGCCGCCGTCCACGAAAACGATCTGGCCGGTAACACCGTCGAGGCGCAACAGCGCTGTGACGGCCGCGGCCACTTCCTTGGGCGTCACGCGACGCCCCATCGGGACCCGGCCCATCTTGTCGTGCAAATAGTCCGCTCCTTTTCCCGGCGGAGGCAGAACTGGACCGGGCGCAACGCCGTTGACGGTAATGCGCGGGGCCAGTTCCAGCGCGGCGGCCTCCGTGAACGCCGCCAGCGCCTTCTTTGACAACCAATAGGGCAGGCACTCCGCGTCAATGGCCGCGATGCGCCGATCCAGCAGGTTGATCACGCTGCCCGTCCGGGCGCGACGGGCGAAGGCGCGCGTGAGCAGAATCGGAACCAGCAGATTGACGCGGAGTTCCGCCATCAATTTGGCCTCGCTTGCCGCCGACAGCCGATCCTTGTGAAAGACCGAGGCGTTGTTCACCAGAATGTCCACGCGGCCCGCCAGCCGCCAGGCAGAGGCCATCAGACTGGCGCAGTCCTGTTCGCAGGCCAGTTCGCATTGCACCACCCAGACGCCCCGGCCCCTCTTCTTCAGCTTGCGGGCCAGGGTCTCCGCCGCGGTCAGGGAACGGTTGCAGTGAATGACGACGTTGCATCCTTCGTCTGCCAACTCCTCGACAATGGCGCGTCCGATCCTCACCGCGCCGCCGGTCACCAACGCTGTCGCTCCGCGCAGTTTCATGTGCCTCCTCTCCCATCTCACTCTTCTGCTGTGGCCGGGATGAACCCGGCCCTACCCTGTCGTTCCGACTCGACACGTTCCCACATTCGGTAGAGCCGGCTTTATGCCGGCTATCCCCGGACGCCTGAGCGGGATAGAGTGGCCGGGATAAACCCGGCCCTACCTTGTCGTTCCGACTCGACACGTTCCTACATTCGGTAGAGCCGGCTTTATGCCGGCTATCCCCGGACGCCTGAGCGGGATAGAGTGGCCGGGATAAACCCGGCCCCACTTGTCGTTCCGACTCGACACGTTCTTACATTCGGTAGAGCCGGCTTTATGCCGGCTATCTTCGCCCCTGGCCCGACCATGACCTGTCGGAACACCCTCACAACCGCCGCACGATCTCCTGAATCCGCGCCGGGGTCCCGCTCGTGACGCCGGGCATGATCATCGCCACGCTCAAGCGCCGTGACGAGAGGAATCCCTCGGCCAGCGATCGAACGGCGTCAGGCGATACCGCGGCCAGCGCCTCGATCGCCTGCTCGGGCGCGATCAAACGGCCGTAGCCGATGAGGTGTTCCCCAATCCACGTCATCTGGTTAGTCGAGCCCTCCAGCCCGAGCCGAAGCTGTCCGATCGCGTAGTCCCGCGCCCGTTCGAGTTCCGCGTCCGAAACGCCTGCCCGCGCCACACGCCCGATTTCCCGGACGATCAGCGCCAGGGCGCGCTCGACCTTTGACCTCTCAAGTCCCGCCGAGACCACGAGCGCGCCGGTGTCGTCGAATAAATGGACGCCCGACTGAATCGCATACGCGAGCCCGTGATCCTCCCGAATCGTCTGGAACAACCGCGAACTCATGTTCTCGCCGAGCGCCACGCTGAGCAGTTTGAGCGCGTACCGGCGCGGATCGTGCCGGCCGAACAGCCTGAACCCGAGGGCCACATGAGCCTGCTCGATGTCCTTTGCCTTGATCTCGATCCGCCGCTGGGCCGCCGGCCGCCCCGCGGCGGACGCCGGCCGCCGGACGCCGTGCCGCGCGCCTTCCGGGAACAGCCGCTTAACCCGTCGCACGCAGTCCTCGTGCCGCACGTCTCCCGCGAACGCCGCCACGATATTCCGCGGAGTATACATCCGCTCCTTGTAGCACCGAACTTCGCGGCAGCCAATGCCTTGCAGCGACTCCACGGTCCCGGTCAAAGGCCGGCCCAGCGGATGACCGCTCCAGAGCTGTTCCGTGAGCATTTCCTCCACGTGATGCTGCGGCTGATCGCGGTACATCAGGATCTCCTCGATCACGACGTCGCGTTCCTTGGCCACGTCGTCCGCCGCCAAACGGGGATGTCGGATCATATCCGCCAGAACGCCCAGACCGTCCCACGCCGCCTCGGCCGGAAGCCGCGCGTAGTAGCAGGTGCTCTCCTCCTGAGTAAACGCATCAATGTCGCCGCCCCGACCTTCCACGGCCTCGGAAATCTCGCGCGCCGAGCGGGTACGCGTGCCCTTGAACAGAAGATGTTCGATGAAATGACTGATGCCCGACCAACGTCTGGGTTCGTGCCGGCCACCCGCGGAAATCCAGAAGCCGATGGATACGCCTTGCGCCCCCGGCATGGCGGCGCTGACCACGCGCAGGCCGTTGGGCAGCAAGGTGGATTGGGCGTCAAGCATCATGGGATCACCGGCCGGAGGCCGCCTCCTTCAGCCCGCGAATCGTGACCGTGCCTTCGTACAATGCCTTTCCGACAATCACGCCCGTCAGATTGGACAACCCGAGTCGGGCGAGCCGCAGAACATCCTCGCTCGTCGCCACGCCGCCCGAGGCAATCACGCCGGCCTTGACGGCGCGGCATAGCGCCTCGACGCCGGCCACGTTCGGACCGGTCAGCATGCCGTCGGTCGCGGTGTCCGTATAGATAATCGTCCGGACCCCCAGCGCGTCCACCCGCGCCGCCAAATCGGCGGCCAGGGTGTCCGTGGTCTCGACCCAGCCGCGAACCTGAACCTTGCCGTTGCGCGCGTCGATTCCGACCGCCACCCGGTCGCCGAACCTCCGCACCAATCCCGCCAGCGCCTCCGGATCGGCGCAGGCCCTGGTGCCCAGCACCACGCGGCGGACGCCAGCCCCAAGCATCAGTTCGATGTCCGCGTCCGTTCTCAGTCCGCCGCCGAACTGCACGGGAATGGGAATGGCGGCGGCGATGGCCGCAACGACATCGCGATGAACGGACCGGCCCGCGAACGCCCCATCGAGGTCTACGACGTGAAGCCAGTCCGCTCCTTCATCCGCCCAGCGCCGCGCCATCGCCACCGGATCGTCCGAATAGACCGTCGCCGCGTCGGCGCGCCCTTGACGGAGCCGGACACACTTCCCCCCTTGTAAGTCAATCGCCGGGTAGATATTCATCGAAGCTAGATCGCGCCTTTGCTGGACGGAACGCCCTTCACGCGGGAGTCGAAGCGGACCGCCATGCCGAGGGCGCGCGCCACCGCCTTGAAAACGGATTCGTACGCGTGATGCGGTTCCTTGCCGTACAACTGGGCAATGTGCAGATTCAGCCGCGCCTTCACGGTGAACGCCTGGAAAAATTCATGAATCAGAATCAGGTCGAAGTCGCGGATCTTCCGGGCCTTGTTGGCCATTTGAAAAACGAGATAAGGCCGGCCGCCCAGGTCCACGACCGCACGGCTCAACGCGTCATCCATCGGGATGCACGCCTGACCGTAGCGCACGATGCCTTTGCGATCGCCCAGCGCCTTGTCCAGCGCTTCGCCCAGTACGAGCCCGAGGTCTTCGACCGTGTGATGATAATCCACGTGGAGATCGCCCCGCGCACGGAGGGTCAAATCCATGAGCGAATGTTTAGCCAGAAGCTCCAGCATGTGATTCAGGAACGGCAAACCTGTATTGATGTCTGCCGCACCGGCGCCATCCACAACAAACTTCAGCGCGATATCGGTTTCACGCGTTTTTCTCGCCACACCCGCCGAACGTTTCTTCATGATTTCACTCCTTTGGCGTCCCCCGGGAGAAGACCACCCGAGCCCAACAGACCCGGTAGGGCCGGTTTTACACCGGCCATGCGCATAGCCGGCCTAAAGCCGGCTCTACCAGTCGTCCCGACTCCGTGCGGCGCGTGACACAGGCATTCTGCCTGTGCAAACAGGCTGGAAGCCTGTTCCACTCTTCCGTAACACCATGCACAATCATCGTGTTTGCCATACTCGCACCTAGAAAGCGGCTCCCGCCGCCTGCAGCGCATTCAACAACTTGTCCACCTCGTCGTCCGATCCCACGGTAATCCGCAGAAAATCCCCCGTCCGCCGGCCAGGAAAGTGGCGCACCAGGACGCCCCGTTTCTTCAATTCCGCGAACAGTTCGACGGCCGCGCCCGCGCCGGGCCGGACCCACAGAAAGTTGGTCTCCGACTTCTGCACAAAGAAGCCCCTGCGTTCGAGCGCCTTTGAAAGGCGCTCGCGGGTCGCCAGGATGCACTCCACGTTACGCCGCATGTGAGGCTGGTCGGACAGCGCGGCGGCCGCCACCGCCTGGGTCACCCGGTCCACGTTATACGAATCCTTGATCTTGAACAGCGCGCCAATGAGACCGGCGGAGCCCACCACGTAGCCCAGACGAATTCCGGCCATCGAGTACGACTTGGACAGCGTCCTCATCACGAGCACATTCGGCAGCTTTCCCGCCAGGTCCATGCCATTCACGGCGGCGAAATCCACATACGCCTCGTCAATGAGCACGACGCCCGGATACTCCCGGCAGAACGCCTCCACCACGCCCTTGGGAAACAGGTTGCTGGTGGGGGCATTCGGATTCGCCAGAAAAAACAACGAACCCGGCCCCGGTCCGGGACTGGGCCAACCGAAGCCTTCGTCCAACTCCATGCCAACGCCCCGCACGTTGCGAATGGCGGCCAGCACGGGATAAAGAGAATACGACGGCTCGAAGTAGCCGATGGTTCCGTCGTCCTCGACGAACGCCCGGGTGCAGAGCGCGAGGATTTCGTCCGAGCCGTTTCCCGCGAAAACCTGGTCCGGCGCCACCCCATGAAGATCCGCGATGATCTTCCTCAAGTCGCGGCACAGGGGATCGGGGTACAGCCGCAGGTTCCGCACGGCCAACGCGGCAAGCGCCTCCGCCACTTTCGGCGAGGGCGGATACGGATTCTCGTTCGTATTGAGTTTGACCAGGCCCGCGCGGCGGAGTTGTTCGCCCGGCGTGTAAGCCTTCAGCGTCCGCACGCTCTTTCTGACCCAGGAGGGTTTCATACCTCGAACCTCACCCGTGCGGCCCTGGCGTGCCCGTCCAGCCCTTCCACCCGGCCGAACGCTTCGATGACCGAAAGCGTTTCCTGAAGGTCGGCGCGGGTGAAGGCCATGAAACTGGTCCGGCGGCGGAAATCATCCACGGTCAACCCGGAGAACATCGCCGCCGTGCCTCCGGTGGGAAGCACGTGGCTGGGACCTGCCACAAAGTCGCCCACCGACTCCGGCGTCCAGGTTCCGAAGAATACCGCGCCGGCGCTCCGCACTTTTCGCAGCCAGTTCCGGGGTTCGCGAACCATGATTTCGAGATGCTCGGGCGCGAACCGGTTGCAGAGTTCCATGCCTTCGTCGAGCGTGTTGACCGCCACGAGCAGCGTCCCTTTTTCGAGCACCTTTTGAACCGCCTGTTTCCGTCCGAGTTGTTCCGCCTGGCGTTCCAATTGCTCCGCGACCGCGACCGCGAGCGGGGACGAGTTGGTGACCAGCAGCGCCTTCTCCTGGCCGGTCCCGTGCTCGGCCTGGGCGAGCATGTCGGCGGCCACGAACTCCGCGGGGGCGGTTTCGTCGGCCAGGATGGCCACTTCGCTCGGGCCCGCCACGAGGTCAAGGGCGACGTCGCCATACACGAGGCGTTTTGCCGCGGTGACGTAGGCACCGCCCGGACCGACGATCTTCTGGACTTTCGCCACCGTCTTGGTGCCGTAGGCCATCAGGCCGATGGCCTGGATACCGCCCACGCGGTAGATTTCCGTGGCCCCGGCCATTTCCAGCGCATAGAGAACGTAAGGGTTTACGTCGCCTTTGGCGTCCGACGGCGTGCAGGCGACGATCTCGGGAACGCCCGCCACCTTGGCCAGCGTCACCGTCATGAACACGGTGGACACCAGCGGGGCGGCGCCGCCCGGAATGTAGATTCCGACCCGATCGAGCGGGCCGAACTGTTCGCCCAACTCGCCGCCTTTCGAACTGAAGATCTTCCAGTCCTTCTTGATGCCTGCCCGGGCGAATGCGGTGACGCGCTTGTACGTTTCGCGGGCGGCCACACGGAACCGCGGATCCACCGTCTCGCGCGCCTTGCCGATTTCGGCCGCCGTGACGCGAAAATCGCCTGGCTTGAGCGTGACGCCGTCGAAATCCCGAACATGCTTCGCCACCGCGGCATCGCCGTTTTCTCGAATGTCCGCCAGAATCTCCCGGGCCGCGGTTTCGGCGGCGGGATCGAAGGCGGGGCGTTTCAGAAACGCCGTGACGGCCGCCGATGGCGCATCCGGCGCCCATTTGACTGTCTTGATATCCATTTTCAGTTCTCCTCCGCCCGCCGAGTGATCCGGACCCGGCCGCTCGTTACCCGGCCCCCCGGATCGCCGGCTCCGGTCCTCAACGCCCGCAGCACCGCCTGGTCCACGTTCGTGGAGCCGGACGAGGTCTCCAGGAAGACATGTTCGACGCGGCCGTCCGCGCCCAATTCGACGGAGGCGCACGCCGACAACCACGTTCCCGATCCCTCCGGCGGCTTGACGGCGTCCAGCGCCGGCGCTCTGAAATTCCGGCTCGCGAGCCCATCCAGGGACTCCACCCGCCACTCGCCGCCTGACATGGAAACGACGCCAGCATACGCCGGTTGCTCCACGGGCTCCAGACTTAAGGCAGTGTTCCGCGGGTTCGTATCCGGCAGAGCGCCGGGCGTGGCGGCCGGCGTCGGCGGGGTCTGCATCAGGGCAGACTCAGCCCCCTGCGGCCTGAGCGCCGCGGTGGTGTTTTGCATCCCGCCTTGCCGGTCGGCCTTCAGGCTGAACCCATACTTCGTCGGAAGGGGGATAAGGACCGGCGACCACATGGTGCCGTCCAATTCCCTCGCACTGCGCAAGTACTTCACCCGCAAGGCGCCTTTCTGACTCCGGGCCGGAGCCGTCGGCGGCTTGGAAGAAAAGATCGTCCAGGGCAGGATCCAGAGAGCCAGGGTCAGCGCCACCGCCACGGCCGCATGCCGCAGAGAGAACGCGTTGGCGTAGGGGGATATCCTCATCGCCGTCACCTGCCCTCCGCGGGCCGGGTCGCCAGATTGACGTCCTTGAACCCGGCGTCGGACGCCATATTGAATAATTGCACCAGCGTTTCGTGCCGTACGGCCCCATCCGCTTCGACCCCGAGGGCCAACGCGGGCTTGTCCAAGCGGGCCTTGGCCAGCGCGGTCCGGAGCGAGTTCATCTGGGCCGTCTCGCGAACGAGATAACGCTGATCGTCGAAGAAGACGATCTCCTCCCGCTCGCTTCGGCCCGCCACCGGAAGCGACAGCACGGCGACATTGTGGCCGTACTGCCGTCCGTCGGCGAACGGCGATTCGGGCAATTGAACCGCGATGCCCGGCTGCAGCACGTTGGGCGCCAGCAAATAGAGGTACATGGCCACCAGAAGCGCGAAGGTGACCCACGGCGCGGCGATGACCAAACCGCGATTGAGACGGTTCTCGGGCCGGTAGCGCCGGAAGCCCCGCACCTGCCAGCCGATCGTCTTCAACTCGTCATTCCGGCTCATGATGGGACCGCTGGTTCCCCCCTGTTCGAAGCGCCGCCCGCGAGGAAGGCCTGAATGTCCGAGGCGGCGCGCTCCATATCGATGACGATCTTCTCCACCTTGCCCACCAGAAGATTGAAGGCGACGTAGCAGGGAATCGCCACGGCCAGTCCCGCCGCCGTGGTCACCAAAGCCTGCATCAGCCCGGCCATGTAATCGGACGCCTGCACCAGCGGTCCCTGCGCCCTCATGATCTGGAGGGAGCCGATCATGGCGACCACCGTTCCGAGCAGGCCGAACAGGGGCGCCACCTGGGCCACCGTGGCCAGGATCGCCAACCGCCGCTCCATGCGGGCGATTTCCGTGCGGCCCGCGTTATCGATGGCCGACCGAATCGCCTCCTTGTCGCCGTTCCGGTGCAGAATGGCGGCCCGGACGATGCCGGCCACGGGGCCCGGCGTTTCGTCGCAAATCGTCATGGCTTCGGTCACGTTTCCGCGCCTCAGATTGTTGCAGATGCCGGCCATGAAGTCCTCCGCCTTGATCCGGGCCCGGTGCAGATGCAAGAGCCGTTCCACAAAAACGACGAACGCCATGAGGCCGCAAGCGACGATGATCCACGCCACGAGCCCGCCTTGTTGAATCAGTGTGAACATGAGTTATGCTCCCGTCTCACCATATCCAGTGTTCCATCCGAAGACGTTCCATGCGCTCCCGGGCGGCGCGGCTATCGGGCACGTCCTCCTTCGCCACGCGCTCCAGAACCTTGACCGCCCGGCGCCAGTTCTTCTCGCCTTCAAGAATGTCCGCCGCCCCGAACGCCGCCTTCGTGAACCAGACGGCGGCGCCCGGACTCGACCGGCGCAAGGCCGACGTCGCCTCGAGATACCCGCATACCCCCTTTGTGTAGTACTGTTCGATCGCCTCGGATTTCCGGCCCTGCTTCTCGTAGCAACGCCCGATCTTATACTCCGCTTGCAGTTTCAGTTCGAGATCCGAACCGCGCGCGGCGCCCACGACGCTATACGAGGCGACCGCCTCCTCGTAGCGTTTGACGTCCGGGGTTCCCAGCGTGAACTGACAGTCCCCCTTCCGCCCCCAGGCGGCGGCCACGAGATCGCTCTCCGGGAACTTCGAGATCAGTTCGTCGAACACGAGAATCGCGCGGGAGAACTCTCCCAGTTCGCACAGGGCGTCCCCTTGCCGGAACCGGATTTCCGCCAGGCGTGGACTGGCGGGGAACAGGGTGGCGGCCTTGTTGAAACGCTCCAGCGCGCGGAGGTACTCCTTCTGTTTCATGGCGGCGCGGCCGGCCCACAATAACGCCGAGTCCGCCAGCGGATCTTTCGAATGACTCTCGGCCAGCGCCGCGAACTGCTTCTCGGCTTCCGCGTAGCTCCCGTGATTGAACGCGTATTCGCCGATCCAGAACGCGACCGTCGGCGTCCATTCGGTCTCCGGATAGCGATCGAGAAAGGCGCGGCAGACCGCCCAGGCTTCCTCTTCACGGCCCATCATGTAAAGGGACCATCCGCGCATGTAATACGCCTGGGGCGCCACGCCGCTCTTGGGGAACTCGTTGACCACGCGGCTGAAATCGCCGAGCGCCTCCTCGAAGCGAAGGAGCCGGTACGCCACCAACCCGTGGCGGTGCAGGGCTTCCGCATAAAAGACGCCGTTGCTATAAACGTCCGTGACCTCCTGATAAGCGGCCAGCGCCGCCCGCATCTGGGCCGGTCCCTGCTCCTCCTTCATTTCCGCGACGCGCAGCAGGGAGCGCTCGGCCAGCGGGTTGTCGGGGTAGCGGCGGATGATCGCCCTGAAGCGGCTTTCGGCTTTCTCCCAGGCGGACTGCCGGCCGAGACTCTCGGCGGCTTGATACAGGACCTGGGGAGTCAGCGCGGTGTCCGGAAACTCCGCCAGCACGCGATCGTACGTCTCGCCGGCCAGCTTGTATTGGCCGTTCGCAAAACAGGCGTCCGCCGCTTTGAACAGGCACTGTTCCTTGTCGGCGGGATCGGCATCGAGGGTGTAAGCCTTTTCGAACATCGAAGCGGCCTCGGAGTACCGTTTCAGGCCCCACAGCGCCCAGCCGCGCCCCTTGAGAGCCCGGACCTGCCCCGCGGTGTTCGTGAAACTTTCCACATAGTTCTGATATTCGTCGGCGGCCTTTTCGAACTGGTTCCGATCCAGATACTCGCCCGCCAGTTCGAGTTGCAGTTCGGCGGACATGGGTTCGCGCGGCGCCGCCGCGATCACGCCCTTGAGCAGCGCGGCGCCTTCGTCGAGCCGTCCCAACTTGATAAGCCAGCGCCCTTCCACGGCCCAGGCCTGGTTCTTGAGTTGGGGCGTGGGCGCCACGTCCGCTCCCTTGGCGGCCGCCGCGGCCGCCGCTTCGTAATGGGTCTGACCGGCGTTCAATTCGCCGATCTCAATCCACGCCCTCGCCCGCCAGTCCGCCCGGACGGCCGGATCGGAGGCCACGACGTCCAACAGGTTCCACGCCTTTTCCCACTTTCCGGCGCGGGTCAGAACACCGGCCAGCCAGAGTTTCGCTTCCTGGCCTTCCGGACGCGCCGCGGCATCCGTAACCAGCCGCTGAAAGACCTCCTCCGCCTTGGCGTCGTCGCCGGCCGCCACAAGGGCCTGCCCCCAGTCAAGCCGGTTCGCGATCCCCTCCGCCGTTCCTCCGTAGCGTTCGTCAAACCGGGCAAAGGCCGCGAACGCCTCGTTCGTGCGCCCGGCCTTCAGATCGCACCACGCTTCCAGCCGGTTGGCGCGAGGGACGTACGGACTGGAAGGATAGGCCGACGAGAAACCGCGAAGATCGTTCAGGGCCGTGTCGAACTCGTTCAGGTGGGACCTCGCCATTGCCCGCCAAAAGGCCATGGCGCCAGCCCCGCCGCCCTTCCACACCCCCAGGTCGTCCCCGATGAGCGTCAGAATCTCGCGATACCGTCCCTGGCCATCCAGCGCTCGCGCCAGCAACGCCACGGCATCCGCACCCTCGGGCGAATGGCGGTCCACGGTCCGGAGATAGGTTTCAATCTGCTTCCGGGCCACGTCGTAGAACCCGTCTTCGAGCGCGGCTTTCGCGGATTCCAGGGAAGGAATCGGATCGGCCCGTGACAGGCAGGCCGGAAGCAGTCCGGCCATCAGCAAGAAAAGAATAGCGGCACGCAATCTCATCGCCATCATCTCAACCAAACGAGGGACACCCGTCCTCCCGGCACGGGAGCGCTTCTCTTCCTTCCGGGCGAAAGCCTATACTCTAGCCCCGGCGTCCGGCAACGTCGAGATTATGTTCGGGATGGGCTGTTACGCAGGGATCGAATCGAAAAGGAGAAGGACAGGACCAGCGCAGCGACTGAAACACAGCGGCCCAGGCGAGGAACACCCTGTCAAGGCGTGACGGGATCATCGGGCAGGGGCTCTGCCGGTTGCTTGCCGGGGCTGCCCGTCCGGGGGGCGCGACCGCGGACAATGGGGACCGCCGCGCGAACCCCGTCGGCGGTCCGGACGACGAGAGACGGGGATAGCCCCTTGTATCCTCGACGCTGTGCGCCGTGAACCTCACGTCGTTCGAATGGCGTTGGACTGAGTGCCCCCTTTCCCGCCGCGACATTCCCCAAGTCGCGCCTCGGCTTGCGCGACGGACCGGCAAAGCCGCCTGTCAACGGCAAGCAGAGAGGGAAGCCTCCTGATCTGCGCGCTCACCGCGCCGCCTGTGCCCATCTTCAGCCGGTCGGCAATCTCTCGCTGCGTCAACCCGCTGAATCGCACCAACACTCTCGCCGCGATCGCCCGCCATGGACTGTTCCGGCGACGTTGCAGGAAACTCTCCCGCCCCACACCCACAGTTTCTGCCAGGATGTCGAGCACCGTGTCCGGCGAAAGCGCCTGCGCTGCTCGCCTGAACGCCACGTCTTCCGGCCGCTTATGCGTCTCCACAAGTTTCCGATACAAGTCCGCCACCCCCGCCCGGAATTGCTCCCCGCCAATGGCATGAGGAGATTCCTTCAACGCCGTCTTGAAATCCTCGCCGGGCACTCCATGTCTTCCGGCGCGTCCGGACCGCCCTTGATCCGATTCCCTGAGACCGCGCTCGACGAAGGCGCGGTAACGCTTCACCTGCTCCCGTCGTTTCCCGCCCATTGCCTCCAGCATCGGATCGTAATCCACGAAATCCAGCGCCTTGCTTCGGCCGATGTAGCTCGGGTACCCCGCCACCCGGCGGGGAGCGGATCGGGTCTCCCAGGTTCCTTGACATGACTCTTCCCGCGTGCCACGCGCTTAAGACCCCGGCGAAGTCTCCCGGCGCTGGCCTTTGCGCGCCCTTGGTGCTGGCTTCCGCTGTTTCTACGGCGTCGCCCTTCGCTCGACCCTGTAACGAGGCTGATTCGCTTCAGGAGGTGTTGGCTCCCTGCGGCCCACGGGATTCCCTGTGTACGCTTACCCTATGTCGTTCGGTTTCCCTTCCTTCATAGCGCCAACACTCGGTACGAGTGGATGGCCGGTCCTTACTCTGCGCGGACTCTCACCGCGCCAGTCATGCCAGGCTTCTCCTGGCGCACAAAATCGCGAGCCACGTTCCTTCACCCGTGAACCGGGGGTATGCGTTTTCGGGCTCGCAAGGGAATTTGCCGGCGCTACGTTTTCGGGTTCGGCTGTGAGGAAATAGCCCATGGTCAGCCTACAACGACTATGCACCTACGACTATGCACGCGATTCTTCATACTCATCTTTCCCGCGTTTTCTGGTCACCCCCAAGGCAACTTCCTTATCTTCAACGGGTTGGATGGTGTTCACCCCTTCTGGTCACCCCTGGTTGCCCTGGGCACCCCCCGTCTTCCGGAACCGGCCGTGCCGCCGTTTGGCCCGACCGTTCAGACGGCGACGGGGGTGAGTGTGAACACCCGCGCCAGCCGCGAAGCCTTGCGGATATCCCGCCCTCGAAGGGCCATCCGGACGTCATCCAGTTTGTAGGCATCCTCCAAGGAAAGGTAGGGTGCCCAGGGCTGATCGGCCTCGACCAGTTCCACGTCCACCTCAGCCGCGTAATCGCCTTCGTGGACCAGCTTCTGATGATGTCGCGTTTCCATTGTCAGCGTCTCCTCAAATAGTCATCCGTCCAACGCCTCGGATCCGGTCGATAGGCCGTCACCACCACTGCGGGGGAGTTATGCCCTTTGGGTATTCCCCACACGACATGGATTGGCTTCCCGTCCCCGTCTCGTTCCAGCACCAGCACGCAAGGCCCCTTCGCATATCGCGGGTAATCCTCCACAACCAACCCGTTGGCCACTCCTGCCACGACATCGCGGGCATATAGGCCGTCCTCCGCCATCTCGTCATAGCCGTGATCGGATATCCTGACCTCCCCGGCCGCCGCCAAACGCCGGACAAGGCTCAAGGTCTCGCTCATAAGGTAATGCTATTCCTTCAACCTTGGCGTGGCAACCGGTTTTCAACGCCTTCTAAATTGCAAAATAGGATTCGCTGTCAAAAGCGACCAAGACATTCGTGACGACCCCTTTGGGGTCGAACACAAAAGCAATATGCCACCCCTTCCATCCCAGCAAGTGGTGCCTTCGTCGATAACAAGAGAGATAGTTGAGATCGTTGTGCACGCACTCGGTTGCATCCAACGTCCCCCATCGTCGATGTTCAATGAACGAACTATGGTTGAGAATTTCACAGGAGAAGGCGTACGACCTCATTATGCGCTCCGCCTCGGCCACCGGCGTGCCAAGCGGGACCAAACGTTGGAGATTTCTCATCGTGCTTTCGTCGTCGGACGAGAGTCCCATTCGCAAAGCCCTAACATCTGTGTTCCCAACCGTGAGCGCCAGACTTCCGAGTGCAACCAAGGCGACGAGCATCCGTTGTCTTCCCTGTGACAAAGTCATTGAAAGACCCTGACCTATGGCAGGAAACCAGTCTGAGGTGTCAGCACCGCTGGCGGTCGCGAGCATGTGTAGTCATTCGGATAAAAGTCATTGAATCCCGGAGTGACGACACCCGAAGGAAGATTGGCCGGAAGACCGCATTTCACGAGGCCATGATAGAGCCCCGTATTGCAGTTCGGGCCCGTCTCGCTGTAGCGATAGCAAGCGTTCTCGATCTGCCCCATCTGTTTCGTCAGACATCTTTGGGCGTTGCACACATCCGGTCCTTCCGCAATGACGATTGGACGAGTTCCGCTGGCACCGTAGTCAGGAAAACCGGGGCCGAAATTGCCGCACTCGGTAATAATGGTGCCCCAGACATTATCACAGGGGCAACACCCCGGGGGGTGCCCATTAACCCCATACTTCTTGCTAGCTGGTCCGGCACGGCAAGCAAACTGCGATCCATTGCTTCTCTCGATGACAATCCAACAATGCCACGCGACAATTGCGACCGGTTTGCACATGAGAATTGCCCGACAGGATCCGGACGGCGGCGGTTTGGGGGCTGGATTTGGAGGAGGACAAGCACCGCTGCACGAATTCTCGCAGACGCCGCAACAGAGGTTCTGGTCCGGCGGGCAGACATTGTCCTTGCCGTCCCGATCCACAATTACCGTCGGTCTGTTCTGGAAGGCAAAGTAGAGATTAAAGGCAGGTGATCCCACCGGCTCCCGGTTGATCCATCTACCCGTCTCCGGGGAGTAAAATCGTGAGCCACGTTCCTTCACCGGCAAAAAGGGGCCATGCGTTTTCGGGCTCGCAAGAGGACTTGCAGGCGGCCGGTCAGGCGAGGTTGGAAGGAAGTAGCCCAATGTTCGGTACCGTTGTGGTGGCATACTACAGGGTTGGGGCCATGGTGTCAAATCGCTACGGGGCCGAATTTCCGGCACCATCTCGGCCCCCAAACACCTATCTCTCCTCCAGCACTATGGTTCTGTCCCTGAAATGCCACGTCAGTCCCGCCTGCCTGCAAATCTCGTTGAGCAACTCCAAGCCCGACATCGAGGGGCGGACTATGGTAACTTTTGCGGTGCTCTTGAGAACGATTGCGTCGGCTAGGCGAATCTGCATTTTCGCTAGGATGTCGAAGACGCCATCCAACCACTTTCCGTACGCCTCAGATGCATCCTGAGATTCTATGCGGATGTCATGAAGCGCTACAGCATTCAGGATAGCCGCGGCGCGTTGATATGTCGAAACGTCATAAAGATATTCGCGAGGTCTAAACTCATAGACCGTTCTCCCCGAGGGGAGCTCCTTTATCCGATAGCACGAAAACAGGTCAATACCGTTGAAAAGTAACTCGACCTCACAATTCGTAGATACGGGATATGAGAATCGATAGTCGGCCATGCTTGCCGGTTCCAATCCTGACTCCTTTGGCGTAAGCCCCAGTATCTCTTCCACCTGCCGCTTCGTCATGCCCAACTTCAGATCCGCCTCCTTTTGCTTGATTCGGCCGACAGAAGCGGGGGACAAGGCACCCGACGGTTGGCAGAACCGCGAGCAGGACGGCAAGACAGACATTGTAACGACTAGGCCAATTGTCAAGATACGTCGTTGCTGCAATCGCGAAGTCATGGGACGTGCAGATCGCCATCGCCGATTGCCGAACAATCAGAAGGGACTTTGATCCAACTGCCCGCACCGTTCTGGTAGGCAAAGCAACTCTTGGACGGATCAGCGTGCTTCCCAGAGCCGTCAAGAGTTACCCTCTGAATGAAGCGGACCTCAAGGGAGTCATGAGCACAATGGCACGTACTTGCGCTATAGACCGTAATTCTCCCTTTGAGTGTTGTATATTCCTTGAAATCCGTTGGGGCGTCACCACTCCAGATTCCGGGCATATCAGGAATGGTTAAACTCTCAGACCCGGGGCACGGCTTCTTCCTACAGTTGTTCCATACCGCTGCTTGCCATGAAGCGGCTGTGGGGAGCAGGTCGTAGGAAGTTGACTTATCGGCCCATCTAAACTCGCTCCATCTCAATTCACAGTCGGCTGGCCGTGTTGATGCAACGTACGACAAGCCTATCTTTAGTTCAAAGTAGTTCCCGTCTATGGGCTTATCGTGATGTTGAGGGAGTCCTTTGCAGCTCTTGTCGATCGCAACGACAGTCGGCATATCCGTATACTTCTTCTCCACTATTTCTTGAACATTATCGATACTAAGCGATTCAGCGCAACAGCAGCAGCAAGTGGGACCAGCAGCCTGCAACCCGATGGGATCAATTAGGTCGGTTGGGGCACCGTTGAGATAAACATAGAGATCCCCCCCTCCTCGCTCCCCGATCGGATCGCGGCTGGTCCATCTCCCGACCTCCGGGGAGTAAAATCGCAGGCCACGTTCCTTCACCGGCAACAAGGGGACATGCGTTTTCGGGCTCGCAAGGGGCAGCGTCGGGGACTGATCTTTCAGGAAATAAACCATGTTCGTCGTTCTGGCGGCATCCTACAGCGCGGGCCGAGGGCGGTCACGGAGAAATCTGCGTACTGCTCCTCACCCGACGAGGACTCTCACCCCGCCAGAGGCACCAAGCTTCGCTTGGAACACACGATGGCAATACGGCACTCACATTTAGTAAGTGTAACTGTTCCAGCCTGTAATGAGCGTCTCAACCTGATCATAGACAACACGGTGAGGAAGATTGGAGGTAAAGACCCATTTCTCTACGTTACGGGGTCAGGCCTATAATAGTGAATAGCGATCGCGTGTCGATTTTCGTTATTCATTATTAAAGGCCTGACCCCGTCCCCCACAAAATCTCGAGCCACGTTCCTTCACTGGTGAAAAGGGGGTGTGCGTTTTCGGGCTCGCAAGGGAATTTTCCGGCACTGCGTTTTCGGGTGAGGTTGTGAGGAAATAGCCCATCGGAAGTCGTTGTTCCTGATTGGCAGGAATGTACCCGAGATTGCGTCGGAAATGAAGCAGAAATCGAAGGAAGAATGGGAGGGAAAAAGCGCCGTCCTCAGCGGTCACCAAAGAAGGCGCAAGATCGTATTCAGAAATCCGCCGGA
>Ga0182021_10004230_pt1 | contig 16854 bp, 7 predicted proteins | sample 612E3MmetaG_FD_120493 | JGI IMG/M metagenome (GOLD analysis project Ga0182021, IMG submission 120493) | Permafrost microbial communities from Stordalen Mire, Sweden - 612E3M metaG (Illumina Assembly) | ecosystem: Environmental > Terrestrial > Soil > Wetlands > Permafrost | place: Sweden...
AAAGAAAGGCCGCAGATGAAAGGTCATGTTACCCGCGGCCTCGTTCTCACACCGACCCGTGAACTCGCTCAGCAAGGAGAAGAATTTACTGCAGGCTACGGCCGCTTTGCCGGTTTGCAGAGTATTGCTATTTTTGGCGGTGTTAATATGGAAAACCAAATCAGGCGTTTGCGGCGCGGCGTGGATATTGTATTCGCCACACCTGGGCGTCTGCTTGATCATATCAGCCGGCGCACAATCGATTTATCGCATGTTGAAATTCTCGTGCTCGACGAAGCAGACCGGATGTTCGATATGGGATTCATTGATGATGTACGCAAAATTATAGCAAAGATTCCTGCGAAGCGGCAAACGATGTTGTTCTCAGCAACTATGTCGAAAGAAGTAAGGGGACTTGTTGCTTCTATTCAAGACAAACCTGAATATATCGAGATTGGAGTACAGCGGCGTCCGGTTGAAACCGTGAAGCAGCATTTTTATTCATCACCGCAGGAGTTAAAAATAGACTTGCTTTTCCACATTCTGAAGACAGAGGAAATGGATAGCATTTTGGTCTTCTCCCGAACGAAACATGGTGCGGATAAGATATCAAATAGACTTGAACGGAGCGGTATAAAAGCAGTCGCTATCCATTCTAACCGAACACAAGCTCAAAGGCAGAGGGCTTTGGCAGGATTCAAACAGGGGCAGTTTAAAGTAATGGTTGCAACCGACATTGCAGCCCGCGGCATCGATGTGGAAGGAATTTCGCACGTGGTAAATTTCGATACACCGACATTTGCAGAAGATTACATTCACCGTATTGGTCGCACAGGCAGAGCGTCTGCAACCGGTGATGCTATAACGTTTGTCTCAACTCAAGAACAAAAATATTTGAAGAGCATCGAGCGTTTTACAGATAGACGTTTTGAGTTGAAGCGGTATCCTGGGTTCGATTATGCGAAAAGACTTCCCATTCCGGGAAAACCTGGCGAAGAGAAATCCCGCGAGCGACGCGATGGCGGACAGAACAGAAGAACTGATCATCGAGAACGCAGGCGCTCAGAATCTTCTGGTAAGTCAAATAGCGAACATCGCCGCCCTGATTTTTCCGGAAAACCTCATCGTGATCAGCCGCACTCAGAAACAACGCGGCGACCGCATAGTGAGCCGCGGCGGAAAGAGTTCACAAGACTGCCTCATAGTGATCAGCGGCACTCAGAGACGACAGGGCGACCACACAAAGAACAACGGCGATCAGAGTATTCCGGTAAACCGCAGAGTGAATTTAAACCACGTGAGCGCCGGGATGATCACAGACACCGGGAAACAATTCCCGCTGAGAAACCCATATTTGCGAAAATGCCATCTTCTTCACCATCGACGCTTCCGGCACCGGAAGGTGACTGGCGCACATTGATGGCATCGATGGAGGAAGGTCGTGGAGGCATCAAGAAGAAGCTAAAACGATTATTCATCCGCGATAAAGCGTAAGAAAGATATTTCTATAATACTATTAAGCTGGGAAAGTGCTCAAAATTTTCTCCCAGCTTTTTAGTTTGTATTCAATCTTATTTTCCTTCTTGCTTTTGCAGCCTCCATTCCTGAAATTATATACAATTCTATATTTATTTATTCATATATTTTATAAAGAATGTTTATGAAAAGACTAAATGCATGTATCACACTGATAATCTCGTCTGCAGTTTCGTTTGTTGCAAGTGAGGCACAGGAATCAATCAAAGCAAAAACGGTAATGACACTCGAACAGAAAATCGCCCGTTTTGTACCAACAGAAATATCTGCTGATATTACAAAACTGCCTCCGGGAGATACAAAAGCTTTACATAAAATCATTGAAGCGGCTCAATTGATGGATCCAATTTTCCTTCGTCAAGTCTGGAGCGGCAATGCAGAAATGTTGAAGAAGCTGGAATTGGATTCAACAATGGATGGACAAGAACTGCTCCATTACTTCCGAATAAATATGGGTCCATGGTCGCTGTTAGATAACAATGCGCCCTTCATCATTGGCGCGCCAAGGGAAAAACCAGCCGGAGCGAACTACTATCCTCAAGACATGACGAAGGAAGATTTTTCCAAATGGAAAGATGGTTTGAAGGAAAAAGATCGCGAAAAGGCTATTGGTTTTTTCAATGTTATACGACGTGCAGAAGATGGTACCATGCGGACAATTCCATACAGTGTAGAGTATCATGAATGGCTGGAACCTGCGGCAAAACTTTTAAAAGAAGCTGCTCAATCAACTGAAAATAGTTCTCTGAAAAATTTTCTCGTTTCACGAGCCGATGCGTTTGCCAGCAACGATTATTATGCCAGTGATGTTGCATGGATGGGGCTCGATGCGCCCATTGAATTAACCATCGGCCCATACGAAACGTATATGGACGAACTGTTTAACTATAAGGCGGCATTTGAAGTATTTGTAACATTGCGCGATGAAGCAGAATCGGCGAAACTGGTAAAGTTCAGCGGGTATTTGCAAGAGATTGAGAACAATCTTCCATTTGATGCGAAGTATCGCAATCCAATGCTTGCAGCTCTGTCTCCCATCCGGGTGGTGGATGTAATCTACGCGGCAGGCGAAGGCAATCGCGGTGTGCAGACAGCAGCGTTTAATTTGCCGAATGACGAACGGGTCATCCGTGAAAAAGGTTCAAAGCGCGTAATGCTGAAAAATATGCAAGAGGCGAAATTCAATAAAGTGCTTATACCGATTTCTCAATTTGTGCTTCCCCAGCCCCAGCAAAAATATGTATCGTTTGACGCATTCTTCACTCATATACTTGCACACGAGTTGATGCATGGTTTAGGCCCGCATAATATAACGGTGAACGGAAAAGAAACGAATGTCCGGCAAGAATTAAAAGAATTGTATTCCGCAATCGAGGAGGCGAAAGCTGATATAACAGGACTGTTCGCTCTTCAACTTCTTATCGACAAAGGACATCTTGAGAAGAAAATGGAAGAAGAAATGTACACAACGTATCTTGCCAGTATGTTTCGTGCAGTGCGGTTCGGCATCAATGAAGCACATGGGAAGGGTATTGCAATCCAATTCAATTATCTGACAGATGAAGGTGCTATCCTTTTTGATGAATCTGCAGGAACATTTAGTATAAATGATTTAAAAATAAAAAATGCAGTGAAAATATTAACCGGCGAGATACTCACGATTGAAGCAGAAGGATCTTACACAAAAGCAAATGCCCTGATTGAGAAGTACGCTGTTGTTCGTCCGCTTATGAAAAAGGGGATCGACAAACTCGGATCTATTCCTATAGATATTGAACCTCGCTTCACGCTTGTGCCTAAAACAGCGGGCAGCATTCGATAAATACATACTGTTTCACTAACGATGAAAACTCTATGTCAAAAACAAACTATACAACCGATCAGCACAATGACATCGCACCGAAGTCAAAGTATCGCATGCAGATAGGAATTTCCGGAGTTGTCATTGCTATTGCACTCATGATAATCTTTATGCCCAAAAAAACCGCAACTGATACGTCTGCTGTACCGATCGCTCCGATGTTTAAAAAACAAGGCCAATGTACCATTACGAATCGCAATGATAAGCTCATAGTTTCCATTGATATTGAAATTGCCGATGATGACAGTAAACGCGAAATCGGTATGATGGGGCGACCGACGATGGAAGATCGACAAGGAATGCTCTTTGTGTTCGAACAGGAACAGATGGCATCATTCTGGATGAAAAATTGTATTCTATCGCTCGATATGATTTTTGTCAATAAACTTGGAGAAATTGTAACAATTTGTAAAAACACAACTCCTTTCTCGGAGCAGGCTTATCCGGCCACTGCACTGACATTTTTAGTGCTTGAAGTAAATGCTGGTTTTACCGATAAGTATGGTATTGTAGATGGTGATAGGATTAGCTGGAAGAGGGATTAATATGCCTTGCATGTAATCTTCCGAAGAGTTGGAAGTATGATAAGGTTGCCCCGCAACATGGGGCAACCTTTCCATTTCATTCGGAAGGTCAGGGTATTCAATAGTATCGAGTATCGCCGGATGTCTTCGGTCTAAACCGGAGAATGAGCACTCCGCAAAATACATTAATTGCAGTTGACAATAATTTGTAATTCAACTGGCTGTACACCAACCATATCCTGATCGATTGCCCGGACAGTGAATACATTTCTGCCTGCATTCAATGGTGCTGCTATGACCTTGCCATGCCCGATGAGGATTTGTCCTTTTCGCCATTCGTAGCTCACCTTCCGAGTTTCAGGCCGGTTTAAGTCCGGTGCTGTCAGTATAACAGAAGGGTTCGAGGGATTCCATGAAATCACTTTCTCTTCAGGAGGATTCACGAACACAAGCAACGGCCACACATGAATTGGAAAATTTTCCTGTGCAGCAATTATATTCCGCGGCGCCCACCCAATTGTAACGGTTTGTTCGCCAGGCGTTTGCGCCAGCCAGACATCCTGCCTTATCAGATTGATGATGAATCCAACATTTGGTTGATTCGTTATTTCGTTAATATTCATTTCACCGCCCACGAGCCAGTCTTTCGGGAAATCGATTGATTTCAGATCTGGTTTAGGTACAACGGAAATATCTTTCTGTATAGAGTCAATCGAGTTCCTTAATCCGCGTCCATCATTTGCAATCAATGTCACTGTATGTTTGCCGGGTAAGAACGTAACGGAATTGGATGAATAAACTGCTCCGTCGATTTTCCAGATAAAGCTGAGTGTATCGTTGTCGGAATCGACTAAACGACCAGGTTCAAGCTTCGTCGTCTCAGATTCATAGACCGGATCGGGAATAGTGAATACCGGATCCGGTTTTGAATTTACTCGCATTGCTATTGTTTGTTCCACCGAGCTAGATGATGTTCCGGAATTATCTGTGATATGTAACCCTACAATATGATTGCCTGCGGTTGTCATCGGAAGAGAAACAGTGGGTGTGGTGCCGATTTTTTTTCCGTCGAGTGTCCAGTAGAACTCCTTAATGATGCCATCGGGATCATACGATTTTGAACCATCTATTACTAACTGATCGCCAAGACTGATGTCTTTCGGCACGTTCCATACAAGCACCGGTGGCGCATTCACAAGTATGTTTTTTACGGTCGATGACGAATTGCAGTTTGTGGAAGTTTCAATCGAAATCGTCAGCTTGACTGCATACCGGCCTGGTTTGTCAAATTTGAATTGTGCCTGTGTACCTTCCTTGGCAAATACGATATTGCCGGACCGAGCTTCCCACGAAGTTCTTACTATAGTACCGTTTGCTCTCGAAGCTGAGGCATCGACATTCACCTCTTCTCCGATGCTGACCGACTCGGGGAGCGAAAACTCTGCTGTCGGTCCTTCTACAACATGTATTGTCGAGGTGGTCTGGTTCACTTTGCTGCATCGGCCGCTGCCGTTGCCGATCACTGTCAAGGTAACGTAATATGTTCCGGGTTTAGAATAAGCGTGTGTAACATTGCTGCCTAGTGCGTTTAAGCCGTCGCCAAAATCCCATGCATACGAACCGAGCGGCCCGTTCGGATCGGTGCTGTTTGATCCATCGAACGTCAGCGGTGCATTCACACAAATTGTTGTGTCGTTGAAACTCTGGAACGCCTGTGGAGATCCTTCAATAATGACGGGGATAGTTGCACTTGTTGGCTGGTCGGCAAATCCGTCGCTCAATATGAGTTTTACCGAATAGAATCCTGGTTTCGTGAAAACGTGTGCCGGATTTGTTTCGGTAGAAGAAGTACCGTCGCCGAACTGCCAAAGCATGGTAATCGGGTCGCCGTCAGGATCGTGTGAAAGCGAACCGTTAAAAAGAATGGTCATACCTGTGCATGAATATATAATTGAATCGACTACCGCAACAGGCGGACGATTCACCAGCAGTCGAATTGATTCACGCGCGATGCTGTTCTTCTTTCCCTGGCCGTCATCCACTTTCAGTGTGATAAAATGAACACCACCCTTTGGTGCTTCCCAGTGGAAAGATGCATCATGACGGTGAGTGCCATCGGAAAGCAGCCAGTCAAACTTCAACGCCTGCCCGTCTATATCGTAACTGTGACTCGCATCCAGCAGCACAGTCTGCGAGTTGTTGCGGATGAAAGTCTTCGTCACTATAATCGGCTGATTGTTGACCAGCAGATTGAATTCTTTCGATTGGAATGAATTGGAGAAATTCGCCCCATCGTCTACAATGATTCTTACACTCACAGGGCCGGAATTCTTAAATGTTTTTGTTACTTTCATCCCGGTCAATTCCGTGCTGTCCGAGAATTTCCATTTTACATTTTTAATTTTGCCGTCGGGGTCATATGTACCTTTCGCATCCAATGTCACAGGTTCATTCGGTTCTGCGACCGCTGGTACTATTTTCCATTTTATGACCGGCGGGTAATTGATGTGGATTGATGCGGTCTGGATGCCGATGGCATCATCAAACCCGGAATTGTCCGTCACTTTCAGTGCAACTGCATAGTCGCCCGGTTCGGAAAATGTAAGAGGGCCGATAGAATCAGTGGCGGTTTCTTTTCCGTTGATGAGCCATGTATACTTGCTTACGTATCCATCAGGATCGTAGCTCTTCGTTCCGTCAACGAGCAACGGTTTCTCCGGTTCCCAGGTTGCAGGGATGGAAAATTGTGCTATCGGATATTTATTGATCACGAGCAAATGTGTCGTTGATTGAATGCTGTTCGATTGTTTCTGCCCGTCATCAACAGTAAGCGTGATGGAATAACGGCCGCTTTTCTGGAAAACATGCACTGCAGATTTGCCGCTGCCGATGCTGCCGTCGCCGAAATCCCATGAATACTTTAAAACTTTTTGATCGTCGTCATGAGACTTCTCTGCTGAAATGAATTGTTTAGCAGATGTAGAGTGATCGACTGCTGTAATGACGGGGACAGGCGGTGCATTAATATGAATGATTTTCTTTAATGATTGAATTGAATTTTCCACACCTTCGCCATCGTTGACAGTTAGAGTAACGTCGTAGTTGCCGGGAGTATCGAAGGATATTTTTGTTTCCTTGCCCTCAAATTCGGAACCGTTGCTGACCGACCAGTGGAATGAAAGATTTTTACTATCCGGATCAATCGTATTAGCAGCGCTTAAAATAACTTCATCGTTGGGAGCTGCCTGTTCGGCTAATACAAATACAGGCACCGGTTCGGCATTCACATGATACTCGAACAATGTCGAATATATGGAGTTTGTTGATCCCGTATGATCGTCGATCGTAAGCGTGATAGAATAATCTCCAGCCACATCATGATTCACGGTAACACTTCTTTCATTATTTGATCCGATAATGCCAGGACCGCTCCAAGTAAAATACAATATATCATTATCGTTGTCGAAATCATTTTTTACGATAAATTTTGTATCCGCTGTACGTCCGTGAATCCGTGGTCCCATGATTTCAGCATAGGGCTGCGCGTTTACTCGAATCGTCTTTGAGTCAACTGCTTCATTGCAGGCCGAGTTGGCGGCGCCATCGTTCACAGACAACCTTACATCATATAAGCCGGGGAGAAGGCTGCTGAATCGCAACTCGGGCTGGTCACCGCGTGTCTCGTTATTAATAAACCATTGCATGCGCAACGGGCTGCCTTCCGGATCGCGGGATTCTTTTCCAGAAAGAATGAGCTCGTCGCCCGGTGATATAATTTCCTTTGCTCCTGTGATCACAGCAACTGGCGGTGCGTTAACATTTACCGTGAAATTATCGAGCCAGTACTGTGGGGTGTATACTCCGGTCGACGGAATAAGCACCTGGGCGGAGTATGTGCCGGCGTTCGGAAATTCAATCAGTGCAGAATCACCGTTCAATCGCGTATTGCCTATGATCCAGATAGGAGATGGTTCCGGCAATTCGCGGCGTGTCTCTTCGGATAGAGACAATCGTACCGAATTACAATTAACACCTGCTTGTTTTTTTACACTTATTGTTGGCTTTATTGGCCTCAGAATAATTTTAGGCATCCATTCCCAAATAATCGCAGTATCGGTCTTACTTCTCACTACCATATTATTGATGCGCATCGATGAACCTGTCACCGATAGACCCCAGAGGTTTTTAAAATCGCCAATCGTAGAGTGCAGAAAATCTTTTTCAACCGGTATATGAGATGTCTGTCCAAAAATATCGCGGACAAATACAGTCGAAAGTTCTTCTCCGAACGATTGGATCTCTGTTCTTTTTCCTGCGAATGCAGGATGAGGGCGTACTTGAACTTCCTCATTCTCGTTCACGCCGAAGAGGCAGAGCGGAAGCTCACGCGAATAAATGATCCAACCTTTGCCAAGTTGACTAATACCTTTACCGTCGACGATGTTCAATTTGAATGCGTTTGCATCGTCACCATCGCTAGCGCTCACTCGCAGAATCCATCCGTTCGGTGCAGCTGCCGGGTCAAGTGTTGCCATTGTGCACCAGCGATTTATATACCTTTGCTCGCTGCCTGTTACGAGAACCTGAACCGGATGCCCGTTATTCAGGGAATCGTACAGGAAAATTTGGAATGTGGTTTTTGTGTCTGCTGTTCCGGTAATGACATCAGCGATTCCGCCGAGTCCCGCATCGAAGATTTGAAGCGTCACTGCTTGTGAAGGTGATGGCGGCTTAATCCAATAGTCGTACTGATGAAGAAAGTCTCCTGTAATTGCGGCATGCGCTTTTTTACCGGCGACAAATGTGAATACATCCTGGGCGCTTGCATACATGCTGCACATCATCGCAGCACAGGCCATAACGAAATAATGGTTGCGAGTATTCATAGTTTTTACATGTATTTGAAGTATTCTCTGTTACTCAACTTTCCAGGTTTTTGTTCCGATGGTTTTTCCATCATAGATCGAATCAAATATTATCCGAAGCGTATCACCTTTTATGGCTTTGATGGAGATTGCCCAATCGCCTTGCGAATTAGTTTGTACACTCATGCGCTGGTCGCCCAATGATGCGGTCACCTTGACACCGGGATAAGCATTGCCATGCGCTTCAACAGATTCACCCGGCGAATAAACAGTCGTCTCCGTTGCCCTGCCGCCCCAGTGAATATTGAATATTTTCTCCTTATCCATCGACACAATAGAAAGAGTCCGTATACTGGAGTTACCGGATTTATCGGTTGAGATGATCTTCACATGAGTCTCAGGCCGTCCAATAGCCGTCATGAAGGAGAAAGATCCGTCTGACTGAACCGTCTGTTTCTCATCGTTGGCAGTCAAAGTCGCTTCTGCTTTTGTTTTCCCCTTGATTGTCACCGTATCGTTCGCTGTGTACTTGCGGTCCATATCCCATCCGTTAATTTGAATCGGCGGCGGTGTTGTATCTTTCACATGCATTATGCGATAGGTTGGTGAATCGACACCCCGCAATCCGTACGAATCAACAGCCATGATTCGAACGTATACAGACGCTAATGGAATGCCGGTGAGTTGGTATACAGGGGCCTTGATTGAAATCCGCCTGATGTCATGATCGAAATTCGTGCCCGGGCACACTTCCACTTGATAACTTATCGCATTGTTTATTGTCGTCCACTGCAGCGTCAGTTTCTCGCTGTAGATGACCGTGTCGAGCCGTCCCCAGGTTAATTGCGGTGCGCCAAGAAGGTTGATGGGTGGCAGTGGCGCCTTGCCTTTTTCCACTACTGTGCCTTGGTTCTGCCGTAGTTTGATTTTCACTTTGCTGGCGGTCAAGTCGATCGTGCCGTCGTAATTAGAGAGCTTTGTCTTTTTATCCTGTATTGTGCTTGCCCAGAATTTACCTGACTTTACAATTGATTCCGATGTGCCCGCGCGGAATGCAAATTTGTTTGTTTCCTTTGCTTTTGCCGAAAGCTTTGCCAAAATACTCCCGTTCATCAGTGAAAGGTCGCGTTTAATGGTTTGGTCCAGCTTGTCCATATGTGATTCACGTATGACAACCGTCGTATTTGGGTCAACTGTTACATCCACGCCGTCGGTAAAGAAGAGCTGGGCGAGACTTGTTTCACCGGTTCGTATACCGTCGTACGAAGCGAACAGGTCGTTGATATATGCGGATTGCCATGATCCAAGCAATCCTTTTCGTTTATCTACGATGCCAGTTTTCTGTGCTAGTTTTGCATCGATAGCTTCAGTACGCCGTTCGGCAATTAATTTTCCAATAACTCCAACGATATCTATAAATTTTTGTCCTTGATGCTGCGCTCCAGAAATATTACCGTTCATTATTTCCGCATCGTATCTTTTTATAAAAACCGCCGCAGAATCCAATTCATCTGAGGTGAATACTTTTGCACCGGACTTAATATGCTGGCTTAAATTCAATCTGACTTGCTTCACGCTCTTATGCAATACTTTAAAATCATTAATTTGAATTTGTGAACGAGCGTTCAATATGAAGCCATTCGCAGCGGTGTCCCGCTCAGAGAGCAATACAATAATTGGCCAGCAGGTGGAATCCCCGGTAAGTTTGACCGAGGTAGCATATAGAGAAGCGGCGCTGAATCGCATTTCCGCCTTTTGTGCAAACACCGGCAGTTCATAAAGCAGGATGATAAGGAGAACTGATTTTAAAAATCTCAACACGCTATGCCGGGCCTCCGTTGTCTTTGTCCGCGTTCAGTTCTTGTGTTACAGCAGGGAATGTAATTGTAAATGTGCATCCAATGTCAGTATTCGATTCAAGGGTTATTGTGCCATTGTGGAACATTGCGATTTCTTTCACATACGCCAGACCAAGTCCTGTACCGATTTCCATGGAAGCTTTAGGGTTGTTGACTCGGAAAAATTTTGTAAAGAGCTTCTGTTGGGCTTCCTGAGGAATGCCGTAGCCATGGTCTGTCATGGAGAAAACTATGTTCTGATCTTGGAATGAAAAGGATATGTTGATTGTGCGGTTCGCGTCGCCGTATTTCACCGCGTTGGAGAGAAGATTAGATACTGCTTCGTGGAAAAGGTCTGGCGAGACAAAAACATACGGAATTTCTCCTGCAACCTCGAGCACAACCTTCAGAAATTTACTCATTAATTGAGGTTTTTGTAGCTCCACAACTATCTTTGTAATGCTGACGATGTCGGTAAGAACCTTGGAATATTTGACACCGTGGGATTCCAGACGTGATACATCGAGAAAGCGATTGATAAGATTGTTCAGGCTCTTGCTGCTGTCGAGCATGAGCTGGTGAAACTCATTTTGTTCTTCCTTGGTAATAGTTGGATCGGTCAATAGGATTTGCGCAAACCCCATGATGCTTCCTACAGGATTACGCAGTTCATGGACAACGACATTGATCATTTCGGTCTTCATCTTATCGATGAGCCGTTCGTTTGTTAAATCATGGAAGATGAGCAGCGAACCGAGGTTGTCGCCGTCGCGAATGATGGAGAGGTCATTCACACGGTAATAATTTACAGCAGCAGCTTCGCCCTGCACTTTTAATTCGGATTGTATGAAGTGTACTTGCAATGCATCAGCATTGTCGTTGCGGATCATCTCTTTTGTTCGAACGATTGATGGATGAGTAAGGATATCGGATTTAGTATGAAAGGAACGAGTTGGCAGCAGTAAAGAGCAAAACTCTTCCAGTTTATCATTTCGGAAGATAAATGTACCTGTTCCATCCGTTATACCAATCATGTCATCGCTATGAGTCATGAAGAGTTTATTTTTCCATTCCTCAAGAATAATTTTTTCTACGTTGAGGCGCTGGTATCGTTCAAGCACCTGACGCATGAGCTCGATTGTTTCGCCCATTCCGCGCAAATCTTTCATTGCGGGGATATGAATCTTCTGTGAGAAGTCTAGGTTACTAAGCTGCTGTACATCTTTAACAAGTCGTGCGATCGGCCGGCTTATCTGGCGGGAAAGTACCCAGCCGACTACCAGAATAATGAGCGCCAGACCAACAATGAGAGAGGTTGAATACAGAAGAAGATCGTTCACCGGCTTGAGAATCGTTTTTTCCGGAATAGCAACAATCATCCATAATTGAGCAGTTTGAAATGCGCTTGAGAGAACGCGCCAGGTCTGTTCTCCCTGCTGCACACTCTGCAGCAGACTCATTTGCTCCTCCGTACTGTATACTTCAACAGGTTTGAAGGAAGAATGATTCTGTAGGATCGCAGCAGATGCACTATGGATGCTGACAGAAAATTTTTCACCCAGAGGCAGGTTAGTAAGAATTGTATTTAACTGTTTTGCGTCCCACACCACTGTGAGTACGAAAGGAATATTTTGCATTTGGAAACGTTTTCGCATCACAAAGAATTGCTGGTGGGGCAACGTATCGTTCAGCCATGCGATATGCAGTGCAGTATCAATTTTTGACGGCACCCATGCATCATCCCTGACTTGCACATTGACCGCCGGATAGGATACATTCTGGCTCGTGAGTTCGTCGGCGAGTTTGGGTGATTGAATTTTGATTTGGATGATCTCCGGGTGAAGAGTCATCATCATACGAAGGATGATTTCTCCTTCGTTTGGGCGTTCCGTCACCTGCCATGCCATGAACCGCGTAACTTCCGACCAGCTTGCTATGGAGCGGTCAAGGTTTTCAATAGCGTAAATTTGCAGCTGCTGAACACTCGTTAATCGTTCTGTAATAACGGAAGCTTCGTACTTTGGTCGTACAACGATCCACACACAGAACAGCGTGAGAATTGTAATAATACCAATGACTATAAAAATCCGATTTTGAAAAGACAGTTGCATCTGCATCGTATTCTTTGAGTGGAATAATAATACTATATAAATCCACGAAATGATAAGAATAAATCCCTTCAACCTCCACAGGTTTGATAAGAAAATGAAGAGATAAATTTTTATGGTGAACAGTTTTTCTGTGCGACTTACTGCTTATTGCGAGTGGAAACTCTCAAAAAAGTGAATCAACCAAAAATAGAAATAACATCGCTTCTGCTGATAGGAGTTGGAAAATTTATATTTCAGCATCGGAGGACAGCTGCAGGAGAATATTATCTTTACGTTGACCGTCGTCGTTTATTATCACCCTGCGATGCGGAGGAGCGGAATTTCAGTGGTTGGCGTAAAAACTCAGCATCATTCTCTCCATATACATTCATAGTAATTATTATTATGTACCTCATTTGATGGATCATATTAAAATTAGAATTCCATTGGTCTATAATGTTCGCAGGGTTACTGCAAAAGTCTAACCCGGCTCTATAATAATAAACATACCTATACCAACCTAAGTTTTTATATATTTACAATTGAAAAAGGAAAACCTCATTGTTCATTTTTAGGCACCCTTTTGCATTCTAATACGTTTAATCTGTGAAGCAAGAACGGTCGATTGATTAAATACGAATATGGTTTGAAATTTCTGGAGAAGGTTTTTTATTACAAAAAATACCAAAGGAGAAAGAGTATGAGATACATACTGTTTGTGTTTATACTATGCTGTACAAGTTCGATATATGCCGGCGATTGGCCTCGTGAGGTCTTGAGTTCCGAAGGCACGATCACCATGTATCAACCGCAGATAGAATCGTACTCCGGAGATTCTTTAAAAGCACGCGCCGCGGTTTCCATTCTGCTCTCCGGCAAGGATGAGCCTGTGTTTGGAGCTATTTGGGTGACGTGCAGAGTTCTCACTGACCATCCGACACGAACGGTGAAGCTCGAAGAAATGGAAGTGCGAATGATTAGATTCCCGGCAGGAACAGATGCGGATACAGCAAAAATTGCTGAAGCATTGGAAGAAGTCATACCACGGTTTGACCTTACTTTTTCTCTCGATCTGCTTCTTGAAAGCATTGAGACAGCACAGAAGGAAAGAGAGAACTCCCGCGAACTTGATGTGGCTCCGCCCAAAATTATTTTTATGGAACATCCAGCCGTACTCGTACGAATTGACGGTGATCCGATTCTTGTTAACGTTGACGGAACTTCACTGAAGCGCGTCGTCAACACTCCATATTTTTTAGTTCAAGATATTTCTTCGGGTAAATTCTTTCTTCGTGGAGGCGATATATGGTTTAGCGCTCAGAAAATAAATGGACCCTGGCGCCAAATCGCCGGTCCCCCCAACTCAGTTGCAGATATTTACGAACAAATGAAATCTGGTGATGAATCGTCTGAAGATTCGATGACAAATGCTATTGTATCCAAGAGCGGAAAAGTGCCCGAGATCATCGTAAGCACAGAACCGACGGAATTGATAGCCACAGACGGCCCTGTGCAGCTTGTGCCTATCCAGGGAACTGGACTTCTTTACGCAAGTAATACTCCAGGTCGCCTATTTCTTGAAATCAAAACGCAGAACCGATTCATTCTTATTTCGGGAAGGTGGTACGCTGCAAAATCCAATTCGGGTCCGTGGGTATTCATTGCATCTGGTAAGCTGCCGGTGGATTTTAAAAACATTCCTCCTGGTTCAGAATGCGACGATGTGCTTGCAAGCGTCGCGGGGACAATACCGGCAAAAGAAGCGGTCTTTGATGCACAGATCCCGCAAATGGCGGAAGTAGATCGCACAGAAACAGGAAACCAAGTTGAATATGATGGAGATCCGCAATTTGAACCGATCGAAAACACCGGGATGGATTATGCTGTGAATACTTCGACAGCTGTGATTCGTGTTAACGGACGGTACTACAACTGCGACAGGGGAGTTTGGTTTGATGGAACGTCTCCGGTTGGTCCGTGGGAAGTTTGCATCGATGTTCCCGAAGTCATCTATACAATTCCATCCCGATGTCCTGTGTATAATGTTCGTTATGTTCGTGTGTACAATTACACTTCCGATATTGTGTATGTTGGATACACCGCTGGTTATACGGGATGTTACGTTTATGGCAGAACGGTAGTGTACGGGACTGGATATAATTACCATTCATGGTTTAAACACAAATATTACGCACGACCTTGGACGTGGGGATTTAACGTTCACTATGATCCCTGGACAGGCTGGTCGTTCGGCGCCGGTTGGGGGCAGTCGCCTGGATGGTTTGCACACACTTCAAACGATGCGCACACCGGGTGGTGGGGGCCTTCGGAATATCATCCGGTTTATCATCCTGATATCAAACCGGTTTATCGTGATGGATACCAACCGGTATACCAACAGACGGCATCAAACGCAACCACCGCGAAATCGCTGAATGAAGTAAGACGAACTACAGGAGTAACGCGTTCTGCAACCCTTTATGATAATAGATCTTCCGGTGTCAGGCGCCCGGTTGCGGTTGAAACACCAAGACCTACGAGAGAAGTTAGGGGAGTAACACCGATAGTACCGCGTCAACCTGAAACTCGTCCGACAGCGAGACCTGATACTCCTCCTGTTACACGAACGGAACCGAGACCAGTTCCAAGGATTGAGACTCCGCGGGAGGCGATTCAACCTGAAACTCGTCCGATAGCGAGACCTGTTACTCCTCCAGTTACACGACCCGAACCGAGACCAGTTCCAAGGACTGAGACTCCGCGGGAGGCGATTCAACCTGAAACACCTCCGGTAGCGAGACCTATTACTCCTGTTGTTGCACAACCTGTGCCGGAACCGCTTCCTCGTCAACCCGAAGCTCGTCCGCAAACCAGGCAAGTTGCTACTCCTATTCCACCAATTGAGACACCACGAATTGTGACTCGTCCATCAACAAAAGAGAATAATGTTTATGCAGCTCCCAACGGTTATATAATGCGCAGCACACCTCAAGGTTGGCAGCAGCGCGATCAAAATACCTGGAAAAAAGCCGAAGAGACACCAGCAAAACAAGAAATAATTCGTGACAGCGAAGTGCGTCAGCGTACAGCCGAACGTACGTCAAATCCTAAGCCGCCATCACCAGCGCCGAATCGGAATACGAACGAGAAAGACAAAGATCGTGATGCAAGAAAGTAGCTGTATGTAGGGACGTTCATTTTTTTCCAGCTGTTATTTTTGAGGGGAACGTCCCTACTGAGATAATACTTCAAGCCCACAGTATTAATCCCTCGCGGCACGGGCTGTCAATATCCGAATGCTTAGGCAGCACACGTACTGTATGCCCCATTCGTCCGCTTGTTGCAAGTTTAATGGTTCCGATAAACTCATATGTACCATCGGTTGTCTTTTTGTCGAACTTCATTTGCAATGTTTTGGCTGAGTCTATATCGCCTTTTGCATCAAGCGGCCCAAAAAATATTTCCACCGATACATCTTCTGATTTGAGTTTGCCTAAGTCTAGCCAGGTGTGAACAACACATTCATCGCCGACTTTAAAGCCGTCATGTTTGTCTATCTTGACGTCAAGAATTTTGAGCGAGTTCCAATTATTTCGGAGATACTGTTTCCAAGCTGCGAGTTGCTTTGCACGTTCTAAATTGTTTTGAGCAAGAATTCCGGAACGCTGAAGTGCCGGCAAGTACATTTCTTCTGTATACTGGCGCACCATCCGGTTGGTGTTGTACTCCGGGCCAATGGCGCGCATTGCACTTTTCATCTTGCTAATCCACGGGCGAGGGAGGTAATCTGCTGTTCGGGAATAGAACAATGGGATAATTTCCTTTTCAAGAAGATCGAAGAGCGCATTTGATTCTACTTCGTTCTGGTATTCTTCGTCGCGATATTCCTCTCCGCGGCCGATCGCCCAACCGGTGGTAGAATTGCATGCCTCGGCCCACCAGCCATCGAGGATGCTTACATTGATCGCACCGTTGAGCGTTGCTTTCATACCGCTCGTTCCGCTGGCTTCCATTGGACGGAGCGGTGTATTGAGCCACACATCAACGCCTTGCACTAAGTAACGTGCAACGACCATATCATAGTCTTCAATAAAGACCATACGCCTGCGCGCTTCCGGCCTGCGCTCGAAATGAATTATTTGGCGGATGAGTTCTTTTCCA
>Ga0182021_10004231_pt1 | contig 16845 bp, 12 predicted proteins | sample 612E3MmetaG_FD_120493 | JGI IMG/M metagenome (GOLD analysis project Ga0182021, IMG submission 120493) | Permafrost microbial communities from Stordalen Mire, Sweden - 612E3M metaG (Illumina Assembly) | ecosystem: Environmental > Terrestrial > Soil > Wetlands > Permafrost | place: Sweden...
GCAGGAGCTCGGTCTCGTTCTTGCGCATCATGCCGTGGTCGACGTGGACGCAGATGAGCCGATCGCCGACGGCCCGATGGACGAGCGTCGCAGCCACCGCCGAATCCACGCCGCCCGAAAGCGCGCACAAGACCTTGCCGTCGGTGCCGGTGGCCCGGCTGTGTGCATCGACGCGGTTCCGGATCTCGTCGACCGTGGAGGCGATGAAGTTGACGGCGGTCCAGTTCTGGCGGGCACCGGCGATCTCGACCACGAAATTCCGCAGGATGTCGCGGCCGCTCTTGGTGTGGACGACCTCGGGGTGGAACTGGATGCCGTACATGCGGCGGCCGGGATCGGCGACGGCGGCATAGGGCGTGGAGTCGGTTCGAGCGGTCGAGCCGAAACCGTCCGGCAACCGCCGGATCGAATCGCCGTGGCTCATCCAGACCGGCTGCTCGGGCTCGAGGCCGGCGAAAAGGCCGTCCCCGGACGTGACCGAAACGATGGCCGGCCCGAACTCCTTTCGCTCGAAGGAGACGACCTCGCCGCCGAGACCCTCGGCCATCAGGTGGAGCCCGTAGCAGATGCCGAGGATCGGCACGCCGCCGGTCCAGATCGCCGGATCTGGGTGGGGCGAGCCGGCTTCGTAGACGCTGGCCGGACCGCCCGACAGGATCACCGCTTTGGGCTTGCGCGCGGCGATCTCAAGCCATGGCGTGTCGAACGGAAGAAGCTCCGAATAGACGTTGAGCTCGCGAACTCGGCGGGCGATCAGGCGGCTGTACTGGCTCCCGAAATCGAGCACGACGACAGAATCGACATCCGCGCCACGCGGCACCTCGCCCGCCGTCTTTGCGTCCGCCTCATGCCCGTCGCTCAATGCCGACCTCCGCTGCTGAGTGCGTGGATTCTAGCCGCCCCGGCCCCGGCCGATTCGAGACTGCGGAGTGAGGACGCCTACTCATCCTCGAGGTTGGGAGCCAGCCAGCGCGCGGCCTCTTCTAGCGACCAGCCCTTCCGCCGAGCGTAGTCCTCCAGTTGGTCGGGCCCGAGGCGGCCGACGCCGAAGTAGTGCGCCTCGGGACGCCAGAAGTAGTAGCCCGAGACCGACGCCGGCGGGAGCATCGCGAACGACTCGGTGAGGCTCATGCCCGCGCCCGCCTCGGCGTCGAGCAGCTCGAAGATTGCCGCTTTCTCCGTATGATCCGGGCAAGCCGGGTAGCCGGGCGCGGGCCTTATGCCTTGATACTCCTCGCGGATGATCGCGGCTCTGTCGATCGATTCGCTCGGCGCATAGCCCCACAGCTCGCGACGGACACGCTCGTGCACGACCTCCGCCAGCGCCTCGGCCAGACGGTCGGCCAGAGCCTTGACCATGATGGCCCGGTAGTCGTCGTGGGCGGCTTCGAACGAGGCCACGACCTCGGCCGAACCCAATCCGGCGGTGACGGCGAACGCTCCGAGGTAGTCCGGGACGCCGCTCTCCCGCGGAGCCACGAAATCGGACAACGCCACGTTGGGCCGGCCGGGCGGCTTCTCCATCTGCTGGCGCAGGGTGTGGACGACCGCCCGAACCTCCGACCGCCCTTCGTCCGCGTAGAGCTCGATGTCGTCACCCACGGAGCCGGCCGGCCAGAAGCCCACGACCGCCTTCGCGCGCAACAGCTTCTCGTCCGCGATCTGGTCGAGCAGGCGCCGGCCGTCCTCGTAGAGACTTCGGGCCGACTCGCCGACACCGGGAGCGTCGAGGATCTTCGGAAAGGTTCCCTTCAGCTCCCAGGCGGCAAAGAAGGGCGACCAGTCGATCCAGTCGACCAGCTGCGCCAGCTGGTACTCCTCGGCACGTGCGCCCAGGAAGCTGGGAGCCGGGGCCGCCAGCCCGAAATCGACCGCGGTGCGATTTGCCCTCGCGACCTGGATTGAGACGCGGGCAATCTTCTCGCGGCGCCCGGCCCGGTCGACACGTAGCCGCTCCTGCTCGTCGCGGATCGCCGCGGCATACCCGGCCGCTCCGTCGCCGAGCAGCTCCGAGACCACGCCGACCGCCCGCGACGCATCGGCCACGTGGATCACCGGCGCCGAGTAGCGCGGCGCGATCTTGACCGCGGTATGGGCCTTCGACGTCGTCGCCCCACCGATGAGCAACGGCAGGCGGAAGCCCTCCCGCTCCATCTCGGCTGCGACGTAGGCCATCTCCTCGAGAGAGGGAGTGATCAGGCCGGACAGCCCGACGACGTCCACGTTCTCGGCGCGGGCGGCTTCCACGATCCGGGCGGCCGGCACCATGACCCCCAGATCCACCACCTCGTAGTTGTTGCACTGCAGCACGACGCCGACGATGTTCTTGCCGATGTCGTGGACGTCGCCCTTGACCGTCGCCATGAGGATCTTGCCGCGAGGCCGCATGTCGCCCAGTGCGGCCTTTTCCGCTTCCAGATACGGCACCAGGTGAGCGACCGCCTTCTTCATGACGCGGGCGCTCTTGACAACCTGGGGCAGGAACATCTTGCCGGCCGCGAAGAGGTCGCCGACGGCATTCATGCCGCTCATCAGCGGCCCTTCGATGACGTCGATCGGACGGGCGGCGGCCAGACGTGCCGCCTCTGTGTCCTCCACGACGAACGTGTCGATGCCTTCGACGAGGGCGTGCCTCAGCCGATCCGAGACGGGCAGGTCGCGCCACGCCGGATCGACGGCCGCCCGCTCCGGCCCGGCCGTGCCGGCGTACTTCGAGGCGATCTCGAGCATCCGCTCCGTCGCATCCGGACGGCGGTTGAGCACCAGGTCCTCGACTCGCTCGAGCAGTTCGGCCGGAATCTCCGAGTACACCGCCAGCTGTCCGGGGTTGACGATGCCCATGTCCATGCCGGCCGCGACGGCGTGATAGAGGAATACGGCGTGGATCGCCTCGCGCACGATGTCGTTGCCGCGGAAGGCGAACGAGACGTTGCTGACCCCGCCGCTGACCCTCACACCCGGCAACTCGGCCTTGATGAGGCGCGTGGCCTCGATGTATGCGACCGCGTATCCGGCATGCTCCTCGATGCCGGTGCCGATGGCGAAGACGTTCGGATCGAAGACGATCTCGTCGCCCGGGAAGCCGGCCCGCTCGGTCAGCAAGTCGTACGCGCGCCGGCAGATCTCGACCTTGCGTTCGACCGTGTCCGCCTGGCCCCGCTCGTCGAAGGCCATGACGATCACGGCCGCTCCGTAGCGGCGCGCCAGCCGCGCCTGCCGCAGGAACTGCTCCTCGCCCTCCTTGAGCGAGATCGAGTTCACGATCGGCTTGCCGCCGATGCAGCGCAGCCCGGCCTCGATCACGGACCACTTCGACGAGTCCACGACAACGGGGACGCGGGCTATCGCCGGTTCGGAAGCCACGAGATTGAGGAAGCGGATCATCGCCGCTTCCGAGTCGAGCAGCGCCTCGTCCATGTTCACGTCGATCGCCTGGGCGCCGGCTTCCACCTGGCGTCGCGCGATCGCGAGAGCGCCGTCGAAGTCGCCTTCGACGATCCGGCGGGCGAACACGCGCGAGCCGGCGACATTGGTCCGCTCGCCGATATTCACGAAGAGGCTGCCCTCGCCGATGTCCAGCGCCTCCAGACCGGCAAGCCGCAATGCGGACGGTCTGTCGGGAATGGCTCGCGGCGCCAGGTCCGTCGCCGCTTCCACGAGGGCGGCGACGTGCGCCGGTCCGGTTCCGCAGCAGCCGCCGATCACATTGACGATGCCCGCCGCGGCGAACTCGCGTAGAACGGTTGCCATCGCCTCGGGCGACTCGTCGTATCCGCCGAATTCGTTCGGCAGGCCGGCGTTCGGATGGGCGGCCACGAACGTGTCGGCCAGGCCGGACAGCTCGTCGACGTGGGCTCGCAGTTGGCGTGCGCCGAGGGCGCAGTTCAGCCCCACGATGAGTGGCCGCGCGTGGCGGATCGCGTTCCAGAATGCCTCGACCGTGTGGCCGGAGAGGGTGCGGCCGCTGGCGTCGGTGATCGTGCCGGAGATCCACAGCGGGACCTCCACCCCGAGTTCTTCGAACACCCCCTGGATCGCAAAGATCGCGGCCTTGGCGTTGAGGACGTCGAAGATTGTCTCGACCATGAGCAGGTCGGCGCCGCCCAGCAACAGCCCGCGTGCGGCCTCGGCGTAGGCCTCGGCCAGCTGCTCGAAGGACACGGATCGAGCGGCCGGATCGGCGACGTCCGGGGAGATGGAGGCGGTCTTGTTCGTCGGGCCGAGCGAGCCGGCCACGAAACGCGGTCTCTCGGGCTCGCGCGCCTCGGCGGCGTCGGCGGCGGCGCGGGCGATCCGGGCCGCTTCGACGTGGATCTCATACGCCACGTCCTGCAGCCCGTAGTCGGCCTGGGCGATGCGAGTGGCGGTGAAAGTGTCGGTCGTGATGATGTCCGCACCGGCCGCCAGATAAGCGTCGTGGACGGCGCGAACCACGTCCGGACGAGTCAGACACAGGAGGTCGTTGTCGCCCCGGACGTCGCGCGGGTGGTCGCGGAAACGCTCTCCACGGAAATCGGCCTCGGACAGGCCGTAGCGCTGAATCAGCGTGCCGGTGGCCCCGTCGAGCACGAGAATCCGCCGCTGTAGCAAGGGGCGGAGCAGGCGCAGGCGCTCTTCACGCGTCCTGGCTGGGTGGGCCGGTACCAACGATCCGGCTCCGTTCGGGGCCCGGCCGGCGGACCCGGTCGTGGCCCGCGCGGCGGTCACGGACGCAATGGACGGGACGTGTGTCTCGGTGGGCCTGCCTCCTTCTGGCCGCAGTGTACCCGGCAGGGGTCGCCGACGCGGTCGGAGGTGCCTCGTGCGGGCCGGACCGGTCGAAATTGCCCGCACGAGCAGCCTTGATGGGAGCATGATTATTCGATGAGCGAAGTGGAACAACCAGGGGCCCCGAGCATTTCCGGTGAATCCGCCGCACAAGCCGTCGCGCCGCTTTTGGAGCGCGAGGTCGACTGCGCGATCATCGGCGGCGGGCCGGCGGGACTCTCGGCCGCAGTCTGCCTTTCGCGCATGCGCCGCAGCGTGCTGGTCATCGACGACCGCGACGGGCGCTCGCTGTGGGGCCAGACCAACCGCAACTATCTCGGCTTCCCCGACGGCATCCCGGCCGCCGAGATCCGGCTCCAGGGCCGGCGCCAGGCGGCCCGATATGGGACGAAGTTCCTGAACGGGCGCGTCGTCGCCGCCTCCCACGACGGCCTCTTCCATCTCCGGGTCGAGTCGAGCGTGGGGGACAGCCGCCGCGAGACGGCCGGCCGCGTCGTCAACGTCAGGCGCGACGAGGAGCTCGGCAGTTCGCTCGGCGAGGAAAAGGCAATCGGTCCCGTCGGAGTCGTGGCCCGGACGGTGATCCTCGCCACGGGCGTCCGCGACAACTTCCCCAAGTTCCTCGGCTGGGCCCAGTGCGTCGGCAAGAGCCTCTTCTGGTGCATCGCCTGCGACGGCTACGAGTCGACGGGCAAGGTCGTGGCCGTCCTCGGTCACGACGAAGATGCGGTCGAGACGGCCCTGGACCTGCTCGACTTCACCGACAAGGTATCGATCGTCGCCGGCCGGCCGGAGGGCTTCGACGTCCCGGAACAGCGCCTGGCCGACCTTCGGGACAACGGCATCGAAGCCTACCCATATGCCGTCGCCGCTTACGTCAACGCCGACGGCCAGATCGAGGAGCTGATGCTCGACGATCCGGCCGCGACCTGCGTGCCGGTGGAAATGGTCTTCGTCTACCGCCGGCCGACGCCGCGAACGGACATTGCCGTCGCCCTCGGGCTGAAGCTCAACCATTTGGGCCACATCGTGGTGGATCTGGATCAGCACACCAGCGTTCCCGGTCTGTACGCCGCCGGAGACGTGACCAGCCCGCACGACCACCAGATAAGCGCTGCCGTCCACGAGGGCAACCAGGCGGCCTGCGCCGCCAACTACTTCCTCTACCGGCCCGTCCAGAAGGGCTCCGGCAAAGAGGAGTGCTGAGCGGCTACTTCTCTCGGCGGGCGCGCAGGAAGACGGACGGCCCGGGCGTGATCGAACCCAGCGGCGCCTGAAGCCGGCGTTCGGCCGCCAGCAGGAACCGGAGCGGCAATCGCACGGTCAATCCCGGAACCCGGAGAAGCGAGGCGGCGCGCATCGTCTCTATTCGAAGACCGGCCCTTCGCAGAGCGCGTCGGACGCCCACCGGCGCGTGGTCGAAATGGAACGGCTTGTACTCGACCGAACCCGGTTCGAAGGGCGACCAGCCCTGGCGGCCCAACAAGCGCCGCGCGATCGACTTGAGGTTGCGCTTGTTGGCGTACTCGAGAACGAGAACGCCGCCCGGTCGGGTGACCCGGCCGAGCTCGAGAAGCAGCGGCCCTGGATCGGCGAAGTGGTGGAGCACCCGCACGCAGACCGCCGTGTCGAAGTAACCGTCGGGGTAGGGCAGCGCGCAGGCATTGCCCAGCAGGACCTGGAAGCGTGCGTCGCCCGCGAGTGCTTCCCTTGCGGCAGCGACGTGGATTTCGGACGAATCGAGCAGGACGACTTCGCCGTAACCTCGGTACTCGTCGGCCAGGCGGCCGAAACCCGCCCCGACCTCGATCAGACGGTCGCCTCGAGGCGGAAGCAGGGCTCGAATCGCGACCCGGTCGCAGGCGTCTTCGTACCGGCGGGTGGCCCAGAAGACGTCGCGGTAGCCCAGGTCCTCGTACGTCGCGAGGGCGCGTTCCGAAGCATGCGGCTCGAGGCCGCGGGCCTCTGTCAGGAGGGGCTTGCGGCGCCGACCGCGCGGCGGTGAACGGCGAACTCGTCGGCGATGCCCGACCAACCGCAATCGCACCGGACGACGTTCGTCCTGGCGTTGTAGTCCTCGATCAGGTGCGACTTCACCGGCCGAAGCGGGGTCGTGGCGACCGCCGTGCGGACAGGGCGAGCCATGATGCCTCCTCCAATCTCCCAAACAATCGACGATGCCAGTTCGGCGACCGCGCGCCGCGACCACCGCCAGACGGATCCGTGGGGCGCTCGGATACGGCAGCGCCGTTTGGGAGCGGCACTAATTCTACCAGACGAAGAGCCAAAACCCTCCGGCGAGGCTCAGGAAGACCGGGTGCTCGAAGCCGTCCTCACCTCCACCGGGATGACCCGGGTCGACGCCGCGATTCACGAGGCCGGATGATCGCTTCGTGACCCGCCAGATGGGCCGCCGAGAGACGCTCAGAGCCACTCGTCCCGGTAGGCGGGCCGTCTGTCTGCCGGACAGGAAGTGAGTCCATTCTTGCTGTCAGGCGGTCCACCTTTGACGGACCGTTTGCGTGACGTCAGGAACCATCTGGTCACGCCCGGGCCCGGGGTGTAGGCTGCGCTCGTTCTCATCGGCCTCGGGACCCGTCATTTGAGGTCGACAGGAGCAAGGTACCCGGAGACCCCGCACGGGGCGTGCCCGGACCAGATTGAGAAGGAGGCTCAACCGGTGCTGAATGAACTGTGGGCGAAGGTTTCGGCTCGGGAGAAGTTCATCGTCTACGGCGCGGCCGCGGTAATCGTGGGTTGGCTCGTTGGTCTGATCCTCGGCTCTGTGAATGCCTGCGCTGGCATCTCGGTCGCGGGTATCACTTGTACGGTGAACTATTTCAGCTGGAGCACCGCCGGCACGACCGCGATCCTGGCGCTTGTGCTCGCGATCGTCGTCATCGGCATCATCTACGTGAAGGTCGCACCGAACATGGCGTCGTTCGCGTGGCCGATGCCCGTCGCGCAGATCTTGCTCGGCTGCGCCGGAGCGGCTGGCGCTCTGGCCTTGATCACCGCGCTGCTCAACATCAGCAACGGCCTCGGCAATCCGCCGATCGGCATGTACATCGCCGATCTTCTCTTCGTGGCTGGCGGCGCCGTGATGGCCTGGTTCGCTTATCAAGAGTGGGTGGCCAGCAAGACCGTCGTCTGAACCTCGTCGAATCGAAGCGGCGGTCGCCGAAAGGCGACCGCCGCTTTTCTTTTGCGACTCGCGATTTGTCGGTCCGACCTATGCGCCCTGAGCGTGGACTGCGCGGAAGCAGTCGGAGCAGTAGACGGGGCGATCCATGTGCGGCTTAAATGGAACCTGAGCCTGATTACCGCAGCGCGAGCAGACCACGGCGAAGAACTCACGAGGCCCATTGGCGGCCCCGCCACGGGCACTATCCCCCGACTCCCTCATCGACCGTCTGGAAGCCCGGCAGCTCGGGCAACGTTTGGGGTCGGAGACGAATTCCTTCTGGGCGTAGAACTCCTGGTCTTCGGCCGAGTGCACGAATTCGGCACCGCAGTCGACGCAGGTAAGCGTCCGATCGACGTAGGTCACTTTCTCCTCCCGGAGGCGCGAGTTGTACGCACCGGCAGGTCCCGGAGACAGGCGAACCGAGGCTGCGGCGGGGACGCGCATAAGGCGTTGCCAGGAGGCCCGAGCGGATCCGGTCGAAGGCTGTTCGGTTGATGGTGCCTGGGGGGACGCACCGGTAGGGCGGGAGGATAGCACGGCCCGGCGGCCATTCCGAAGACGGCCCGGGTCCCGGGACAACAGCGTGCGGAAGGCTCGGACGGAACGAAATCCGGCCCTTGCCGAAGGTTTCGGAGCCGTTTGCGAGAGGGCCGGGCGAGGGGCCGGATCGAGTCTCTGAAAATCGCATCAGCAAGTTGCGTCACGAGGCCTGCGAACCTGGCACAATCGCTCAGTCGGCCGTGGTCACCGCATGCGGCCGGCCGGGACAAGCGCCGAATCCGTCGACTAGACCGCGTGAACATCCCACGGACCGGGCGCGCCTCACTCGGGTCCGGGCTGTCACAGGAGCCAGAGGGCCAATGCTCCGTCTTCTTCACACTGCCGACGTCCACCTGGGAGCGCGGCACACGGATCTCGGTGAGCGCGCCGCAGTTCTGCGCGAGCGCCAGTTCACGGCGTTTCGGGTAACGGTCGACCTCGCGGTGGTCGAGGCCGTTGATCTGGTACTGATCGCCGGCGATCTCTTCGACTCGAACACCCAGCCGCGCCGGTCGGTAGAGCGAGTGGCGGCCGAGTTGGGCCGTCTGGCCAAGGCCTCGATTCGGACGGTCATCATCCCGGGCACACACGACGTCTACGACGGCGCCTCGATCTACCGGTCCTACGATCTGGCGGCGATGGCCCGAACCACGCCCGAATGGATCGCTGTCCTTACGCCCGAGCAACCGAACGTCTGGCTGCCCTCGCTGGATGCGGTCGTCCACGGCCGTGTCTTCAGCGTCAAACGTGGTCCCAAGAGCCCGCTGGACGGGTTCGATGCCCGAAGCGATCGCCGGGCCACTTGGCGGATCGGAATGGTCCACGGCGCGCTCGCGATCCCCGGCAAGACAGATGGCGACGAGGTCGTCTTCACCGAGGATGAGATCGCCGGGACGGGGCTCGACTATCTGGCGCTTGGCCACTGGCACTCCGCCATCGAGGGCCGCGCGGGGAATGTCACTTATGCCTACTCCGGCGCGCCCGAGCCGGTCGCGATCGACCAGGATGGGGCCGGCCAGGTCCTGCTCGTCAGGTTGGAGGATCGGGGGGGCCGCCACCTGGTTTCGATCGAACCCAAGCGGGTCGGCCAGACGCGCAGCGAGAAGCTCGATCTGGACATCAGCGGGATCCAGTCCCAGCCGGCCCTGCTCGACGTCATCGGCCGGCATGCAGACTCAAATCTCGTTCTCGAGGTGCGCCTCAGCGGCCTCCTTCCGGATTCGCTGGACGTGGATCTCGACGAGGTCGAGCGAGCCATGGCGCCGTCGTTCCTGCGGTTCCGCATCCGCGACCTCACCATCCCGGCGATGCCCGAGGGTAGCCCGCCGCCGCCCGACACCGTCATCGGCGCGTTCGTGCGGGACGTGGAAAGCCGCATCGCCGAGCTCGAGAAGGCCGCCGAAGGGAGCGGTTCGGGTCAAACCGCAGCAACGCCGGCGTCTACGGAGCCGCCGGCCGGCACCGCCGCCACGTCCTCAGGCGGCTCGTCGGTGCAGGATCCGGCCGAACAGCTGGCCGACCTCCGTGAGGTGCTGCGTCTTGGGCGCCACCTTCTCGAAGGCCGCCCGGTGACGCTGTGAAGGGGGCGGCCCGATGAGAATCCTTCGCATCCAGCTCAAGGACTTCGGCAAGCACCACGAGCTCAACCTCGAGCTGGCCCCGGGCTTCACGATCATTCGCGGCCCGAACGAGGCCGGCAAGTCGACCATCCAGCGCGGCATCGAGCTCGCACTGTTCCGCAAGGCGACCGCAACCGGCAGCGAGCTCGAGACCCTGCGCACTTGGGGCTCGGACGATGAGGCTCGCGCGAGCACGCGGCTCGAGTTTCTGGTCGAGGACGAGAACGAGGCAACCGGCGAGCTCACAGTCCGCCACGGGGTCCTGGAGAAGGAGTTCCGCGGCCAACGCGGAAAAGTGACGCTCGAGTACGACGGCCAGACCTACACGGACCCGGCCCGCGCCGACCAGATCATCGCCGAGCTCACGGGTATTCCCAACGAGGGCTTCTTCCGCTCCACCGCTTCGATCCGCCATGAAGAACTCGACGACCTGGACCGCGACGAGGGCGCGCTGCGAGACCGGCTGCAGGGCAGCGTCGGCGGCGGCGACAAGGGCAGTTCGCGGGCCAAGTCCCGGCTCGAGGAGACGATCCGCGCCCTCAAGTCCAAGGGCGACAAGAACCCCGGCCGCCTCAAGATCGCCGAGGAAGCAGTGGCTCGAGCGGAGACGGCGCTGCGGAGCGGCGAATCCGCACTCGAGAAGCTGGAGCGCGATCGCGACGCCCTTGCCCAGGCTCGCTCCGCCAGGGCACGCACCGAACAGGCCCTCGCCGAGAGCCGGAACATGCTCGAGGGGGCCCGCCAGGCGGACCGTCTCCGGTCCGATCGCGCCGTCGTGTCGGAGCGCTTCGAACGTCTTCGCCAGGCGGCCGAATCGCAGCAGCGCCTCCAGGCCCTGGAGGCGACGCCCGAGCGCTCGATGTCGGACCTACGCGAAACGCTCGACCGGATGCGCACGCTGCAGAGCCGGGTGACCATCCTCGCTGAAACGCTGCGAGAAGAGCAGGGGCCGGACGTCGAGCCCGACGAGCCGGTGCCGGGCTACGTGCCCTGGGGATTGGCTACCGCGTTCTTCCTTCTGGTGGCGGTCCTTTCCCTTGTCGTGGGGCTAACAACCGGGCTGATGCCGCTGGTCGTTACCGGTGCCGTCTTCGTGGTCCTGGCCGTGCTGCTCGTCTACTTCTTCATTGAGCGCCGCTCGGCGGCCAGGATCGTCCAGCAGGCCAACGGCGCTCGCGAGCGCGAGAGGGCCATCCGACGCCAGAGCAGGGTCGGGACGGAGGAGGGCCTCAAGGTCGCCCAGTCGGGCGTCCAGAACCTCCTGCGTGAGCTCGGCGCTTCGGACGTCGCCTCGGCCGAACGGCTGCTTCTGGGCGAGCAGGGCCGGCGGCAGGAGATCGCCACTCTGCAGGTTCAGGTTTCGGCTCTGCTTGCCGGCCACAGCGATGAGCATGTTGCCGCGTTGCGCGACCAGGCCGCTCTCGAGATGGAGCAGAAGGCGTCCGCCCTCGAGGCGTTGGGCCCGGTGGCGACCGACGCACGGGCACGCGAGCGTCTCGAAGCGGAGGTGCGCGAACGTCAGGAGGCGCTCGAGCGTGCGCGCGACGCGGAGGCCGGGGCGATGGCCCGAGTCGACGCCAACCCCGTCGATGCCGAGCAGGTCGCCGGCGAGGCCGAAAGGCTCGTTACGTGGCGTGAGCAGCTCCACGCGTTGCGGCGTCGCGTTCGAATCTACGAGGCGACTCTCTCGGCAATCGAGAGCGCCGAGGGCATGACGATGCGCAAGGCGACGCGCTTCCTCGAGCAGCAGGTCGGCCGTGACATCGCCCGGCTGACGGGCGGCCGCTATCGCAAGGTGGAGATCGACGATCGCTCCTTGGACGTCGACGTCTGGGCGCCCGAACGCGGCGATTGGGTTTCCGCCAGCCGATTGAGCAAGGGCACGATCGACCAGATCTACCTGGCCGCGCGCATCGGGCTCGTCCGGCTGGTCACGCAGGGAAAGCGTCCTCCGCTGGTTCTGGACGATCCATTCGTGACCTTCGACGATCACCGGGCCGCGCGGGCCGCGCTGTTGCTGCGCGAGCTGTCATCGGATTTCCAGGTGATCTATCTGGCCTGCTCGAACCGATACGACGGCTTGGCCGACGCGGTCGTGGAGTTGCCGGGTCCCTCGGACGCCGAGGCGGCGGTGCGTGCGGGCGGCCCAGACAAGCGCGCCGCCGCGAGCAAGGGTGCCACCCGGGGCGCAGGCGGTTCCGAAGAAACGGAGGCGAATGCCGCCGACCCGTTGGCCGGGGCCGAGGGTACGCCGTCAGACCAGGTTTCCGCCGAGACGATCGCCGTGGGGCCCGAAAACGCGCCGGAAGCTGCCGCGCCGGAAGCTGCCGCGCCTGAGGTCGCGCCGGAAGCTGCCGCGCCTGAGGTCGCGCCGGAAGCTGCCACGCCGGAAGCTGCCGCGCCTGAAATCGCCACGCCGGAAGCTGCCACGCCGGAAGCTGCCGCGCCTGACGTCGCCACGCCGGAAACGGCCGAGCCGGCCAAAGCTGGACCGGCGACCGCCGCGCCGGCTGCCGCCGACACGGCCGAACAGACTGCTGAGACCGTCGCTGCACCTGCCGCGCCCGACTCGCCCTCGATTGCGGACCCCCACCCGGATGACGACGACCCCGACGCCGATGTTCAGGTCTCGGTGCCGGGCGAGCACCTGGCCGGCTGACGGGGCGACCGATGGCCGGAGAGATCCCCGACGGTCTGGCGATCGAGCCGGTTTGGGCGATCGAAGCGACATATGGCCCCGACGCCGTCGAGCGAAGACCTGCCGTCCGGCATGAGCACCTCACCAGAATCGGAGAGCTCCGCGCCGCCGGGACGATCGTGGAGGCCGGCGGCTACGCCGACATGAGCGGATCCCTGTTTCTCGTGCGTGCTCCCGATGAGGCGGCGGCCCTTTCGATCCTGAAGGCCGACGTCTACACCCGATCCGGTGTCTGGACGGGGTTCCGAGCGCGAGCCCTGGGCCGGGTGGTCCGCCGCGAGGAACTCGAGACGGACTGATCGAGCGTCCGTCGTCGGGCCGCGAGCGCTATGGGAACGTGATCGTCGTCGTCAGGTCAGGCCGGCCGTTGTCCGGGCCGGAGTTCAGAACCTGGAGCTGGTACGTCCGCCCGGCCGACACTGCCTTGGAGTAGGTCGGCGAGATCGCTCCGGCGGCCTGGTACGTTGCCTGGCCGACCGCCGACCCCGGGGTCGCAGTGACGTCCGTCAGAGTCAGCGCCGCATTCGTCACCGCGGGCGGCCACGTTGCGACGACTCCGACCGACCCGGCCGCCCGCGTCTTGAACGTGGCCGTGAAGCCTCGGACAGAGTCGGGGTTGGGCGTGCCCTGGAACCGCCCGTGGCTGAGCGTGATTGCGGGCGCCTTCGTGCCCCAGGTGAAAGCCACGTCCGCGACCGACGTCGCACCCGGGTCCGTGGCGACGATGGTCACGATCCACTGGGACTGGTCCCCCGCGGATGGGGCCCTGGTGAAGAATCCGGGCGTCGCGCCGGTGACGCAGCTTTGCTGGCCGCCGTTCACCTGCAGGCACAGTTTCAGGTTCGTCAGCGGCGCGGCACCGACCACCTGAGCCGAGACGGACCCCGGCCCGTCGGTCGTGAACGCAAAGGTTCGCGCCGTGCCTCCGGCGTCCGCCGCGGAATCGATCATCAGGTCGCGGAACGTGATCGTCGCGGGCGCAGAAGTTCCGCCTACAAGCGGAGCGGGCGTGAACGTGTCGGTGGCGGTCGAGGTCGCCCCGGCCGACGACGTCGGCGCGGGAGTCGCGGTAATGCCGGGAGTGGCAGTCGCGGAGCCGGCCGGTGTCGGCGACGCCGAAGCCACGCTGACCGGCGGACTCGCGGTGCCGTCGGCAGAGCCGGAACCGCTGTTCAGGGCCGAATAGACGAGTTGGCCCGTGGCCCCCAGGAGGATCGCAAGGACGAGCCCGAGCCCCAGGGCGATGTTGCGCCAGCGTCCGGTGGCCGCGCCACTCGGTCGGATAGGGGGGTTCGGGACCGGGCCGGCGGCCGGCGTTCCCGGGCCAGCATCGACGGCCCACCATTGCGGGTCCGCGCGCCTTTCCAGCGGCCCACTGGGACCTGGAGTGCCGCGCCCCGACACTGCTCTGGTCGCGGATCGAGAGGTCGAACCTGCCGGGTCCGAATCTCCGCCTGACGGGCTATCGGCCGACGACCCCTCGTTCGGTGAGTCCTCCAAGCGTCCTCCTCGTCAAACGGCCGACCCGCCCCGGGCGGACACGATCGAGCGTGCCCCATCCAATGGATCGGTCGAGTTACCTCCCGCAAAGAGCTCCAGTGAGCCGAGCAGTTACGGAACCGACAGCACGGCCGTCAGGTCCGGCCGCCCGCTGTCGGCGGAAGTATTCCGCAGCGAGACCCGGAAGCTCTTGCCCGCGGCGACATTGAAGCTGTAGCCCGGGGTCCCGAGGTTCGTTGCGCTCGTGAACTGCTTTTCGTCAAGGATGCTGGCTGCGGAGGAGTTGAGATCCTCGGTAGTGACCTTCACGTTCGCTGTGATGACGGTCCACGAAGCCGCGACGGTGACAGGTCCGGCTGAGACAGTCTTGAAGGATGCCGTGAAGCCGTTCTCGGTCACGGGGACGTTCGGGCTGGAGCTGCCCTGCAGCCGACCGTGCGTGAAAGTGATCTTGGCGTGGAAGGTCGGCCACGAGAAAGCCACGTCGACGGTGGGTCCGGTGGCGGCCGGCCCGATCAGGGTGATGACCCAGACCGAATGCGCCGTATCCGTGAAGGCACCCTTGTACGTGACCCGGGTGCCGAGCCGGCAGTCGGCCTTAGAGTCATCGACCTTGGCGCAGATTCTGGTCGTAGCTTTGGCCGGGGCCGACTTGGTGATCGCGATTCCGACCGGACCCGAGCCGTCGGTCACGAACGTGAACGTTCGGGACTTCCCCAGCGGATCCGACGAGCCGTCGAGCGCGACGTTGTTGAACGTGACCGAGGCGATCGGGGCGTTCGGCGGGAGTGTGGGAGTCGGCCCGTTCGAGGGAATCGGAGAAGTGCCGGTGGACGGCGTTGGCGCGGGCGAGCCCGAAGGTCCGGAGTCGGTGCCGGATGGATTCGCACTGATCTCGGAGCTGGGAGATTGTGACGATGTGGGGGATTCGCCCGAGGTAGCCAGCAGGGCTCCCGCGGCGATGATCAATACCACGCACGCCACGCCCAGCGCGGCTGACAGTTTGCGCCAACTCGTGTCGTTCACCTAGTTCTCTCCTCCGTCCTCAGGCTGCGGGTCACAAGATACCCCCTGCGGGCATACGAGAGGAAACCGCCGGGGCTCCGTGACTCTCGGCCGTGCGCTCGGCTACGCTGCCACGATGCGCCGACAAGGCCAGCCGGACTGGCGTCTACTGCTCACCTTGTACTGGATCACCTCGTTCGTCGAGGGCTACGGCGTTGCCCAGGTGTACGCCTTCCTGCCGAACCGGCTGCAGGAAGTGGGCATGTCGACGCCCGATATCCACCGTTTCGTCGGACTGCTCGGCGCCCTCTTCTTCCTCACTGGACTCCCGCTCATCCCGCTTTGGGGCGTCTGGGCGGACAAGTACAGCCGCAAGGCGGTGATCATCCGCAGCGCGCTCGTCGAGGTGGGCGTCTTCGCCGTGGTGGCCGCAAGCCGCGAGCCCTGGCAGCTCGTCATCGGCGTGATGCTCGTCGCATTCCAGCTGGGCAACACCGGAGTGATGATGGCCGCGATCCGCGATGTCACTCCGCCTCGCAGGCTCGGCCTGGCGATGGGTATCTTCGCGGCGAGCAGCCCTCTCGGATTCGGAGCGGGTCCGGCCCTGGGCGCAGTCATGATCGACGTGCTCCACATGACCAGCGGCAGCGTCTTCGCGGTCGCCGCGATCATGTCCGCCGCCGTCGCCCTGATGCTCGCCGTCGGTTCGAGCGAGGTCCGGCCCGAGGTCGTGCCCCAGGGAAGCGTCCTGCGCTTGGCCTTCGGTGCCGTGCGCGGAGTGTTGTCCGACCGGATTGTGCGCTGGCTCTTCCTGATCTACGGGATCGTCTTCCTGGGGCGCCAGATGTCGACGCAATACCTCGCCCTGCTCGTTCACGAGGTCGAGCACACACCCCTGGAAGTTGCGGGATCGGTGGGCCTGGTGCTTGGCGTGGCCACGATCGTCGGAGCCGCCCTCTCGCCGATTGGCGGTTGGGTTGCCGATCGGGTGGGCTTCCGGACCGTCATGGTCGTGAGCATGGCGGGTCTCGCCCTCTCATTTGCCGGCCTGCCGCTAGCGCCCACTGCGGCCTGGATGGCCGTCGCCTATGCCCTTGCGATCGCCTTCCAGGCGACGATCGGGGCGATGGTCTCCGGATTGCTCGCGACGGAGGTTCCGGCCGAGCGCCGCTCGGCAACGCTCAACCTGGTGTTCCTGCCGCTCTACCTCGGCGGGATCGTCGGACCGGCGCTGGGCTCCACCGTAGTCGGCACGGGATTGCGGTCGGTCTTCTACCTGGCCGCGCTGGTGCTCGCAGGCGGCGTGGTCGTGGCCATCGTGTTCGTGCGCCACACGTGGAGCGCGGCTGCCGAGCCTCGATGAGCACGGTCGAAGAACAGGCCGAGCCCGCCGACTGATCAGGCGGCGACGTCGTCGAACGGTCGGACGGCTTCCGCCGCCGAGCCTACGTTGTGGTCGATCTGCCGGAACTCCGGGTTTAGTGGCCCAGAGCCGGGACGTCCATCTCGGCGGGGCCGACGTATCGAGC
>Ga0182021_10004232_pt1 | contig 16843 bp, 14 predicted proteins | sample 612E3MmetaG_FD_120493 | JGI IMG/M metagenome (GOLD analysis project Ga0182021, IMG submission 120493) | Permafrost microbial communities from Stordalen Mire, Sweden - 612E3M metaG (Illumina Assembly) | ecosystem: Environmental > Terrestrial > Soil > Wetlands > Permafrost | place: Sweden...
CCCATCACTTTCGGCGATCTCGACGGCCATCCGGTGGCGTTCCTGGCGCGCCACGGCCATGGCCACACGATTCCACCGCATCTGGTGAACTACCGCGCCAACATCTGGGCCTTGCATGCCCAGAAGGTCAGCCATGTGGTCTCAGTTGCCACCGTCGGCGGCATTCATCGGGACCTCCCACCCGGCCGTCTGGCGGTGCCGGACCAGATCATCGACTATACCCACGGGCGCGAAACCACCTTCGCCGACTACGGGGAAAAGCCCGTCACTCACCTGGATTTCACCTGGCCTTACTGCGAGGAAATGCGGCAACGCTGCATCCATGCACTGGAGCAGGCCGGCGAGGGTTTCATGAACGGCGGCGTCTACGCCAGCGTGCAGGGGCCGCGCCTGGAAACCAGGGCGGAGATCAATCGCCTGGCGATCGACGGTGCCGACATGGTAGGCATGACCGGCATGCCGGAAGCCTATCTGGCGCGCGAGATAGGCCTCTGTTACGCGGCGGTCGCGGTCTCGGTGAACTGGGCCGCCGGACGCGGCGACAGCGCCGCCGGCATCTCGCCGGACGTGATCGAAGCCACCCTGAGCGACGTCATGGGCCGCCTGCGCATGGTGCTGAAGAACCTCGCCTGCATCGGCTACGGCGAAGAAACCCCGCCCGGCAACGGCGGTGCCTGCGTGGTCTGAGGAGGAAACCGCATGGCAATCCGCGACATCCTGCGCATGGGCGATGCGCGCCTGCTGCGGGTGGCGGAGAAGGTGGACGCCTATGACACCCCGGAACTGCACGCCTTGGTCGCCGACCTGATCGACACCATGCGCGCCAATGACGGCGCTGGCCTGGCCGCGCCGCAGATCGGCGTGAATCTGCAAGTGGTGGTGTTCGGCGTGGAGAGCAACCCGCGCTACCCGGATGCCGAAACGGTGCCCTTCACGGTGTTGATCAATCCGGTTTTGACGGCCATGTCGGAGGAAGTGGAGGAGGGTTGGGAGGGCTGCCTTTCCCTGCCCGGTCTGCGCGGCAAGGTGCCGCGCCATGTCCGGCTACGTTACCGCGGCTGCGATCAGTTCGGCCAGACCAGCGTGCGCGAGGTGACAGGTTTCCATGCCCGCGTGGTGCAGCACGAAACCGACCATCTCTGGGGCATCCTCTACCCCAGGCGGATACGCGACCTGTGCAACTTCGGCTTCTCTGACGTGTTGTTTCCCGAGCGTGATGCCATGTAGCGTGCACCGCGCGCACGATTGGAGGTGAACCATGCTGCCTCCCGGGATCGCGGGCGGGACGCCCGCGATCCTCGCTTTGTGGCGCTCTTATTCTTCGGCACACCTTTCAGGAGGTGAACCGTGCGCGCGGCGCACGCTACAAGTCGCGATGGGTTGAGCGTAGCGATACCCATCACCCCCGCTGCCCACCTCAAAATAATTTCTAAAAATCTCTAAAGTTTTTCCGGACGTGTCCGTAAACGGGTCAGGACAAGAAATTTCGTTCTTGTTCCGGAGGCAGAAGCCCTCCCTTAATCGACCTTAGAAAAGGATTTTTATCATGTCTATCGGCCAAATCGCCCTCTCTTCTTCCATGCGTTCCAACCTGAGCAGCCTGCAGAGCACCGCATCGCTACTGGGCGCCACTGAAGAACGGCTTTCCAGTGGCAAGCGCGTCAACAGCGCAGTTGACAATCCCGCCAACTTCTTCGCCGCGGCAAGCCACACCTCACGCGCCAATCAGTTGACTGGTCTCAAGGACAACATCAGTGAGGCCATCCAGACGGTCAAGTCTGCAAATTCGGGCATCCAGGGTGTGTTGACCACCATCGAAGCATTGCGCGGCGTCGTCACCCAGGCTCGTTCCGCCATCAACGACACGGTCAACAGCGCGGTGACGCTGGGCGGCGCAGCCGCAGGCGGCGCCAGTGGCCTGACCGGGCAGTACAACCGTCTGGTTGAGCAGTTGAACAACCTGGTGACCGACTCGAGCTACAAGGGCACCAACTTCCTGACCAGCGGCAGCGTGACCCTGACGGTGAACTTCAACGAGAATGCCACGACCAAGATCGTGATGTCCGGCTTCAACTCCGGCGCCAGTGGCCTGGCCATCTCGGGTGGTGGTTCCACCATGACCGTTGCGGGGGCGACCGGCAATATCACTTCGGGCGATCTCGGTACTGCATCTAGTCTGGACGCCACCGAGGCGTCGCTGAACACCGCGATTGCTACCCTGCAAACCAAGGCATCCGAACTGGCTGCCAACCTGAGTTCGCTGACTGCACGCCAGACCTTCATTACCGATATGACGAACACCTTGACGGTTGGTGCAACGAAGCTGACCGAGGCCGATACCAACGAGGAAGGGGCGAACTTGCTCGCGCTGCAAACCAGGCAGTCGTTGGGTACTTCCGCACTGAGTATCTCCTCGCAGGCTAATAATTCGATCCTGAAACTACTTCCGTAATCCAGGCAATCTCTGGTAACTCGACCCGCGTGGACTTTCGGGTTCACGCGGGGGGAGGGTGAAAATGGTCACTGAAATCTCGGGGACTGGTTTTAATCACTCAGTAGCCAGTCAAATTGGCGCAACGGCGGTGAAACGCCTCGTTGGATCGGTTTCTCCGGAAGACGCGGGGTTGCCGCAGCCCGGTGTCGCGCGTGACAAGCAGACATCCGCCACCACACAGGTGGCGGGCGCCTACGCGCAGTTGCGTGTTCGCCAGGACGCTCTGAACAAGGCGGCGTCGGTAGTGCGTGAAGTAGGTAATACGGTTGAGCAAGCGGGCCGATTGCTGGACAAGGTCGAGAACAAGCTGAGTCAGATCGTGAAAATGTATCCGCCTTACCCGGTAGACAATCAGCAGCGAATCGCCCTGCTCGACAAAATTGCCAGTATGCGCAAGATGCTTGATGGCCTCACTTTTCCACGGCCGGACACCGTTGATTCCGTAGGGCGCCTGCTAGGTACCCAGGCGATCAGCAAAGCGGGCGATGCCGCGGCCAAGCAGAATACGGTGGCAGGCGTCAAGGATCGGATGTGGGATTTGCCAAAGCTTGATCCCTTGGCGGCCAGCGACGCGGAAGTGAGCAAGGCGCTCGATCAGGTCAAAGCCGTGAAGTCATCCCTGCAAGATTTGCAAACAGGGATGTGGAACAACGTGGTCAGTTTTGTGAAGCAGGCGGAATCGCCCGAAGCGCAAAACAAAGCGGCCGGTATTCGTGAGCAGCTTGTCGATCTTGGCGGCCGTGGTATCGGCAGCAACGCGCGCCAGATGGAACAGGCGGTAGAGTCGAAATAACAGAGTGATAGGGCACGATGCCTCTCAAACTTGATTTACGGCCCCACGAGAAGATTTTTCTTGGCGGTGCCGTCCTCGTTAATGGCGACAGCCGTTGCCGGTTGACTGTCCTGAACGATGTCCCGGTGCTGCGCGAGAAAGACATCCTCAAGGAAGAGGATGCCGATACACCGTGCAAGCACATCTACCTCGCGGTTCAGTTCATGTACATGGATACGCCTAATCTGGCGCGCTACCACCAGTATTACTGGGAGCAGGTAAAAGCTGTGATTCAGGTGGCACCCAGCACGACCGATCTGATCAGCAAGTTGAGTAACTTCGTGCTGGACGGACACTATTACCAGGCGCTGAAAACGGCGCGTGAATTGATTCGTTACGAACAGGAGTTGCTCAGCAATGCCCGTAAACCCGCTTGAGGCCTACCGTAGTGTAGAAAAGGCCACACTGTCGCAACGCGACCTCGAAGCCAGCGTCCTGACCAAATCTGCCGCGCAACTGCAGGATTTGCGCGATCACTGGACCCGCGACGACCATGACGCTCGACTCGATGAAGTGCTCAACTACAACCAGCGCGTCTGGTCCTTCTTTCAGGCCGAGATGTCGATGGAGGACAACCCTCTGCCTGAGGAAATCAAGCGCAATCTGCTGGCGCTGAGTATTTTCGTGGATCGCCGCTCCTTCGAAGTGCTGGCCTACCCAGCCCCCGAAAAGCTCGATGCCCTCATCAACGTCAACCTCAATGTCGCGGCGGGATTGCGCAGCGACGCCGGCTGAGGTAAACCGCCAGCCCAAGTTCAACCACTCCGCCCCCGGCTACCAGATGTTCAACGACAAATCGATATTGGTGACCGGCGGTACCGGGTCATTCGGCAAGCTCTACATCCGCGCTCTGCTCACGCGTTATCAGCCGCGCCGGCTCATCGTCTATTCGCGCGACGAACTCAAGCAGTTCGAAATGCAGCAGGAGTTCAACGCGCCCTGCATGCGCTATTTCATCGGCGATGTGCGTGACGGCGAGCGTTTGAATCAGGCGATGAACGGAGTCGACTTCGTCATCCACGCCGCCGCTCTGAAGCAAGTGCCGGCGGCCGAGTACAACCCGATGGAGTGCATCAAGACCAACATTCACGGGGCGGAAAACGTCATCAAGGCGGCGCTGGCCAACGACGTCGACAAGGTCATCGCCCTCTCCACCGACAAGGCCGCCAACCCCATCAACCTCTACGGCGCCACCAAGCTCGCCTCCGACAAGCTGTTCGTCGCCGCCAACAACATGGCCGGTGGCGCACGCACCCGTTTCGCCGTGGTGCGTTATGGCAACGTGGTCGGCTCGCGCGGTTCCGTGGTGCCGTTTTTCGCCAAGCTCATTGCCGATGGCGTCGACAGCCTGCCCATCACCGACCCGCGCATGACCCGCTTCTGGATCACCTTGCAGGAAGGCGTGGATTTCGTTCTGAAGAATTTCCAGCGCATGCGTGGCGGCGAAATCTTCGTGCCGCGTATCCCGTCCATTCGTATCACCGACCTGGCCGCCGCGATGGCGCCGCAACTGGCCACCCAAGTGGTTGGCATCCGTCCCGGCGAAAAACTGCATGAAATCATGTGCCCGGCGGACGATTCACACCTGACGCTGGAGTTTGTAGACCATTTCGTCATCCAGCCTTCCATCCGCTTCTTCGGCATGGAGTTCGATTACCGCCACAACGGCCTGGGCGAGGAGGGGCAACTGGTGGCCCAGGGCTTCGAATACAACTCGGGCAGCAATCCGCATTTTCTCGACGCGGAGGAAATCCGCCAGTTCAACACGCGGGCCTGAGTGTGATTCCCTATGGCCGTCAGGACATCAGCGGCGAAGACATCGCCGCTGTCGTGGCAGTGCTGCAATCCAATTGGCTGACCCAGGGTCCCGCTGTCCCGCGTTTCGAAGCTGCCGTGGCGCAACGCTGTGGGGCCGAGCACGGGGTCGCCGTCAACAGCGCCACTTCGGCGCTGCATCTGGCCTGTCTGGCGCTTGGCCTGGGGCCGGGCGACCGTCTCTGGACCACGTCCAACACCTTCGTCGCCTCGGCCAACTGCGCCCGCTATTGCGGCGCGGCGGTGGATTTCGTGGACATCGACCCGCATACCCTCAACCTGTCTCCCAGCGCCCTGGCCGACAAGCTGGAACAGGCCGAAAAGGCTGGGACGCTGCCCAAGGTGGTCGTGCCGGTGCACTTCGCCGGTCAGAGTTGCGACATGGCGGCCATCGGGGCTCTGGCCGATCGTTACGGCTTCCGCATCATCGAAGATGCCTCCCATGCCATCGGCGGCCGCTATCAGGGGCAGCCCATTGGCAACGGCCGCTATGCCGACATCACCGTGTTCAGCTTCCACCCGGTCAAGATCATCACCACCGGCGAGGGTGGCATGGCCCTCACCAACGATGCCAGCCTGGCCGAGCGCATGACTCGCCTGCGCAGCCATGGCATCACCCGCGACGCGGCCACGCAGGCCGCGGTTGGCCCCTGGTATTACGAACAGGTCGAGCTGGGTTTCAACTACCGCTTGACCGACCTGCAAGCCGCCTTGGGCCTGTCCCAGTTGGCACGCCTGGACACATACGTGGCCGCCCGCCGGCGCCTGGCCGACCGCTATGATGCCTTGCTTGCCGATCTGCCGTTGACGACGCCCTGGCGTGACCCGGCCAGCGCAAGCGCCTGGCACCTCTATGTAGTGCAACTGAACGATGCCGCTCTGGCGCGACCCGGCCGCCGTGCCGTATTCGAGCACCTGCGCGCGGCGGGAATCGGCGTCAACGTCCACTACATCCCGGTCCACCTGCAACCCGATTACCGGCGCCTGGGCTTCGCTCCCGGCGATTGCCCGGTGGCCGAGGATTACTACGCCCGTGCCATCACCCTGCCGCTTTATCCCACCCTGAGCGATGCCGAGCAGGACCAGGTGGTGGCCGCGCTATGCGAGGCCTTGGCATGAAGCTCTGCGTGATTCCCGCGCGCGGTGGCAGCAAGCGCATCCCGCGCAAGAACATCCGTCTGTTCGCCGGCCGCCCGATCATCGCCTGGTCCATCCAGGCCGCGCTGGAGACCGGCTTGTTCGACCGGGTGATGGTGTCCACCGATGATGAAGAGATCGCTGAAGTGGCTCGCGCCCACGGCGCCGAAATCCCGTTTCTGCGCCCCAGGGAGCTGGCCGACGACCACACCGGCACCAATGCCGTGGTCAAACAGGCCATCCGCTGGCATGGTGAGCGCGGCCAGGTGATCGATTACGCCTGCTGCCTATACGCTACCGCGCCTTTCGTGCAAGTACGCGATCTGCGTGAGGGACATGACCGCCTGCTTGCCTCCGGTAAATCCTTCGTGTTCTCCGTCACCAGCTTTCCCTTTCCCATCCAGCGCGCCCTTCGCCTCAATACTCTGGGCGAGGTGGAAGCGATGTACCCGGAATATCGCGCCACCCGCTCGCAGGACCTGGAGCCGGCCTGGCACGATGCCGGCCAGTTCTATTGGGGGAGGGCCGCAGCCTTCCTGAACGACGAGCTCTTGTTCTCACCCGCCTCGTTGCCCGTGATCCTGCCGCGCCATCGGGTACAGGACATCGACAGCGAGGAAGACTGGCAGCGCGCGGAACTCATGTTTGCCGCACTCCGGGCAAGTGGGGCCAGCGGAGTCGTTGGCGCTATAGCGCTTGCGAATCCGGCGCCCCCCCCTCGCGGGGACAGCGGCGCATGAAGGTCGCCTTCCGTGCCGATGCGTCCATCGGCCTGGGGTCAGGCCACGTAATGCGTTGCCTGACCCTGGCCGATGCCTTGCAGGCGCGTGGGTCACAGACACGTTTCCTCTGCCGGCAACAGCCCGGCCATCTGGGCGATCTGATCCGCTCACGCGGGCATGCCCTCGACTGGTTGCCGGACTCGGGTGCGGACGCCGAGGACAGCGCCGCGGCGCTTGCTGCCGACGCACCCTGGGACTGGCTGGTGGTGGACCACTATGCCCTCGGCGCCGATTGGGAATGGGCGCAGCGCGGCCTGGCGAAGAACATCCTGGCGATCGACGACCTCGCCGACCGAGCTCACGGCTGCGATCTCCTGCTAGACCAGAACCTACAGGAAACGGGCCGTTATGACGCTCGACTGCCCGCGGATTGCCGCCTGCTGATTGGTCCCCGTTACGCACTCCTGCGCCCGCAGTTCGCGGCGGCACGGCGGCGGCAGGCGGTCCGCACCGGCCGGGTGCGACGACTCCTGGTCTTTTTCGGTGGTGCCGATGCCGGCGGCGAGACCCTCAAGGCGTTGGCCGCCCTCGAATTACTCGGGCGTAACGGCCCGGAAGTGGATGTCGTGATCGGCCAGGCTAATCCGTACCATGTCGCCATCGCAGCCGCCTGCCGCGCGCTGCCCGGAGCGGTGCTGCATCGGCAGGTCGAAGACATGGCAAGGCTGATGACGGCTGCCGACCTGTTTCTCGGTGCCGGTGGCGGTTCTTCCTGGGAACGCTGTTGCCTGGGCCTGCCCGCCCTGGTGCTGGCTACGGCGAGCAACCAGATCGCCCAGTCCACAGCGCTGGCCCAGACTGGCGCGCAGCTTTACCTCGGCCCGGCGCGAGCCGTGAATGCCACCCACCTGGCGCGCGCCTTGGCCAGCCTGATCGACCTGCCGGATTTGCTGATCCACATGGCGCGCCAGGGGCAGAGCCTGGTGGATGGGCTGGGTGCTCCGCGAGTTGCCGATCATCTGCTGGCCGAGGCGATCCGCCTGCGGCGGGCGCTTCCCGGCGATAGTGCCGCGCTTCACACCTGGCGCAACCATCCCGAGACACGTCGCCATGCCTTCGATTCCGCGGAAATCGACCGAAAAACGCATGAGCACTGGTTCCAGCGAGTTCTGGCCGACCCCGACAGCGAGTTGTTGGTCGCCGAGCAGGACGGCCAGCCGATCGGCGTCTTGCGCTACGATATCGAAGCCGGCCGTGCCCTGGTTTCCATCTACCTGGTGCCCGGCCAGACCGGGCAGGGCTGGGGAGTACGCCTGCTGCTGGCCGGAGAAAACTGGCTGTGCCATCAGCGTGCCGATGTACAGGTTTTCGAGGCCGAAATACGCGCCGATAACGCGGCGTCCATAGGGGCATTCCAGGCGGCAGGGTTCCAGCCCGTTCGCTCGTTGTTCAGAAAGGACTTGCATGGCAACCGCTGAATTACACATCGCCGACCGCGGCATCGGGCGCGGCCATCCTCCCTTCCTCATCGCCGAGATGTCCGGCAACCACAACCAGTCGCTGGAGCGGGCTTTGGCCATCGTCGAGGCGGCGGCAAAGAGTGGTGCGCAAGCACTGAAGATCCAGACCTATACCGCTGACACCATGACTCTCGATCTCGACGAGGGCGCGTTCCATATCGGCGATGTCAACAGCCTCTGGGCCGGCACCTCGCTGCACCAGCTCTATCAACAGGCCTACACCCCCTGGGAATGGCACCAGCCGATTTTCGAACGGGCGCGGGAACTGGGCATGCTGGCGTTTTCTACGCCGTTCGACGAAACCGCCGTCGATTTTCTGGAAGATCTGGACGTACCGGCCTACAAGATCGCCTCGTTCGAGAACACCGACCTGCCGTTGATCCGCAAGGTGGCCGCCACCGGAAAGCCCATGATCGTTTCCACCGGCATGGCCACCGTGGCGGAACTGGACGAAAGCGTGCGTGCCGCGCGCGCCGCCGGCTGCCGCGATCTGGTGCTGCTCAAATGCACCAGCACCTACCCCGCTACGCCGGAGAACAGCAATCTGCTGACCATCCCGCACTTGCGCGAGTTGTTCGGATGCGAGGTCGGGCTATCCGACCACACCATGGGCCTGGGTGTGGCGGTGGCCAGCGTGGCTCTGGGCGCTACGGTGATCGAAAAACATTTCACCCTGCGCCGCGCCGATGGGGGCGTGGACTCGGCGTTTTCGCTGGAACCGGAGGAGTTCGCGCAACTCCGGGTGGAAAGTGAACGCGCCTGGGCTGCATTGGGCCAGGTGCGTTATGGTCCCAGCGAAGCGGAGAAAAATTCCCTGGTATTCCGCCGTTCGCTCTACGTGGTGGCCGATATGCGTGCCGGCGAGGTATTGAGCCCCGCCAACCTGCGCGCCATCCGCCCCGGCCACGGCCTGGCTCCCGGGCTTTACGACACGCTGATGGGCAAGCGGGTGGCACGGGACGTGCGGCGCGGCACGCCGATGTCCTGGGATTTGTTGGGATAACAAGGAACAAAGATGGAACGAGACCTGATCGACTGGAAAACCGACGCCTGGAAGAAACCCGAAATGGTGGCCTGGTACAACCAACGCATGCTGGAGAATCGGGGAACCAACCGGCTGAAAAATCAGGTGGAAGTGGATCTATGCGCCCGTTACGCGGTCGCGCCCAAGGTGCTCGATGTGGGCATCGGCACCGGGCGTGGCTCCCTGCCGCTGGCGCGCGCGGGTATGGATGTGACGGGGGTGGACAGTTCCCAGGCCATGCTCGAACAGACACGGGTGCTGGCCGGCAATACGCCGATCACGCTGCGGCGCCGTGACCTGGCTGATCTGGGTTTCGCCGAGGGTGAATTCGACACCGTCCTGTCGCTCAACGTGCTGGTGCACTTCCCGCATTGGCGCGACATTCTCGGGGAGTGGCAGCGGGTTGTGAGGCCTGGGGGGCGCATCCTGTTCGACATCCATTCCCAGGATCACGAAGACACCGCGTGCGCTGCCAAGGGCCTGCCGATCCGCCCGGACGACAGCGGCAACGACTTCGGCAGCTACATGAGCCGTCTGCGTGTCGACGACCTGGTGGAAACCGCCAATCAACGGGGCTTGCGCCTCGTCGCCGTGGTGCCGTATGCGGGGCTCTTCTCAGGCGGTAACGTCAATCTCTGGCTGAAGCAAACACTGGCCGATGGTGCGCGCTTCGACCGCCTTCTGTCCTGGCTGGCGAGCGACACGGCACTCCTGGCCTTCGCCCTGTTCCTCGAACAGGAAGTCTTTGCCCACCTGACCACGCGGGTGACCGGCCGCATGATGGTGGTGCTCGACAATACTCCCGATGAAGCCGGCAACCTGGCCTGGCTGGAACGTGACGGGCGCCTGAACGCCGCCTTGGCCAAAGGGATCGACGCGAACATCGCCGATCTGGTCCCGGCTTTCGATAGCGCCTGGCGCGAGCGCTTGAACCAGCTTCTGGACCACCCGCGCAACCGTGTGTTGCTGCACTTCCTGCTTTCTGCCTGGCGTGATTTTCCGGGCCGCCTGGACCTGGCTTCCTTGCTCGACGAGCGCCATGCCGTCACGCTGGAGGCCTGGCTGCGCCAGGATGCAATGGATCGACTCGTCACGCGCGTGCCGCGCGCCCTGGCCGCCTTGCCGGAAGCGGCCGGCATCCTCGAGCACCGGGGGGTGCCGCTCATGGGCGGCCTGGACTACGACCTGACCCGCGATCTACTGAGCAAAACCTTTCACGCTTTCGACTGAGCACGCCCATGAGCCAGACGGCACTGATTTCCCTGCTTTGGAGCAAGAGCATCCATGTTCTGCACTTCTATCTGGCCAACCGGCCACGGGTGGTGCTGGCCATGGCGCAATCCTGCACGGAGGAACTACGCACCCTCGTGGAAGGCGCCGGCAGCCAACTGATCGCGCTGGAGTCGCTGATTTCCGAGGAACGCCTGACGGCGATCGATGCCGAAGCCGCCGCCAAGGTCGAACTCCTCGACCATTTGCGGGCCGATGCCGTCTGGCGAGAGTTTTGCGGGCAATACGGCCTGGATGCGCCGGACTTCGATGCCGCCCTGGGTGAAGGCCTGGCCTCGCGCCTGGCCGAGTCCATGATGTTGATCGAAGCCCTGGACCAGGCCGCCACGCGCTTCCATATCGAACTGGCTTTGGTCAACGAAGACCTCATGCGCGCTGGCCGCATGATCTGCGAATGGGCGCGGGCGCGTGGCGTGCCCAGCCTGCATCTGGCGCATGGCCTGGCCTTGGCCACCCCTTATACCGTCCATGCCGCGCTCAACGCCGACCGCCTCGCGGTGTTCGGCGAACGTGGTGGCGAGGGCTACCGCGATATCGGCATCGCCCAGGAACGCATGTGCATCACCGGCAATCCCGCCTGGGATGTCTATGCCGGGCTCAAGCTGGAAAAACCGCGCGTGCGCGAAGTCATGTATAGGAAATACCATCTGAAGCCGAATGCGCCCTTGCTGGTGTTCGGCACCACCTGGGCGGCGTTTCTCAATGCCGGTTCCTATGCGGGCATCTACGAGGAAACCCTGGTGACCTTCCTCCTCGCTTGCCGCGCGCTGATTGAGGCGGGGCGGGAAATCAACATCGTCATCAAGGATCGGCCTTCCAACGTCGCCCACGGACGGGAAACCGTGGCGCGACTGGCGGCGGAACTGGGGCTGGCGCCCTGGAAATTCGTCTACACCCAGGAAGACACAAGCCTGCTGGTGACGGCGGCCGACGTGCTGGTGTCGCTGGATTCCAATCTTTCCGTGGAGGCCATGCTGGCCGGCACTCCGGCGATCAACCTGATGCACGAACTGGGCCAGCGCATGGGCCCGAGTTTCGATGCCGAATCCGGCATTCTCGAAACCACGCCGGCCGAGTTGCCGATGCTGCTCGACCTGGTGCTCTCCGACGCGGAATTGCGCGCCGGCCTCATCGAACTCATGTCGCTCAAGGCCGCGCACTACAACATCAGCGTCGACGGTTCCGCCGCCGAGCGGGTGGCGCAACTCATGACCGAGATGGGGCGCCGCGCCGAGTTGCCGGCACCGACCCGGCGCCCGGAAGGCGGCTATGTCTGGGAACGCCTGTCACATCTGGAAGACGCCGAGCTGATGGGGCTTTACCACGACCGCCCCCGCACCGATCTGCTCGCCCTCATGGAACATGTGCCGCGCCGGGTGCTGGATATCGGCTGCGCCGCCGGCGCCACCGGGCAACTCCTCAAGCAGCAGCATCCCGGTTGCTGGGTGGCCGGTATCGAACTCTCCGCGCCGGCCGCCGAGAAGGCGCGCGAACGCATCGACCTGGTACTGGAGCAGAAGCTGGAAGACGTGGATTTCGCCGCCCACGGCATCCTGCCCGGCAGCATCGACACGGTTATCGTCGCCGATGTGCTGGAGCACATCTATGATCCCTGGGCCGCGCTGCTGCGGCTGCGGCCTCTGCTGAGTGAAGATGCGCGGGTGCTGGCCAGCCTGCCCAATGCGCGCAACCTCTGGCTGTTGAATGAACTCGCCAGCGGCCGTTTCCCTTATGCGAAGGAAGGTCTGCTCGACATCACCCACATCCGCTGGTTTACCCGCGAAGAGATGCTGCGGATGTTCCGGGAAACGGGTTACGAGGTGCTGCGCACCGACCGCACGGCGACGGCCGGCCTGGAACACCTGACCCGGCCGGCTGGCTGTACCACGGTGGAAACCGAGAAAATCGTGCTCAAGGAGGTCGGCGACGAGGAGTTCGAAGACCTCAAGGCGCTGCAAATCATGCTGCTGGCCAAGCCCCTACCCGCTGGCGCGGAAGCAGGGCTGGAACAAAATTTTTACCAGCTCTGGCAGTTGGGCCACTCCTATCTGAAGCGCGATGCGCTCTGGATTGCGGAACGTATGGAAGCCCTTGCCGCAAAACCCGCGGCAAAACCGCGCTTCCACCTGGCCATCATCGTCCCCGAGGGCGGCGAGGATCGCCTGGCCAACAACATCAAGTCACTCGGCCACCAGTTCTACCAGGATTGGCGTCTTTCCATCGTCTCCGCCGACGCGGCGCATCCCGCCATGGCCGATGCGGCGGCCATCACCTGGATCGAGGCCGCGCCGGAGAACCACTTGGCGGCGGCCAATCGCGCGCTTCTGGAGGTGCCGGCCGAATGGGTCGGGATGTGGGAAGCCGGCGACAAGCTGGCGCCGCACGCGCTGTTTTCCTATGCCGACAAGGCCGCGCGGCATCCGGAAGTACGCGTGTTCTACAGCGACGAAGACCGGGTGGATACCAAGGACGCGCATTCCTCGCCCTTCTTCAAGACCGATTTCAACGTGGAAATGCTGCGCGCCGCGCCCTTCGTGGTAGGCGGCTTGCTTCTGTGCCGACGCGATCTGTTCGCCGAGTTGAACGGTTTCGACACGGACATGGAAGGCGTGGAAGCCTTCGATCTCACCCTGCGCGTCTGGGAGAAAGTAGGCCATTTCGGCATCGGCCCTGGCGTTATTGGTCACGGTATTGGCCACGGTATTGGTCACATCGCCGATGTGCTCTACCACCGCCATACCGAAGGCGGCCACAGCCGGCGTAGCGGTGAGGAGGTCGCGGCCGCGCATCGGCGCGCGCTGGAACAGCATCTGTTCCGCTGCAACCTTGCCGCCGAGCTGGAAGAGGGACTGCTACCCGGCACTTTCCATGTGCGCTACCCGGTGATCGGCGATCCGCTGGTCTCCATCCTGGTTCCGACGAAAAACCAGGTCGATTTTCTCAAGCGTTGCCTCACCTCCCTGATCGAGGGCACCGGCCATGCCAACTGCGAAATTCTGGTGCTGGATAACGGCAGCGATGAGCCGGAAGCGGTGGCCTATCTGAACGAATTGAAGGCGCTGAACTCACCGCGACTGCGCGTACTGGACTGCGCCGGCCCGTTCAACTTCTCCGCCATGAACAATCGCGCGGCGCACGAGGCGCGGGGCGACTACCTGCTGCTGCTCAACAACGACACCGCCGTGCTGCACGAGGACTGGCTCGCGGAAATGCTGGGGTTTGCCCAGCAGGCCGATGTCGGCGCGGTGGGCGCCAAGCTGTTCTATCCGGACGGTCGAATCCAGCATGCCGGGGTGATTCTCGGCATGAACGATGCCCCGGCTGACCACCCCTTCATCGACCATACCGCCGAGGAGGAGGGCTATTTCGGGCGGCTCAAGCTGACCCAGGAGTTTTCCGCGGTTACCGCCGCCTGCATGCTGGTGCGCCGCTCGCTTTACCTGGAACTGGGCGGACTGGACGAACAACGTTTCCAGGTGTCCTACAACGACGCGGACTTCTGCCAGCGACTGCGCCGGAAGGGCTATCGCAACGTATTCACACCGCATGCGCGCCTGCTGCACGAGGGTTCGGTGAGCCAGCGGGGCGAGGTCGAGGAGCGTGTCCATGCTGCCAAGGTGGAGCGTTTCGCGGCGGAGCAGAACCGTTTCTTCGACGCCTGGCGCCATGATGTGGCGTTCGACCCGGCCTACAACCGCAATCTCTCCACGCACGGCCGCGATTTCCTGATCGAAATCGCCCCGGCCCTGGCCTGGGACCCGGAGTGGCGGCCGCGGCCGCGCGTGCTCGCGCATCCGGCCGACCGTTTTGGCTGCGGCGAATACCGCGTCATCGCCCCCATGCGCGCGCTGAACGACGCCGGCCGCATCATGGGCTGGGACACCGGCAACTATCTGACGCCGCCGGAACTGTTCCGCATGGAGCCCGACGTCATCCTGCTGCAACGCCAGGTGGACCCGCACCAGATCGAATTGGTGGAGCGCTACATCCGCCACAGCAAGGCATTCCGGGTCTACGAGATCGACGACCTGATCACCAACATCCCGATCCGCAGCATACGCAAGCAACATTTCGTCGAGCAAAAAGACCTGCACAAGCGCTTCCGCAAAGGGATCTCGATGTGCGACCGCTTCATCGTCTCCACCGACTACCTGGCCGAGCAATACAAGGGCTACAGCGGCGACATCGTCGTGGTGCGGAACTACATCGAACGTGCTCGCTGGGGCGAGCTGAAGCCTGAGCGCCGACAGCGCGAGAAGGCCCGCGTCGGCTGGGCCGGCAGCGTCACCCACGATGGCGACCTGGCGGTAATCTTCGACGTGGTGAAGGCCACGGCGAAGGACGTGGATTGGGTGTTCTTCGGCATGTGCCCGGACGCCATCCGCGCCTATGTCGCGGAATTCCATCCGGGCGTGGGCCTGGAAGATTACCCCGCCAAGCTGGCCAGCCTGGCCCTCGACCTGGCCGTGGCGCCGCTGGAAGACGTGCCGTTCAACCACGGTAAGAGCCATTTACGGTTGCTCGAATATGGCGTGCTCGGCTACCCGGTGGTCTGTACCGACCTCACCCCCTATCGTGGCGACTACCCGGTCACCCGGGTGCCCAACCGTTTCAGGGACTGGGTGGAAGCCATCCGCGGCCATGTCGCCGACCGCGACGAACTGGCCCGGCGCGGCGATACCCTGCGCGAGTACATCAACGCCCACTGGATACTGGAAGACCATCTGGATATTTGGCAACAGGCATGGCTACCTTGATGCGAAAGGGGCGAACAATGAATTGAATAGGTTGACCTCGGCGCCAACTCATTGAATTATCAGGGTCGGGTGATAGTCATAGCTTGACCCTGGAGAAACTGCCATGAACGGCTGCTCTGATAAGTTGCACCGCATCTCGACACCGCGCCGCGAATGCGCGCGCGATTCCGTGGCGGATGTGGACCCGATGAGTATCAATGTCCGGATCGACAATCACTCGGAGGTGCCGCTGGAACACTGGCAGGATCAGCTCAAACGCCAGCGCCGGAAAATCGGGCCGCACCCCACCAAGCCGGAACCACCGGCAACGCCCGGCCGCCAGCCGCCGGATGCCTTGATCGACGAATACGCCGCGCCTTTCCGGCAGCCTGCCGGGCTCGCTTTTCCTTGCGCGCCGGAACAAAGTTTGTTTTTGTAGCGCCGGCTTCCAGCCGGCTGTTTTGAAAACGCCGGCAAGGATGTCGGCGCACCCTCTCCAGAGGCCGCCGCGGAAAGTCCGACAGGCTCCTGGTTGTAGGTTGCCCTCAAGAAAACCCCGACTCGGGCCGTAATAGCCTCCATTCTCCTGTTGCCTCTCGGCGCGGAACCTTGCCCCCATGTTGGAACACCTCACTTTTACCGGTCGTGAACTGCTCGTTGTCGTGATCCTCGCCGTGGTGCTCGCCACGGTGGTGTACCTGCTGGAAACGCTGCTGTTCTCACGCCGCCGCAAGCCGGACGCGACGCCGCGGCTGGATGCGCGCATCGAAGCCTTGCAGTGCGAACTGGCCGCGCTCGAGGCGCGGGTGGAAAACCTGGAAGCGAAGCCGCAACTGGAATCCGCACTCGACACCCAAGCCACCACCTACGCCGAAGCCATGCGCCTGGCGCGGGAAGGCGTCTCGGCGCAGGAACTGGCCGGGCACCTGGGCATTTCCCGCGGCGAAGCCGAACTCATCATCGCCTTGCAGCGCGCAGACTCATGAACTTTGATTCCTCAGTTGAACGCGCCAGCCATGTAATCGGTTCCGCCGATTACAGCGGCCATCATGCCGATTTACGCTACATAGGGCGGAACGCGAAGCGGTTCCGCCGATTTACGCGGCTGTCCTGCCGATTACAACGGCGGATCGCCCTTCGGGCATCCGCCCTACCCAAATGGTGAAAGCCGCCGAAGGCTGCGTGGCCGGTATTCGTGGGGCGTTCCCAAGGATGATGAGCGGTCAACCGAGGAATCCAGGATGAACCTCTCCGCCCTGCCGCAGTTGCTCAC
>Ga0182021_10004233_pt1 | contig 16843 bp, 6 predicted proteins | sample 612E3MmetaG_FD_120493 | JGI IMG/M metagenome (GOLD analysis project Ga0182021, IMG submission 120493) | Permafrost microbial communities from Stordalen Mire, Sweden - 612E3M metaG (Illumina Assembly) | ecosystem: Environmental > Terrestrial > Soil > Wetlands > Permafrost | place: Sweden...
AACAAAATCGTGCCTGCCGCTTGCAACTAAATCGACATAAATAGGATTGGTATTGGGCAGTGCACTCTGATATACGATTTTTGCATTATCGGCATTGGAGGAAAATACATTGGGAGCAGCGGCTTCAACTGCAGCTTTTGCAGTTGGATTATCCTCATCTGCAAGAACCAGTGCCATTCTTAGTTTCAGTGAATTAGCGAATTTGGCCCATAATTTAACATCGCCCCCGTACATATTATCTGCACCTCCAAAGCTTTCAGATCCCTGGTCCAATTTGCCAATAGCGGCATCCAGTCTTACAAGAAGAGCTTTAAAAACAGTCGCGCCATCATCATATTTCGGAAGAGGCTTATTTATATCCAGGGCTTCAGTATAGGGTATATTCCCAAATGTTTCAACAAGCACGTCATAGCAATAGACTTCCATTATCTCGATGATGGCCAGCTTATTTGACTGAGTCGCCTGACTCGATGTACCCAGTGGTGCGGCGGCAATTACTTTTGCGGATTCATCGAAATTTTTTAAAGCATTTATATAGAATAAATCCCACACATCATCAGGTATAGTACGCGTAGTCAAATCGTAGTTACTTTCATCTGTATATGTAGTTTCTGTCCAGTACTGCGAAATAAGTCTGAAAATATTAAGATTCACATTTGAGCTAACCATTTGGTTCATCACTCTTCTTTGCGCACCAGTAAATAAGGTCTCTCCAGGAACCGATGCCGGATCCTTAATGTTCTTGTTCAAATCTTCCAGCTTTCCGCATGAGACTATCAATACGAAAAAAGAAAGCATAATTAATATTTTTTTCATAACAGATGATTAAAAGGTAAATTTAATGTTGAAACCGATATCCCTCGTTGTAGGCAGTGAGCCAGTTGAGAAGCCCAGAAGATTACTGGAACCCAAGCCTGACTCAGGATCTGCATATGGCAGATGTTTACTGATTATCCACAAATTGGAACCTACTACACTTAAGTCTATCCCTTTAATGAAGATATTCCCTAATAAGGCAGAAGGCAAACTATAGGATAAACTAACTTCCCTGAGTTTCACATAGCTTGCATCATAGGAGAATGCTTTATCAGGGACTCTCAGGTAACCAAATGATCCATAATTTGATGCACTTATCCTGGTTTTATTTGGTGTGCCATCAGGATTTACACCTTGATTAATGAATCCTCCGCTATTTGAAGCATAACCCTTGCTATGATCGGCAGGATCAGCCCAAACAATAGGATCCCTGACCGGGTTGCCCAGATCATTATTGCCTGCTGTTTCAGGATATAATCCGGTTGCCAAACCATAATACATATCGAGTGACCAGATATGACCACCTTGTGACATATCAACAAGGACGGATAATTTCCAATTCTTATATGTAAAGGTATTTAAAAGGCCACCTTTCCAATCCGGGGCAACTTTTCCCAAATTATTATTTGAGGTTGTAGTCTTAATGTATCTTCCATTGGCAGGATCAACTACACGCTGACCGTTCAGATATGTGTAATCAATACCCTCTAGAATTCCATAAGGTTGACCCACCTTGGCATTTACGGAAACACCTCCCTGGAATGAACCAAGTTGTAAATTATCAATACCCGGATACAACGAGATTACCTTGTTTATATTTTTCGACCAGTTGAGGGTCAAATCCCAGGTAAAATCGGAAGTCTTTACCGGAACTATGTTGAGAGACAACTCAATACCCTTATTTTCAATTTCACCGGCATTGATATTCTTGTAAACATATCCGGAAGCAGTGCTCACGGCAAGCGGTAAAATCTGATTTGTGGTATTTGTTTTATACAAAGCCAAATCAAATCCGGCTCTTCTGTTCAGGAAATACATTTCAAGTCCGGCTTCAAGACTATTCGTTTTTTCGGGCTTCAGGTCAGGGTTTTTCTTTGTGGCTGCCACAGCGCTCATAGGGCTGTTAAAAGGAGTAAGAATAGTGTATTCATCCTGGATCTGATCAAATCCGGCGCTATTACCAACCTGGGCATAGTTCAGACGAATCTTTCCAAAGGAAAGCCACGACTGTTTAAGAAGTTCAGAGAAAATCATACTACCCGATACAGAAGGATAATAATAAACTGAACTTGCCTTTGGCAGAGTAGATGAATGGTCACGTCTTATTGTAGCATCGAGGAATAAGAAACTCCTGTAACCCAGAGATGCACTGCCATAAATACCATTTATCCCGATCTGTTGAGCCAATTCCTTTGGATAAGGGATCGGATCAATGCTATTCTGAAGCGAATAAAGCCCTGGGATTGCCAAACCTCCATTGGTAGCTGCAATTGTACGATTAAAGATCTGTCTGTTGATATTGGAACCCAGGATCGCTTTCAGATTTAATGTGCTGGTTATATCTTTATTGATGTTCAGCATGAGATCATAGTTATCCTGTCTTGAATAGTAATCTCTTCTGAGGTATCCTGAACCAACAGCACTTTGTCCGGTACTGCCATCCTGGTTGGTACCTATTCCAAAATTACCTGGTACAGTACCTACAGCTTTTCTTTCTTCTTCAAGCGCCGAATAGAAATCAGTAGAAGCACGACCAAACACTTCTAACCAATCGGTCAGTTTATAATTTGCTGTCATATAACCTATAAAACGGCTCCGGGAGTCGGTTTCATAATTCTCATAAGCCATCCAGTAAGCATTATCCCAGAATATCGGTTGGGCATCCGTAGGGTCAGCCCAGTTCCAGGTCACATTTCTTTTTGTAGTAAAATAGGCAGACTTTAATTCCTGGACATCCACATTGGTTTGGAACCACTGACGCCATGAACCCATATAGTTATCATTATAACCCGTTTCATTTCTTCCCTTTCCGTTTGTCTGGATGAAATTTGAAGAACCGGAAACAGTGAGCCGGTCATTTACTTTCCATGAACCATTCATTAAAAGGTTATTCCTTTTCAATGAACTATTGGGAATAATCCCGTCATTCTTATAATTGGTATAAGACAGCCTGTAATTACCTTTGTCAACAGTATTTTCAACAGCTACAGTATTGGTATAAGTCTGTGATTTTTTGAAGAAGCTAATAGGGCCATTCTTGGCAGCAGTCCACGGTGTAGCTTTAAGATAATTGGGAGATTGCGGATCCACTGCATCCCACTGGTAAACCATAAGGCTTGGATCAAATTTTGCGCCATAGGAAGCATCTTCAGAAGTAACTACCCATTGTTCAGGAACTCCGTCACCTTTTAAATCACGTATATACCAGTACCCGCCAGGACCATCATAGTATGATCCATAACCAGCACCATATTTATTCTGATACTTCGGAAAAGTACTTTTGTCAACAGATCCCGTTGTAAAATTTGAGCTTACGGTAATACCGATTCCGTTCTTCTTCTGAGCTCCCTTTTTGGTGGTAATCATAATAACACCTGTTGCAGCTCTTGAACCATACAGGGCAGTAGCGGCTGCACCTTTTAATACGTTTATGGATTCAATATCATCAGGATTTATGTCGGAGGCTGCATTACCATAATCATAGCCTGATCCGTCCTGCGATTGACCAACGGTATTAGTGACTCTGTTACTAACAGGCACACCGTCGATGACAAATAATGCCTGGTTGTTGCCTGTAAGTGAGGTTGCACCACGAACCTGAATGTTGGTTGATCCTCCAAAATTGGTATTACGGGTAATCACAACCCCTGAGACTTTCCCTGATAATGAATTAACGAAATTATCAGATTTTACAGTGGAGATAATATCACCCTTTACTTCTTGTGTTGAATATCCGAGCGATTTCTTTTCACGCGAAATACCGAGAGCAGTTACAACAACTTCATTCAATCCAAGAACATCAGGCTGCATTGCAACATCAATTACTTTTTGCCCGGCAATCTGAACTTCCTGTTTTTTCATACCAATATAGGAAAATACCAGTGTTGTAGCACTTTGAGGTGCGGTAATTGAGTATTTCCCTTTCATATCTGTTATGGCACCTACAGTGGTACCCTTAACCTGAACAGTTACCCCGGGAATAGGGCCTTCCCCTTCGACAGTCGAGGTAACTGTACCTGTAATGACAGTCGTTTGTGCCAATAAAGTGAAACCACTTACAAACACAAACAAAACAATCAGCAGAAATAGTTTCTTCATACGTATTTAGTTTTAGGTTTTAGTTTAAGTTATCAAATATAGAAGTTCTTACTATTACCACCAAACAAAAAAGATCATTTGATTTTCAAGGTGATGCTATTTATCTCTATATCAGATATTAATCAATATTTTCTTTTAAATATTTAACATTTAAGCTAACATATATGCCTGTAAACTATAAAAAAAGAGGCTGCTCATTTGAGTCAGCCTCTTTATAAAGCGTTTTATATATTATTTACCAGACATCCACCAAAGAGGTGTGTTGACTGTGATTCCAGTAGGAACGTTGGCACTATTATATAAACGTTCAGAAGTAGCATATGGATATCTTGACGGTACAGCTGAACCAGCCGTAGGATCTAGGACCGGAAAACCTGTTCTTCTGAAATCGGTAAATCCTTCCTCCTGCATAAAGAGGGCTACATACTTGGCCTCGATAATGTTCTGAATGTTTCTGTTACCGAGAACTCCTGAAGTATTATTGGTCAGCCATGTAGCATCAGTAACACTGAATTTTGCCAGAGAAGCTGTTACTGCAGCATCATAGGCAGCATTTGCAGCAGCCTGGGCAGGGCTTGATTGCCTTAACTGTGCCTCTGCCTCAATGAATCTTGTTTCAACATAGCTAATGAATGGAACAGGTGAGTTAATTGAACCATAGAATGGCCCAAAGTTCTTTGTTCCCTGAAATGCTGCAAGCCTTGGATCGCCTGCGGCAAAAGCTGTAAAAGTAGCGCTCTGGGCTACGTCTGTGCGCTGAACATCAAACTCATAGATTGGGTTTGCATTTGATTCGGTTGTTCCGAACGGCATCTGAAAATCATTACCGTTGCTGGAGATACCGGCTGCACAGTCTGCGAGTATTGCGCTGTAATCAACACCCCCTTTATTGCTAAGATGAATGGCATAGCGGGCACGAAGAGAGTGTGCAGCTGCAATCCATTTAGGAATATTCCCGTTATAGATCAGATCGTTTGAGCTAGAACCTAGAGGAACAGCATTTGCACTGTTGTCTGTACTAAGATCTGTAATACCGTCAGAAAGTAACGTATTAATTACCGTGTAGATACTCTGCTGAGAATCATATTTTGGTTTCAGATTTGTATTTCCAAGAAAAGCTTCCGAATATGGAATATCTCCCCACACATCTGTTGCCGATCCGAGAGTGTATGCCAATAACACCTTACCAGCTCCCCGTGCCTGAGGATTGGCATCACCTGTTTTTGTAATAAAGATCGTCAGGTTCATCATGCAACCGTCATAGATCGAGTTCCAAAGATTGTCCACGTCTGCTTCGGTAAGGTTATAGTTTTTCCCTTGTGTTGCAGCCTGACGTGCCTGCCCGGAAACGTACTGAACCCACATACCTGTAACACCTCTGTAATCCATTCCTCCTATTATATAACCCATATTCGCTTCAATTGAAGGAAGCATAAGGTTGTAAGGAACATCAACTACAGAATCAGGATCCTGGTTGATTGTGGGATTTATCCATTTTTTACAGGAGCCTATAAAAACAGCTAGCAGCAAAATAACCCCTAGTTTTATTAAATATCTTTTTTTCATAGTATATCGAATTTTATATTTTTTCTATTATCGATTGTTCTAAAATTAGAAACCGATTCTCAAACCAAATGTATAGGCTCTCGTGCCCGGCATATTAAAGTAATCAATTCCCTGGCCGTTAGATGCACCAAGCAAACTTGTTTCAGGATCAATTCCGCTGTATTTGGTTTTTAACCAGAGATTCCTTCCTGTAAAATAAACGTCAAGGTTTTTGATCGGTGTGCTCCTCAGCCATTCCGGTTTTACAGTATATGAGAGTGTGAGTTCCCTGAGTCTGGTAAATCCGCTGTCTTCTATGTATGGTTCAGATGCACCTGAGAAACCACTTCCCTGCCCATTCCAGTAACAGTAGTTTTCATCATCCGGTTTGGAAATAGTATTTGCAGCACCCGGTCCTGGTAACTCTGTTACCCCGTCAGCAGCATAATGAACTATATTTCCTGAAGCATCCAGGTGACCCAGTAATCCCTTATGTACATAGGAAACTTCCCTGTCTAATGTAACAGCCGATGTTCCGAAATATACCATGGCTCCGTTTGTACCGTTCCACATTTTGCCGCCATGTTTGATATCTATAAGAGCAGTCAATGAGAATCCTTTAAAGCTGAATGTATTGGTGATACCCATTCTCCAGTCAGGTTGTACGGAACCCATATTTCCGACATTTTTGCTGTCCTGTGGATAACCGTATACCCCCGGACCAAATACATTAGGATCATCCAATTCTGACTGGTCATTTATTATCAATTGTCCGGTAGTAGGATCTTTCAGCTTCATGACACCGTAAATTGACCGGTAAGGCTGACCTGCAACTGCACGTACCTGGGGATCGGTAAATCCACCGAGGAATATACTTTCAACACCGGGAGCAAGGGTTTTAACTATGGATTTTGGATTTGAGAAGTTAAGTGTAAGATCCCATTTGAAAGAACTCGATTTAATGATAGTTGCATTTACCAGGAGATCCATACCTGTTGTTTTCATAGTACCGGCGTTCGTATATTTGGAACTGAATCCGGTTGAAGGAGCTATTGGTACTGAGAGCAACAGGTCACTGTTCTGGTTATTGAAATAAGCAATATCAACTGATAACCTGTTCATGAAAAAATGCAATTCACCACCGACCTCGAATGATTTCATTTGCTCAGGCTTAAGTAAATTGTTTCCCATCCCGGTATTAAGAGCGAAACCTGTTTTGCCCAGGAAAGGAAAGGTAATTCCATTTGTCCAACCATCACCCGCAGAGGCTTTGCTGTAATATGTAGTAGTATTGTATGCACCTGCATCATTTGCAACAATAGCATAGGATCCACGCAATTTACCGAATGATATTACATTATTCCCTTTAAGGAAAGGTAATTCAGTGAAAACAAATCCTGCGCTTACAGAAGGATAGAAAAATTTATTTTTACCTGCAGGCATAGTTGTTGACCACTCTTCACGTCCGGTACCGTTAAGGAATATCATATCCTTATAAGAAATCCCCAGATCACCGAAGAAGGCAGCTGTTCTCTTTTCATAAGTTGTTTCACTTGGCGTAACTGATGATGAGTTTCTGAGATTATAAAAGTCAGGAATATCAATTCCGTTTGCAGTACCGCTTGCACTGTTAGAGAAACTCCGGTAAACGTTATTTCCTAGAGTTCCGGTAAAGAAGAATGATTGGCCTAAACTTTTCTTAATTGACATTATCAGGTCAGAGTTGATATCCTGGTTTAGATCACGGTAAACTGCCACATAACCTGCCGGATACGCATTTGAATGCTGGGCAAAGTAGTTCTTTGATCCTCTTGTAAACCAGTCAATACCTGCACGGTAGCTGAAACTTAACCAATTAGTTGCTTCATAAAGGAATGAGAGGTTGCCTATCATCCTGTTAACATCATCTTTGTAAATGTTTTTATTGGCAGTCCAGTATGGGTTGTCATATCCGCCTCCTCCACGATAAGTACGCTGAGTACCGTTAGGGAATATGTAACCTGCTGCATTATCAAACGTAGGCGGGGTTCTGACCAATCCAAGCATAACTCCTGAAACGTTTGAACCCTGCTGTATACGGTCTCCCTCATCATTCATAAAAGACATTGATGCTGAGCTGCTTAGTCTTTTTGTCAGTTTAGTATCACCTGATAATTTGAATGTAGTTTTCCCAAATGTATTGTTGGGTATAATACCATTCTGTTTCTGATTAGAAACTGATACAAAGTAACTGGTTGTTTCACTGCCACCGCTTAACGATAAAGAATTATTATAGGTGACTCCTGTCTGGAAAAAGTCATAAGGGTTATAAACATTTACCGGCAGACCATCAGCTTTAGGATCATTCTTACTTACAATACGTCCGTTTGCATCCCACTTAGCCAGATAATCAGCCATATTCAGGTAATTATATACGTTGGCATCAGGAGCAACCCATGTGGGATCTTTTGTATAACTGCATGTATCAAGCCTAGCACCCCATGAAACGTTACGGTAAGGCTGTCCGTCAGCAGGAGAAGCAACATGATTATACTTTTGCCCGTTAGCAAATTCAAGATAACCTACATATCCTTCGGAAGAACCCTGTGCATATGCATTTTGCCGTTTCTGTGTCTGTGATATCTGATCAAAAGTAACCGAAGTATGAAAATCAATTTTCATTTTTGTGTTATTGCTTCCTTTTTTGGTAGTAATAAGGATAACACCATTACTTGCACGAAGACCATACAGTGCAGTGGCAGCTCCTCCCTTTAATACTGTCATTGATGCTATATCATCAGGGTTAAGGTCGATAGCTCGGTCGGAGTAGGAAACACCTGCTACATCACCATTTGCTGCGCCAACATCTCCTCCGGTTTGGATAGGGATTCCATCAACTACGAACAATGGCTGGTTATTACCTGTCAATGATGTCGATCCCCTGATTTCAATAAAGGTAGAACCTCCGGCTGCTCCTGATGAGGGAGTAACACTAACACCGGCAACTTTCCCGGAGATTGAGTTAATAATGTTTGTGTTGTTTGAGTTTGCAATCTGATCGGTGCTTACACTCTGAACCGAATACCCGAGTGCTTTAGATTCGCGTTTAATACCAAGAGCAGTTACAACAACTTCATTCAAACCAACTACATTGGATTCCATCGCAACGGTTATTACCGAGCGTCCTCCAATTGCAACTTCCTGAGTTTTCATACCAATATATGAAAAAACAAGTGTTGTTGCTCCAGCAGGCACTGAAATTGAATATTTTCCATTAACATCTGTAAGCGCACCTAATGTGGTTCCTTTTACAGTAATGGTAACACCAGGAATTGGACCCTCTCCCTGAACAGAAGAGGTAACCGTACCTGTAACGAGTATTGTCTGTGCCATTAAAGTGAAACCACTTACAAACACAAACAAGACAATCAGCAGAATAAGTTTCTTCATACGAGTTTAGATTTAGGTTTAACACGCCAAATATAAAAGTTAGGTATTTAATATCCAAACATAATTTACTTATTTAAAGCAGAAATCTCATTATACAGCATAATTGAAATCAGAGTAATTCATTAATATCATATTTGATATTTAGAGATAAATAATGTTAAAAGTGAGTCACTGAAATTTACTGCACAATGAAAAATAAGCCAATTGATGAATTATACCTTATTTATATGAAAAGCTGAAAGCATTTGTCCCGAAAGAATATCAACTCACAATTGAATCCCTGAATTTATTAGATATATTTTATGAATAAGACTCCAGGGGGAAGCTGCAAGTCGTAAATAAAATTCATTAGATCAGATTTAATGTTTAACACGTAATAAACAATATAAAAACTGTTACAGAAACGTTATTCCTCAAACTTACAAGGATCTGTTCAAATGGATCAGACTACAAAACAGGATTACCAATCCCCGCCTTGGGAGCTTATCTTTAAATACATCTCGAATAATTAACAGGTGAAACCTGGAAATCTGGCTAGATGTAGTGCCTCTTAAGAACTATACAGGTAGAGGAGATGGAGAAGACCTTTGGCCCTCGGCCGACATAGTCCCGCAAGGCGGGACGAAGTCGGTGAGCTCGTCCCCGTTGAAAGGGGACTCGGTTCCTCGCTGGCGCTGCTAATGACAACATTTATTATCTTGCTTGTTTATAGATACTTAATCTATAGTTGTACAGTTCAAAGTCTTTGAGGTTATAGAATTTGAATTTAAAATATAGTGCCATTTATGAAATAATCCAGACCAGATTGTATCCCATAAGCCCCGTTAGTGGCATCATACTTTAGAGCAGGGCAACGCCCTGCATTTAGAGTCGCAAAATCTTAATGAGCCCCGTAGTAGGCGAAATAAATCCGGACCAAGGATCCAATAATTTTGAATCCTTTAACAAGATTTTATTGCGCCCGCTACGGGGCTTGATAGTTTTTGTTGAAGTTCGACATCGGGCTTCGCCCGATGTTAGAATATCTAAGGCCTACGGCCTTTTTTCATTTTATCTGGATTTTTAAAAACCCAATGCATAGATTAGGTACAATAATTGGGATATTAATCATAATCTGATACTTGCGTACTTGTCATCATCCTTAAGCAAGGTTAAACAAATTATTTCTTCAGTGTTCTGTTTTTTCTTAATTCTTTTGCTGCAATACAAAGCTCTTTGTAAAGCTTGTCTCCAAGAGCTCTTATCAATGGTTCTTTAAGAAATTGGTAAACGTATATGCCTTCGCGTTCCCCTGTGATACGTGCCGGCGAACAAATAGCCAGCTCCTCATAATTTACTGCCCGGAAATCAGAATAATATTTAATCCGTACCGGGAAAAGATGGCATGAAAGAGGTTTTCTGAAAGATATTTTCCCATCGGTCCATGCCTGTTCAATTCCACAGAAAAGTATATTGTCTTTTATAGTCGTATAAGCACATTCCTCATTCCCGATGAGAGGAGTAACATTATCATTTTCAAAGTCAACAACACTTGTACCTTTCTCTTCAACAGCCTGAATTCCTTCAGGTCTCAGGTAGATCTTTACCTGACTCCAGATATCAGCGAGTATATGAGCCTCGTCTGCACTCAGCGGGGCCCCCGAGTCACCATACCGGCAGCAATTGCCCAGACACTTTGGCAGATTACATCTGAATTTTTTTTCAAGGATGTCAAAACTGAATATTGTGTTGTCGATGCGTAGCATAAGATTCTATTTACCCCCATGGTTTGCCCCCCTGCCCCCCTAAAGGGGGGTTCGTCCTCGTTTTTTACGAGGTTCCGTAATATTACTGAACGAGCCCCCCTTTAGGGGGGATGGGGGGCTGAAACAAGGAATTAAACTAATACTTTTCCTGTCATATCCGGCGGTATTGGAATACCCATAATTTTAAGCAAGGTTGGCGCTACATCTGCCAGTATGCCCTCTTTTATATGTTTATAATCATCACTTATGAGAATAACCGGAACCGGATTAAGTGAATGAGCTGTATTAGGCGAACCATCTTCATTTAATGCGTGGTCAGCGTTACCATGGTCGGCTATAACCACAACATCGTAGGCAGCTTTACGGGCAGCTTTAATTACAGATCCTGCGCATTCGTCTACTGTCATTATAGCTTTTTCAATTGCTTCGTAAACTCCGGTATGACCCACCATGTCTCCATTAGCAAAATTCACGCAGATGAAATCAAATTTATCAGTTTCAATCGCTTTAATCAGTGCTCCCGTGACACTATATGCGCTCATTTCAGGCTGAAGATCATAAGTAGCCACTTTAGGAGATGGTATCATAATCCTCTCTTCATCTTTAAATTTCTCCTCCCTTCCTCCTGAAAAGAAGAATGTAACGTGAGCATATTTTTCTGTTTCTGCAATTCTGAGCTGATTTTTGCCTGCTGCTGCAAGAACTTCTCCTATAGTATTGTCCGCATTATCTTTTGGATAAATAATATGCAGCCCCTTAAATGTTGCATCATAAGGCGTCATAGTACAATAATACAATGGAATGGTTTTCATTCCGCATTCAGGCATGTCTTTCTGTGTCAGAGCAATTGTAAGCTCTTTAGCCCTGTCATTCCTGAAATTGAAGAAAACAATCACATCGCCCTCTTTAACGGTTCCTATGGGTTTACCATTATTATCCACAACAACAATGGGTTTCATGAATTCATCCGTAATGCCGGCGTTATAAGATTCCTGCATACCTTCTATGATATTGGCAGTTGGCGTACCTGTTCCGCTTACAATCAAATCATAGCCTTCTTTTACCCTTTCCCATCTTTTATCACGGTCCATTGAGTAAAATCTGCCAATAAATGAAGCGACTTTCCCATTGGATTTTTTTAGATGATCCAAAAGGCTTTTCATATAACCGATTCCACTCCTGGGATCTGTATCCCGGCCATCACCAAATCCGTGTATAAATACATTTTTCAGTCCGTAATCCATGGTCATGTCACATAGCGCATAAAGATGCCTGTCAAGAGAATGAACACCTCCGTCTGAAAGTAGTCCCATGAAATGAACCTGTTTCTTATTATCGCGGGCGTATGAGAATGCATCAACCAGAGTTTTATTCTTTTTTAAATCACCTGTTTTGCATTCCTTATTAATCTTAACAAGATCCTGATATATAATTCTTCCAGCACCTATATTCAGATGGCCAACTTCCGAATTTCCCATCTGTCCATCGGGTAATCCCACATCCTCTCCTGATGCATGGAGTATGGAATTTGGATAATTATTTTTATAAAATGTAAGATTTGGTGTGGGTACCTGACTAATTACATCTGATTTTGAACCATCGCCAATACCCCAGCCATCAAGTATCATCAGTAGAGTTTTTCTGTTCTTCATTATATTAGATCTGTATAAATACTAAACAAGATTAAAGTGCCCTTTTTTCAGGGTACAAAATTGGTGACAAATTTAGTTAAAATTGGGAAACCAAAAACATCAGAAGCTGTCTCGGGGCATAAATTAGGAGATCATTGGTATGCAGAGTGTTTATCCTCAATCTTTTTGGACTAAAGTCCTGAAGAAGATGATGATCAATTGCCGTCGGTTAAAACCGACGGCAATTGAATCTCACAAAGAAGTAGCAGATTAAAAACTTTATATTTCAAAAGCCAGGAATATAACTCTCGCTTATTTGAGATATGCCTGAATAACAATTAATTGGCATGGGTTGAAACCGACGGCAATTTAAGTCATTAATCGAGCCTCAACAAAAGTGATGCGAGGCTTTTCATAATTTTTAAAAATAACTACACTATCAAATCATATGAATTGTTATCAATTGCCGTCGGCTTCAGCCGACGGTTAAGAGCTCTGAGATAAATCGGGCTTTAGCCCAATAACAGAGATATTAATCTCTATTTATTCAGCGACTTAATCGGTTCAATTTTTATATTTAAATTGTTACTCGGGCAGGTTTTTTCAAAAGGAATATCCCTGGCAACATAAACATTCCACTCTTCCTGGGTCATGTTCCTTGATAACAGGTTGCATATACCGGCCACCATATAATCAGCATGCGAGGGACGGCTGATAACATTATTCCCTCCTTCTGATTCCCCGGAGACTATCATCTGTCCGTCGGGACTGAATTTCATAACCAGTACAAATCCCTCATTATCCGCCAGGGTTACCGGTGGCTGGGTAAGGTCAGCGGGATCTGATATATCATAGATTTTCAGTTTTTTATCATTACCCGATGTAGCCATCTGCTTCATGGCCGTATTGAACTGTATGTCGTTAACCTGGCCTCCGTGAGCCTTAACTTCGGAGATCTTCTTATGCAGATTAATATCCCATAACTCAACAGTACCATCAGCATCACCAACTGCCAGAAGATTATTATCGGGATTGAATCTGACAACTTTAATGTTTTTCCCGGCTGTTTCAATTCTGAAATTTTCAGAGTTTTGTTCCTGATTCCAGACAACTACCTTACCATCCGTACTGAGGCCAGCAAGATAATTCCCTTTTGAAGAGATATCAATTGATGTAATCTCCATAGAGCCAGTGGCGACATTTATGCTGGTTCTTGCTGCTATATCCCACTTAAGTACTTTCCCATCGATAGCAGCTGAATAAAGGTATTTCCCGTCATACGAAAAGATAAGCGATTTTATTCCTCCCTTATGACCTGTCATCTCATACCCGCCGGTGTTGCCTTTTAAGGGGATCATTTTTATCGAGGAATTGGAACTTCCGCATGCAAGCCAGGATGCATCGGGGCTGACAGCCAATACGTCAATAATATCGTTGCCTGAATACATCACCTGAAGAGTCTTATCCTTTTTATCAAGTGACCATTTAAGTACCTGTCCATCATTTCCGGAGGTAAAGAATTCGTTTTTGCCTGGCAGAAACGCAATGCTTTTTATTGAGCCATTGTGTCCCTTGAAAGAATGATAGTTAATATTATCATACTGTAAACCAGCATTATACAACCCAGCATAAATATCAGCATCATTCCGGGGCCCGTTATTCCTGTTATAAAACAGGTAAGCCTGATAAGCAAGAAGAGTTTGCAGATCTTTCTGGTCAGACATCTGCAACGATTTCAGAGACATTGATTTTCCGATTGACAACATCCTTAAGCGCTGAGTTTCATTCCTTTGTTCAATTGCTAATTTAGTATTCTGTGCTGCTGTGAGACTGACACCTTTTAATGAGTCAGATTGCAGAACGGCAATATGTTTCTGATGCAAAGCCTCTTCAACTTTTCCCTCAGCAATTGATTTTTGAAGCTCAGCTACAAGTTTTTGCTTCTTTGCCTCTTCGGCATCCTGAACCGACGCTGTCGCTGTTGAATCTGAAACAATCTTTTGTTGAAGTACAATTACGGCAAAAGAATCTGCTAATGCTTTCCCTTTTTCGGCTTCGATCCTTTGTTTTTCTGCCAGAACAATATGTCTTTCAACAGTTAACTTCTGAATATATGTAAAAAGAAGGAATCCGGCAGCAACCAAAATAGCTGCGCTTAACATTCTAGTTATCAGCCTGTTTCTTTTTGTTTTACGCGACTGCAGAATCACTTTGTTCTGTTCCTCAATAAGGAAGGACTTTTCGCTGGTCCTCAGATAAACCATAGCCCTTTCAAATGCAGGATTGTATTGAACAGCCCAGTTGAGTGTTGGTTTGTGCTTGTTACGCCAGGCAATTACAGGTTCCAGATCAGGGGATCTTAACAGCCCTGTTTTCCCCTGCTGGTAAAGAGCAGATGCCTCAGATAATCTTAAGTAGATCTCTCTTGAAGCAGTTTCATCATCTATCCAGTTCCTGAGCCTTCTCCAATATCGTATAAGACATTCATTCTGAAGATCGATTGAAGTATTTTCACTCAGAACAGTATTAACAGGAGGTAAAATAAATGACCGGGAATGGCTTCTGAATTTTTCAACCACACTAAATATCTCAGCATTTTCACATCCTGCAAGCAATTTGATTGTTTCAATATTACAAGGATGACTCATACTTTTATTATCCAGGTCTTTCCTTGTAATAACTTTGAACATCGAAGCACAGATTTCTTTGCCCTGCTGGTTTAATTCTTCATAAGCTTCGTCAGCATGTATCGATAAAGCATTATCCATCGTACCAATCAAGGCATAATCTTCCAAACCGATGGGCTTATCTGACTGCTCAAGTTTCTGCCAGTGTTCCCATGTTTTCATCATTACATGCTGCAGTACAGGAAGCTGGTAAGTCTGCTTGCTTATATCGATCAGAACTTTATCAACAAGGTCGGGATCAATTTTGGCGCCTGCATATTTTACCGGCCCTTCAATAACTTCCCTGTAGTTTTCAAGTGCCATAACAGGAACCAGATAATTACTGTTATTTATCAACATTGTAAGGCCCTTGAAATGCGAGCATTCTCCAAGATATTCAGAACGAAGCGCAATTATAATAAATATATTTAAGTCAGTTGGAATGACTGAGTTCAATATAAAATCAACGAATTTCTCTGCATTTTCATTTCTGGTTTCAGTTTCTCCCGGCGAATTATATCTGAAAAGATCCTCAAACTGGTCAATGACCAGAAGGATATTGTCATCATGACTTATCATGAATTTCCTGACAACATCAGAAAAGCTCACCGGATTATTAAGAAGTTCTGAAAGAATCAAGCTCCTGTCAGAACTTTTTTGTCCGGGATCAGTAATTCCATTTGAGATAGCTGTTGCTGCATTTTCAAACGGATCATCTCCCGGCCTGAAAGAAATAACTCTCCAGACTGAGGACTGGCTGCCTTTTAATTTCAGGAGCTTTGGCAATACCCCACAGCTGATCAGTGATGATTTGCCATTTCCTGAGGAACCTACAACAGTTGCATACCTGTTTTTCTGTAATTTTAAGATTACTTCATCACTCTCAGATTCCCTTCCAAAGAACAGTTCGCTATCCTCAGCAGCAAAAGGCCTTAATCCGGGAAAAGGGTTGAAATCTTTCATGTCATTCATTAGTCCTATAATGATAAAAATCTTGCTTAACTAATACAACTGTTAAAATTCAGTGATGTGCCTCACCTTTTTTCTATGTCTAACGATAAAATCTTTTTTAAGTTACAAAAACTGAGCAGTGGTTTTCAATTATTATTAATGAATCAATATAACTTTATAATTAATTTATTACTCATTGTCATCAATATATTTCAATATCACTGAAGATGTTTCAGGGAACTGAAAATGATACTGTTCAATAGCAGATAAGGGCAGATAGTAAAACGATACATTTTGCCCGGGACGATTCATTACTTCAGAATTGGCTCCTGTTCCGTCATAATGCACACGCACCTTAATGGTTTCATTATCACCTGATAACTGCCAGGTTATTAATCCTCCGGAAAACACAGGTGATTCAGCCTCAAAATCAATCTTATACTTCATATCAGTTGCGAGAGAAAGCAATTCATCCTCTCCAATACCTTCAAATTGCCTTGCAAGAAATTGTACCTTTTCGAAAAGCAACTCTTTCTTGTCCATTTTTCCACTTATTATGTTATCAAGATGTTTCTTTATAACATCGGGCAATCTTCCTTCAGCTGCGTGGTAAAGCGCGGAGTCTGATCTGGCAATGAGGTTTGCAGCTTCCTCCCTGATCATTTCCTCCGGACTGAACAGAAGGGCAGTTACTGATTCTGCCATATCATCACTTTCAATCCTGCTAACTGATCTTAATGTG
>Ga0182021_10004234_pt1 | contig 16838 bp, 14 predicted proteins | sample 612E3MmetaG_FD_120493 | JGI IMG/M metagenome (GOLD analysis project Ga0182021, IMG submission 120493) | Permafrost microbial communities from Stordalen Mire, Sweden - 612E3M metaG (Illumina Assembly) | ecosystem: Environmental > Terrestrial > Soil > Wetlands > Permafrost | place: Sweden...
ATTAAAGTAAACTGGCCGGACGGACATTTTACAACCGGAATAGAAAAACATATTGAAGATCTTAGTGCAATGTTTGTTTATGCTCCCGATACAAGAATAAAACAGCATCCGATTCGTTTTGGAAACGGTTCCGGTGAATGGACTTGTGTAACAGGAATAATGGAAGGCACTTTTACTAAACCAATGCCTACCGGCGATGGAAAATTTATTCAGCCTACGGGTAAATCATTTAAATTGCCTATGTGTACTGTCGGACACTGGGAAGACGGCATTATGATCGAAGAATCATTATTCTGGGATAATCAGACATATATGAAACAATTGGGATTATGATTAAAATGAAGTAGTCTCAGGTAAATTCAGGCAAGCAAAATTTGATAATCTCTAATTTGACTTTGCGTGATTAAAAATCAACTTCTGGTTTTAAAAGCAATTTGGATCTACCATAAATTTATTAATAAAAAAACTTATGAATGAATGCAAATTATTTACACCTAAAAAGATTGGATCTATAGAAGTAAAAAATTGTATTGTTATGGCACCTATGACAAGGAGCAGAGCTATTGGAAATATTCCAAATAAACTGATGGCAGAATATTATGGACAACGTTCAGGTGCCGGGTTAATTATAACAGAAGGCACATCACCATCGCCAAACGGGTTGGGTTATGCCCGAATACCCGGAATATTTAGTAAAGAGCAGGTAGAAGGCTGGAAAATAATTACTTCAGCAGTGCATCGAGGTGGTGGGAAAATATTTATTCAGTTTATGCATACCGGAAGAATAAGCAACCCTCTAAATATGCCTGAAGGAGCACAGATACTTGCACCTTCGGCAGTGAAAGCATCGGGACAAATGTGGACCGATGCAAAACAATTGCAGGATTTCACTGTTCCAAAAGAAATGACTGCCGAAGATATTTTAAATACAAAAAAAGAATATATTAAAGCAGCAAAAAACGCTTTAGATGCGGAATTTGACGGCGTTGAGCTGCACGGGGCTAACGGCTATTTACTCGAGCAGTTCCTGTCACCTTTAAGCAATACGCGAAAAGATAATTACGGGGGAAATATTGAGAACCGTTGCCGGTTTGTTATTGAAGTTGTGACAGCAGTAGCAGAGGCTATTGGAAAAAGAAGAACCGCAATTCGTTTATCACCTTATGGAGTGGCAAATGATATGCCCCATTACCCTGAAATCGACGCTACCTATAAGTACCTGTCGGAACAATTAAACAATCTTGGTATTGCATATATCCATCTTGTTGACCATTCTGCGATGGGAGCGCCTATGGTGCCACAGGAAATTAAAACACTCATACGAAATATTTTTAAAAATGCCATTATTCTCTCCGGTGGCTATGATAAGGAAAGAGCAGAGGCAGATCTTCAGAGCGGAATTGCTGATCTAATAGCATTCGGGCGTCCGTTTATTAACAATCCGGATTTAGTCGAAAGATTTAAAAACAATTTACCTTTAACAAAAGATCTCAAAATGGATTTATTTTATACAGCTGATGAAAAAGGGTATACCGATTATCCGCTCTATAAAGCTTGATTTTGTTTAGTGAACAGAAAGATTAGATAAAATAAATTTTAACAATAAAAATATGAAAAGAACAGCAAAAGCACACTGGTCCGGTAACCTGAAAGAAGGTAAAGGAACACTAACCACACAAAGTGGTATTTTAGAAAACACTAATTACAGTTACAAAACCCGTTTTGAAGAAGGCGAAAAAGGGACTAACCCGGAAGAATTGCTTGCAGCCGCACATGCAGGATGCTTCACAATGGCGGTTAGTGCAATGTTAACTCAAAAGGGCTTAAATCCAATATCTTTGGATACGGAAGCAATGGTATCTATGGAAGGTTTAAGTATTACAGGTGTTCATTTATCAATTACGGGATCAGTGTTAAGTATTACTTCCGATGAGTTTACAGCGATAACAAAAGATGCTGAAAAGAATTGCCTGATATCAAAAGCTTTAAGCATTCCTATTAGTTCTGAAGCACATTTTATCGGTTAAAACTGGTTTTAATTTATAAAGCAAAATTATTATTAGAGCATACATTTAATTAGGGAAATGGTATGATTTGATCCTCATATATTACAGTTTTATCCGCTTTGAGTAATCCAGATATCGCCGGCATTTGCTGTTGGATCGGTTTTAACGAAATCCACGTGTTGAAACAGATTTTGTTCCATTACCTGAGACAAAATGAACTATCAATTAATATTTTTTAATAATTTAAGAAAACTGAAATGAAAAAACTGATTATAGTATTTCTGGTAATTGCAATATCTTCCTTTGCCTCAACCTTAAATAATTATTCGCTTGATAAAAACCACGCAAGATTGGGATTTAGTGTCGTACATTTCGGAATATCCCACATTGAAGGGAATTTCAAAAACTTTAGCGCAACATTAAATTCATCGAAAGAAGATTTTACGGACGCAGTTATTGAAATGTCAGCAGATGTTAAATCCATTAGTACTGAAGTTGAAATGAGAGACAATGACCTTAGAAGTGAAAACTGGTTCAATGCAGAAAAATATCCTGACATTACATTCAGAAGCACATCCTTCAGAAAAACTGAAGGCAGCAATTATGATTTGTCAGGAGATTTCAAAATGTGCGGTGTGACAAAGCCGGTTATATTCAATGCAACATATAACGGAAAAGCTGCTAATCCTCATTACAATACAACATCGGTCGGATTTACAATAACAGGAAAACTTAACCGCAGCGATTTTAAATTAGGTGGAGACCCATTAATGACCGGTGTAAGTGATGAAGTTGAGCTAAGATCAAATGTGGAATTTATCGTAAAATAAAAATAACCTTTTTTTACTACACCGCCAATCAGGAGATCGTCCCGGCAGGTCGGGAAGTCTCGTCGATTCCGCTAAAAGCAACCCGAAAAATAAGTTTTTCCGGGCTGTTTTGTAAGTAGTATATTTGTGAATTCATTCTAATTTGTAAATGAATTTTTATAATTTTGACTTCTGAATAATTAATGTCCACTTTCAGGACTTGCGCCTTTTTCTATATATAATATTTATTTGGCAAGGCTTAATTATTTCTATCTCATAATAAATAATCCTTTTTGGTCCGGAAGGTAAGTCATTGTATTGATGATATTCTTAATATATTCCCGGAATAATTTTCTTTGTTTTTGATTTATATGTTTCATATTCTTTTCCGAATTCACCCGTCAACAACTTCTCTTCAATTAGAATTCTGTAACTTATTGAAATAAATATTGAAATTGAAATTACTAAAAAAGATATAATATTATTCATCGCAATAGAAAGACCGGAAAGTATCAAAAACAGTCCTGAATAACTGGGGTGCCTGATTTTTTTGTATAACCCGTCGGTTTTTAAAGGGTGGTATTTGTTTATTGCAACATCCACGGTGAATGCATTTTTTAGCTGAAATATTGCTCCCCATCGCAGTATTAAACCGGCTAAAAATATTATAACTCCTGTGCAATAAATAATTATATTCGAAAAGCCCCATATCCCATAACCTTCGAAATAAAAACCTGCTGTTATACAAAACACAATTGAGAACCATAATATCAATAATGAACCTTTGTCATTTCTTTTTGAAACAGAAGTTTTTTTAGATCTTTTTATAAGCATTAAAACAAACTCGGAAATGAAGAAGAAATAAGACAAGTAAATTAATAATTCCATAAGTATTGGTTTTTTTAAATGATACGTATAAGTTAATAAATTGTTCGGATATATGTTATAATTAATTTTAGAACTTATTTTCTGGCTGTTTTGAGTTACGGATGATTTGTTAGTGAATTGTGACTAATCATAGGCACTTAAAATCAAATCCGTAAAATAATTTTATTATATTTTTTAAAATTCCCATAAAAATATCTGTTAATTTAAAAATGTTTTTACAAATTATATTTGTAAAATAATAACTTGATTTTATTAATTGAATCGCACAATTTTGAGATAACTAAAATAAGGGTATATTAAAATGGAAGTTAAAATAGAAGACAAAAAGCTAATAATCGTTATAGATTTACAAGAACCTACACCCAGTGCATCCGGTAAAACATTAGTGGTGGCAACTACACACGGAAATGTGCCAACTGAGTGCGTTATTGATGGTAAAAAAGTTGTAATAGGTCTGAATGCCTATATAAAGAAATAAACATTGGTCAAAACATTTTATTAAATAACAAATAAAATTATGCTAAAATCATTCAACTTTCAAATTCAGGTAACCTGCCCGGGATGCAATTCCAGTCATCCTGTTTCAAGTCTTCTCGCAAATGAAATCTGTGGAAATTGCGGCAAGGAGCTTGTTATGAATAATATTATTCAGCGGACGTTTGATTTTGGAGAAGTAGACAGAATAAAAATTATGAATGGATTTCTTAAATGCAATATTAATCCAAGAAATGCATCCGATTCTATAGGCTCAGTATCTGAAATTAAAATGAATTGCTGGTCACATTCCGCCAGTTGTGAAGAATGCAAAACACTCTTGGAGGAACCTGATATTTTGGATTCCATTGCAAATAAAAAACCAATCTATTGCAAAAAGTGTAATCATCCTATGCCCGTCAGACCTGCGGATGATGAAATAAAGCAGTTCCATCCAAAGGCTATAGGAGTAATAAATGACTCAAGAGGTTTTGATGCTCATCCGGATACTATTGAAAACAAAAATCAGACTATTGTATTTAGTTGTATGAATGCGGTGCCGGACTTAAGCTTGATAAGCATTCTGAAAGACTGATGAAATGCACTTATTGTGACAATGAAAATTATTTACCCGATGCTATCTGGAACAGGCTGCATCCATATAAGGAACCTGAGCATATTTATTTGATACTTGATCTGGAAGAAAGTGATATGAAAGAAACGCTGGATTATTTTTTTGATTTGAAAATATTCGACGATTTTATTTTGATGGGAATCCGAGAAAGTTACTTTTCAGACTTTATAAATAATTACTTCACATCGGAAAGCGGAGTATTCCTGACGGATTCCGTTAAATGCTGGTGGAAAATTCTTTTAAACGGTAAATATGAAAGAACTTCATCTGACGAGGTATTAAACACTACAATCGAATTAGATGTTGACATATATAAAATACTGTATATTGAGGATGTAAAAAATATTTTCTTTTCAAATTTCAGGAATAATTATGAAAAACTTACTACTGAATTAAAGGAATTTATTGCCGGTAATATACTGGAAATTCCCAATGACATCCGCGATATGTTTTCAAAAGACCCTGATGAAAGTGTTCGTCTCGCAATTGGAAAAAATAATATTCCGGAGAAACCTGTAACTCCGCCAGAAAAACAAATAGCACAACCTAAAAAACAAATAACACCTCCGGTCAAAGAGGAAAAAAAAGGATTTTTTGGAAAACTATTCGGATAGTTATGTCAGGGGAGCTTTGCACTAATCATAAATTACTATTATCTGCAAATAAAATTTCTGTAACCATTTATTTATAAACCTGAGACAAAATCAGGTAAAAATGGAAGTATAAGCCTTGAAAACACGCTTCCAGAGCGGTTTTCAGTATACTCCCTCGTCCTTTTACTCAACAGGTCGTCAGGGTAAATCTGAATCGATTCCGCCAAAAGCAGCCTTAAAACAAGGTCTTTTTCGGACTGTTTTGCATTATTACAATTTTTTAGTAATTGAGTCATTTTGGTCAGGAAGGTTCTGAAACGGTACTTTAGCCGGTTTTATTTTCAGCTTAATTAAATACTTGCTGTTTTCGTTTTTAATTTCCAGACTGTAATTATTACCAAATATCAAATCGAGGCGGCGTTTAATAGATTTTATACTAAAACCATCTTCTGAATTGACCGGACCAGCATCTTTATTTATGTTGTTTGTTACCTCAAACGATAAATTATTTCCCCTGACATTTAGATTAATAACAATTCCCGGGGTTTTTGAAAAACCATCTCCGTATTTAAAAGCATTTTCTATAAAAGGCATAAAAAGCAAAGGGGGGACAAATATTCCAGCTGTATCACCTGTAATATTAAAATCAATAAAACCGGGGTTATATCTTACTCTTTGCAGATTTAAATAATTATTTATATAATTGATTTCATCATCCAGAAATACTTTATCGGCAGATGATTCGTAAAGCATATAACTCATAATTTCAGAAAGGTTTTCTATACTATAGACTGCTTTATCCGGTGATTTCTCAATCAGAGACCTAATGTTTGTCAAAGTATTAAAAAGAAATTGAGGATTAATCTGCGACCTGAGCATTGCAAGTTCACCAGATATAAGCTGTTTCTCGATTTCTTTTTGTTTCATAGTATTTTCATACCAGAGCAATGCTATTTTTAAAAGCGAGCCAAATACTACAAACGAAAAATTTGTTTCGAGAAAACTTAAGTAGCATTTTAAATATTCAATCACGAATTTATCTCCGCTCAGATCAAAGACCTCTTTAGCCAGAAAATAAAGATAAATGAATACAATGGGTACATTAACAACAATTAAGAATAATAATCCGAATATTATTAAATATATTATTTTCTTTTTATTTAGATGTTTCTTGGACACGAAAAAATAAAACATATAAAAAAGCACAATGATGGATACGGCATATATTAAATAATCACCTGCAATATCATTAAAAGAATATTTTCCAAATGAAGGAATAGTTTCAAGACCAATAAAAGACAGCATTGTTGTCCAGAATATAAAATGCAGCAATATTATATGCTTCTTTTGCATTTATTTATGTTTTATTTCTTCCCGTTGACGATATTATATTAAAAAAATTTTCCTTGTATTTACTGCCTATCGGCAATTCCTTTTTAGCAATGATTACATTTTGTCCGTCGATGCAGTCGATTTTACTGAGCGAAACCAGATATGATTTGTGAATTCTAACGAAACTCGATTCGGGAAGTGTTTTCTCTATGTTTTTGAAACTTTGCAGTGTAATTATGTTGGCTGTCTTCGTTTTTATTATTATATATTCACTTAATCCTTCTATATACAGGATATCGTCAAAATTCACTTTTACCATTTTGTAATTCGATTTTACGAAAAAATAGTCTTTATCACCGCCGTTTGATTCGGTATTTTTTTGTTCTCCTTTTTGCAGAGTATAAACTTTTTCTACTGCTTTTAAAAATCTTTCAAAAGAAAAAGGTTTGAGAAGATAATCCGTAACATCAAGGTCAAATGCATCGACGGCATAATTTCTATATGCTGTAGTCATAATAACTTTCGGTTTCTTTTGAAGTGTCTTAAGTAATTGAGTCCCTGAAACCCCCCCCATTTCAATGTCAAGAAAAATTAAATCTACATTATTCGACGCGAGAAATTCTATTACGCTAATACCGTCTTTAAATGTTTTCTGCAATTTCAGAAATGGCACCTGAGATATATAATCCGTTATTATATCAAGCGCCAGAGGTTCGTCGTCCACAGCAATACATTTTAATATCATTATATAATTAGATTAAGTTTAACATTAAAAATTTTATTTTCTTTTGTAATCTCCAATTCATATTTTTTATCGAAAAGCAAATCAAGTCTTCGCCTGATATTAGATAGTCCAAACCCGCTTTTTTTACTCTGAATTTCATAATTATCTTTAATGAAATTAATAATTTCGAATTGAATATTTTTTTCTAAGACAACAATTTTAATAATTATTCCCGGTGCAGGTTTTAACTTGTCACCGTGTTTAAATGCATTTTCTATGAAAGGCATAAAGATAAGGGGTGGAACAAATATTTTGGAATAATCTCCGGATATTTTAAAATCTATAAAATCCGGGTCGCTGTATCTGATTTTTTCCAAATCAAGATAATTATTAATATGCTCGATTTCATTTACGAGGGATACCGATTCAAACGACGAATCATAAAGCATATAGTGCATAATACCCGTAAGTTTATCGACACTGTACACTGCTTTTGACGGAAGACTTCTTATCAGAGATTTTATATTGTTCAGAGTATTGAATAAAAAGTGCGGGTTTATCTGTGCCCTGAGCATCGCGAGTTCATTAGAGATATTTTGCTTTTCTTTCTCTTTTTGTTTTATTTGATTCCCGTACATTATCAAAGAAATTTTCGATAAAATTCCAAGTGTAGAAATTATTGCAAGGTATGCAATAACACCATAAATTCTATTTTTTATTCCGTTTTCAAGAGTATATTCAAATGGATTGGGTGCGGAGTCATACGCAATCGGATAATAAGTAGCGAATGTAAATATGAAACCGAAAACTGTCAGATATGCCAGTTCAAAAAAAACTACGAAGATTAATCCTTTCTTGTTTAAGCTTTTGGATGATATCAGAAAATAAAACAAATAAAACGTGATAATATTAAAAAATATCCTGAGAGATACACTTATGAATCTGGGAACAGACATTGTATCAATACTGTACATGTATGTATCAAGTAAAGAAATGGATAATACAACTACCCAGAATATAACATGAAATTTTATGACACTCTTTTTTTCCATTAAAAATGCTTAATGAAAAATACTAAATATAAAGATTTAATAATAATCAATTTAAGTGAACCTTTCTTAATATTAAGTGAAATCCCGAATTTCAGATATTAAATATAAAATTCACAAAATCTTTACTGAAACAATATGCTAATTCGCATATTATTTGACGGGATTTGCTGAAAATGATTATCCGGTATTATTTATTCTGCGTATATTTAACAAAATGTTTAATAAAAACAATCTTTTTATGCACCTAATTTCAAATTCTTTAAATTATAAATTATGAAAACAATTATACTTTCAATTCTTTTCTCGTTGTTTTTAAGCACTTGTTTTGCGCAGTCAATTCCTACCGACAGTTTATATCTGGCACAGTCCCGTCCGGGCAATACTCCTGTAATATTTCAATTACAATTTAGCAGCGGATTACGTCCCGTAGAAAGAATAAGTATAACTTCCGATGGCAAAGAAATTTATTATGGCGAATTGGATGGATGGCCGGCTGCTACCCAAAGAATAAAATGTTATAAGTATTTAAGTAATAAATGGGAGGGACCTTTTGTGGTTTTTGAAGGATTTGTTGCTCCGGCGCTTTCGATTAATGATAGTATTATTTATATGCAAAAAGATATGAATGGTCTCGGATGTACTTATTACTCAACAAGAAATAGTACCGGCTGGGATACTCCGATCAGGCTGCTTTCATCAAATCTTCAATCACATTATTTTAGGGAAACACAATTGAAAAACTATTATCTTGCTTCAAATCCCGGGGGGAATAGTGATATTTGCAGGTTAGTAATCCATAACTCTGATACAATTATACAGAGTTTGGGGAAACCCATTAACACTACTGCAACTGAAAACGATTTTTTTATAGCCAGAGATGAATCGTTTATTATTTTTTTCAGATTAAGTTCTCCATTCGATTTGTTTATCAGCTATCATAAAAGTGATGGTAACTGGACAAATCCGAAATCCCTCGGCCCAAATATAAATACACCTAACTATGAATGTTGTCCTTACGTTACCAGCGATAATAAATACCTGTTTTTTACACGGGGTGGAGCAGCAATGCCTTCATACTATACATATTGGGTCAAAGTAGACAATATCATAGACAGCTTAAGGCACACTAATTTTATTCCTTATGTAAAAAATCAGATTCCAAACCAAACAGATTCAGTAGGCAGATTATATTCTTACACGTTTCCTGACAGTACTTTTATTGATGATGACGGCAACAATACACTTACTTATTCTGCAGTATTAAGCACCGGAGGTGCTTTACCTTCGTGGCTGGGTTTTAATCCGGCAACAAGGACTTTTTCAGGAACCCCGCCATCAGCAGGAACTTTGAATATAAAAGTAATTGCTACTGATACCGCAAATGCTAATGCTTCGTGTACTTTTACTTTAAATAATACTACTTCCATACATCAATCGAATGAGCAAATTGTGAATGAATATAAATTATTACAGAATTACCCCAATCCTTTTAATCCGGGTACAACAATTAGTTATTCCCTGTTAAATAATGGTAATGTAAATATAAAATTATTTGATGTGCTTGGGAAAGAAATTACTACTCTTGTAAATTCTTATCAAAAACGGGGAGTATACGATATTACTCTTAATATGAATAATTTAAATTTGTCATCCGGCTTTTATTATTATATTTTAACAGTAAATGAACCGAACTCAGGTCAGGTTTTCAAGGAAACAAAAGTAATGAGCTACATAAAGTAATTAAATAAAACAGTTAATTGAAATTGTAAATAGCTCTGTTAAAAATTGCACATCGGCAATTTCGGGGTTTCTTACCTGGAGAGTTATTGCGGTTAATGTAATTCAGTTTTCCGCAATAAGTTTTGAGGTGAGGACCCCCGTTTAATATCAGTTACATTCGAAAATTAAATTTACAATCCGCACGGTATTCACTTATATAATATTCTTATTCACAGATTATTTTACGGGATTTGCTGAATATGTTTATCCTGCATTATTTTACCGACGTATACTAACTGAACTGTTTTATGAAATATTTTAAAAACTTTAAATAAATATTATGAAAACATTTATACTTTTAGTTCTCTTTTTTTTGTTTTTAAACACAGGCTTTACTCAACCTATTCCTACCGATAGTTTATATTTAAGTCAGACTCCTCCGGGTTATACGCCAAAAATATTCGTATTGCCTGTTAATGGTACGATGCGTCCTGTCGAAAGAATAGCCATTACATCAGACGGCAAAGAAATCTTCTTCTGCGAAATTGATACATATCCGGCGAACGTTCAGAGAGTAAAATGTTATAAATATCTGAATAATAAATGGCAGGGACCATTCGTGGTTTTTGAAGGATACATGGACCCTGCACTTTCGGTTAACGATAGTGTAATGTATATGGAGACAAATGTTAATACCTTTGCAACCGCATATTATTCTCTTCGAAACAGTGCAGGCTGGAGTACACCTGTCAGGTGTTTATCCACCAGTCAGCAAACTCATTACTTTCAGGAAACAAATCCGAAAAATTATTACATGTCCGCTACATTTCCTGGATTAGCATCAAAAGATTTAGCTTATTTGCAAATAAACGGAACGGATACAACGATTAAAAGTCTCGGAAAACCAATAAATACAAATATGGATGAAAATGATTTTTTTATTGCAAGAGATGAATCCTATATTATTCATGCAAGGAGTTCATCCTCTGTTGCAGGAGATCTTTATATAAGTTATAAAAAAGTCAATGGTGGCTGGACAAATTCAAAATCACTCGGTCCTCAGGTTAATCTGCCAAGTCCAACATGGGAATTCGGTTGTTATGTTACTAGTGATAATAAATACCTGTTCTTCACTCGCGGGGGAAATGCATGGGCGTCTTATTATGTTTACTGGGTTCGAATTGATAATCTTATAGACAGCCTGAAATATACAAACTTTGTTCCCTATTTAAAAAATCAAATATCAAACCAAACAGATACAGTAGGCAATTTATTTGCTCTTACAGTTCCGGATAGCACTTTTACAGATGACGATGGAAATAATACATTAACTTATACCGCGACTTTAAGCGGTGGCGGGGCCTTGCCTTCGTGGTTAAATTTTAATTCCGGAACAAAGACATTCTCCGGAATCCCGGCAGCCTTAGGTTCAATTGATTTAAAAATAACCGCTACCGATACTGCAAATGCTTCCGCTTTTTGTACTTTTACATTAAATGTAGTTGACCATACTTCCATACATACAATAAACAAGAATATATTAAATGAATATAAGTTGTTTCAGAATTTCCCGAATCCGTTTAATCCAAGTACGGTAATTAGTTATTCATTATTAAATAACGGTAAAGTAAGTCTAAAAATATATAATATACTCGGCAAAGAGGTAACAACACTCGTAAATTCTTTTCAAAAACGGGGGGTGTATGATATTACGTTAAATATGAATAAGTTGAATTTATCATCGGGCTTTTATTATTATACTTTAACCGTAAATGAAATAAACACAAATAAAGTTTTCAAAGAAACTAAAATAATGAGCTATATAAAATAAATTATTAAACTTAAAAACATAAATTTATGAAAACATTTATAATCTCAATTTTCTTTATTGCTTTGATAAACACCTGTTTTGGTCAACCAATTCCTGCGGATAGTTTATATCTTGGACAATCTCCTCCTGGAAAAACTCCCAGGATTTTTAATCTCCCTGTAAGCGCGGGCTCGTTCACTGCGGTAATGACGGCAAGGAAATTTACTATTCGGTAGTGCATAGTTATTATCCTACTGCAGGTGATACAATTAAGTATTTCAAGTATTCAGGCAATAAATGGACAGGTCCGTTCAATTTATTTAACGGTTATATAGCTCCCGCATTATCTATAACCGGAGATACAATGTATTTTCAGAATAACAGCGTACCTTATCAAACTCTTTTTTCGGTTAGAAATGGTACGGGCTGGAGTAACCCGCAAAGAATTTTATACAACCTTAATTCAGCACATTATTTTCAGGAAACAAATAATGGAAATTATTATGTTTCATCAATTTCCAGTCCAAGTATAGGAGGTTCAGACTGGTGCAAATTATTTATAAACGGTGCCGATACTACCGCTATAAGTTTAGGACTGCCGTTAAACTCCGGAACCGAAGATTTGGATCTTTTTGTCACAAAAGATGAATCTTTTATGATTGTAACAAAATATACGGGAAATACAACGAAACTATATATAAGTTATCATAAAAATAATGGAAATTGGACAAACCCTAAAAACTTAGGTCCAGTTATTAACTTTGGACTTGGAGCGTGGGGTCCTTATGTTTCCTCTGATAACAAATATTTGTTTTATACTGCCGGGACTAATCCGAATTATTCGGATACCTATATACGCTGGATTCGTGTAGACAGCCTGATTGACAGTTTAAAACACACCAATTTTGTTCCATATCTGAAAAATCAAATTCCAAACTTAATAGATACAGCAGGTCATTTTTTCAATTATACATTCCCCGACAGTACTTTTATCGATGATGATGGAAACAATACACTAACATATTCCGTAACATTAAGTAATGGCGGTGCATTGCCTTCCTGGTTAAATTTTAATCCCGGTACCAGGACATTTACAGGCACACCAACTACTTTAGGCTCTATTAATTTAAAAGTAATAGCAATTGATACTGCAAATACAATGGCATATTGCATATTTAATTTAAACGTTGTTGACCATACATTTATTCGCGAATCTAACGGACAAATAATAAATGAGTATAAATTGTTCCAGAATTATCCTAATCCGTTTAATCCCGGTACGGTAATCAGCTATTCGTTAATAAATAACAACCACGTTAGTATAAAATTGTATGACGTACTTGGAAAAGAAATCACCACTCTTGTAAATTCATTTCAAAAGCGTGGAATGTACGACATTAATCTGGATATGAATAATTTAAATTTGGCGTCGGGCATATATTTTTATAATATAAATGTCCGGGAATCAAATACCAATAATGTTTATAAAGAAACCAAAGTAATGAATTATATAAAATAATTTAAAAATAAAAATATAAATTATGAAAATATTTATCTTTCCAGTTCTTTTATTAGTTTTGCTGAACTATAGTTTCGCGCAGCCGTATTTAGGACAAACTCCTCCTGGAAGCATTCCCCAAAAATTCGCTCCCGGAATCATTTCTCTTCCTATTAGATTAGAAACGTATCCTACATTTTCACCGGACGGTAGTGATATGTATTTTTCAGTTGTAAATGCCAGCTGGTTGAATGGGGTAATTTTCCATACACAAGAGCGGAATGGAGTCTGGACAATACCTGATACAGCAGCTTTTTCAAAAAATATATATATAAACTGGGAATCATTTATATCTCCCGATGGGAACAAACAGTTTTTTGCTTCTAACCGTCCGCCTTCATTAAGTAAGGATATCTGGATGATGAATCGGACTTCAGATACAACCTGGTCTAATCCGGTTCGATTAAACAGTCCTATAAATTCAAATGTGGAGGACGGCTCTGCCTGTGTTACAAATAATGGAACATTATATTTTAAATCAGCTCGCGGAGGCGGAATTAACGGTTCTATGTTATACAGGTCATTGCTTATCGACAGCACATATTCACAAATAGAAAATCTTGGGAACATTATACATACAGTAGCCCAAGAAACGGAACCATTTATGTCTCCTGATGAGAGTTATTTAATATTTACTTCACCATCCAGGTCCGGCGGTCATGGTGGATATGATTTATGGATTTGTTTCAGGAAAATGGACGGTAGCTGGACAGAGCCTGTAAATATGGGACCAAATATAAATTCGGCACTTGATGAATATGGTCCTCGTGTAACACAGGATGGTAACTATTTATTTTTTACGAGGGATAACGGAAGTACATCCATGGATATTTACTGGGTTTCAGCAGGCATTATTGATAGTCTGAAATCCACTGTTATTTCAGTTAATCAATCATATGAACAAATAACAGATAGATATAAATTATTTCAGAATTTTCCGAATCCGTTTAACCCAAGTACGGTAATCAGCTATTCGTTAATAAATAACAGTCACGTTAGTATAAAATTGTATGACGTACTTGGAAAAGAAATCACCACTCTCGTAAATTCATTTCAAAAACGTGGAGTGTATAATATTATGTTAAATATGAATAACTTAAATCTATCATCGGGTTTTTATTTTTACACTTTAAATGTAAATGAATCAAATTCCAATTTAGTTTTCAAAGAGACTAAAGTAATGAACTATATAAAGTGATTTGAAAAAAATATTAATTGGAACTAATTTTGTATTATTAAAATAATATTCTTACAATATAAAAATGAGAATAGGAATAATAGGAACAGGGGCAGTCGGAGGATACTTCGGCGGCAGAATTGCAAAAGCGGGTTATGACGTTACATTTCTTTCCCGCGGATTAAATCTAAAGGTATTGCATACAAACGGGTTGACCGTAAAAAGCATTCTTGGAGATTTCAAAATTAACGGAGTAATTGCAACTGATAATATTGAGGATTTAAAAGATTCCGATTTAATATTAATCTGTGTGAAGGCATGGCAGGTAAAAGAGATTGCACTGCAAATAAAACCGGTTTTAACTGAAAACGCAATCGTTATTCCCCTGCAAAATGGTATCCTGGCTTACAGTGAACTGAAGGAGCATCTGAATGTAAAAAATATTGTCGGGGGTTTGTGTTTTATTATAAGTAAAATTGAATCACCCGGTATAATAAATCATTTTGGAATTGAACCGTCGATTGTATTCGGTGAAATCAATAATCTGAAAACGGAACGGTTAAATAAAATTAAAGAAGTATTTGACAATTCGGGTATAAAATCGAAAATATCAGATGATATAATTTCGGATTTATGGAAAAAGTTTATTACTATCTGCGTAAGCGGGCTGCTGGCCGTTACAAAGACAACATACGGAGAACTAAGAGAGCTGAAGCAAACGCGGAAAATGATGGCTGATTTATTGAAAGAGATTTATAATTTGTCCCAAAAAGCAGAAATAAATATAGAACCGGATTTTGTAGATAAAACCGTAGCCCTGATTGATACTTATCCCTATAATTCCACATCATCACTGACAAGAGACGTCCGGGAAGGGAAGCCGTCCGAAATTGATTATCAGAACGGTACTGTTGTTAAACTTGGACAGAAGTACGGGATCGAAACTCCGATAAATAAATTTGTTTATAATTGTATTTTACCAATGGAATTGAAAGCGAGGAGAAAATGAAATGACAAACTATACCATTTAGACATCACAATGTAAAGCTGCAAGAGTCGCGGGTTTCATCTTTCTATCTGTTGTAATAGGCTTGATAATTAAGCATTACACTTAATTATCATCTGCATCTTTAATAGTTACGCAGTTTTTACATTGCAGAATAAACACATCTACTATGTTAACTAATACTGATTATTATTGGTATTATGAAAATGTATGGTTTAACCGTTTTTGCAAGTTTCAGTGTATTTCAATTCCTGCATTTAAATTTTACAATTGAATAAATATTTTTGATTACTTATAATGTGTGTAATTTATTATATTGACATAATATTTTTTTACTATATGTTTTTTATTAAGTAAAAATTAAAAATATTCTCTCGTATGTCATTAAAGCCAAAATATTCCATGTCGCAGAATGAACGTGATAAAAAAACAACACGCAAATTCACAGACAGGGAATTGTATATTGATGCTTTTTATAATGTACTTAACAAACAAACAGATTTTCATAAGATACTTGTATTTTATGGTGTCGGGGGAATCGGAAAAACTTCCTTAAGAAAAGAACTCGGAAGACAAATTGAAAATGAGAAAAAGGATATTGTCTGGTCAACAATAGACCTTGACATACCGACTTACAGAGAACAGGAAACGGCACTTTTCATTTTAAGAAATGCTTTAAGCCTGAAATATAAAATTCATTTTTCCTCTTTTGATTTGGCATATACTTTATACTGGCAAAAAATCCACCCGCAAATGCCGATGACTAAAGATAATTTTCCATTATTTAGCGGATCGGGTGTTGTAGCAGGAATTTTCAGAGCATTGGGGGAAATGCCGTATATCGGAGTTATACCTAAATTATCACGAGCTATAAAAGTCAGCGGGAATGTATTTCGCGAATGGTGGAAAAGAAGAGGCGAAGAAGAGCTGTTGATGTTGCATACGCTGGAAGCAAAGGATATACTGGACCGCCTGCCGATGTTTTGGGCAAACGATATAAATGAATTTATTGAAAAAAAGAATAAAAAGGTCGTATTATTTTTGGATACATATGAA
>Ga0182021_10004235_pt1 | contig 16835 bp, 20 predicted proteins | sample 612E3MmetaG_FD_120493 | JGI IMG/M metagenome (GOLD analysis project Ga0182021, IMG submission 120493) | Permafrost microbial communities from Stordalen Mire, Sweden - 612E3M metaG (Illumina Assembly) | ecosystem: Environmental > Terrestrial > Soil > Wetlands > Permafrost | place: Sweden...
AGCAGTTGGATCAAATCCAGGATAACCTGGAGACTATTCTGGCTGAAGCTATATTACAAGCTAAGCGATATCCAGAAATAAAACTAATAGATGAGATTCCTGGAGTAGGGTTCATTATTGCAGTTACCATTGTAGCCATACTGGAGACACCCCATCGGTTTGCGGATAAAAGGAAAGTGTGGGCTTATGCCGGGCTGGGAATCAATAAATAACCCCACAGCAAGCTGTGGGGCATTAGGGGAAAGGGAGTCACCCCACAAGATTACGGACAAGGCCGCTTTCATCCCGCCAGCAAGCTGACGGGTATTCAGCGGAAATTTTTATAAAAAGTCTTCGTCCAATAAGACCTATTCTGAGAAATTGAACAAGGCATACAACCGTATATTGAAGTGTGTAGTCGAGGAAGCCGCCCAGGCCGCTATTAATGCCGATAACAATAATGCCCTGGAAAAAACATTTTGTGAAATGACCATTGCTAAAGGGATCGCGCCACAACGGGCGAAATTAACCATTTCTCGTGATATTATCGCTACCGCCTGGGCGATGTGGAAAAAAGGAGAACATTATAACCCAGAGATAACTAAACAAATAAAAACAGATGTAGCGGCTTAATGCTGTTAGAGTTTAACTGAATTGAACTCTGACCGCGAGAAATGTAATGACAGGGAGAGTATCGCAATACGTATATCCGTAGAGGATCAAGTTCTGAATATGCCTCCCCATCGAATCCCGCAATTTTTCATAGGCTTTGAGTCTCAAGAAAGATGCATGGGTTCAAAACCATTATTTCAATTGATTAAGTTATTGCTCGCAAACACATTGAATGAGCTTAAAAAGTTGATTCAGTCTAATAGAGAAGGGCTTATCCATCTCATGATCGAGCGGGATACTCCAAAGTCAAGAATCCATGCTTTCGTGGGTTGGGGGATTATTAGTTCTTGACTTTCGGTTTCAAAGATGCGTATTGTACAATACCGCCCACCATTTACTTAGAGAGCTTTTCTTTTCCCTCGCGCATATCAAAGGAATCACTCGTGCAGTTTTTCAAGAAATTGTATACTGGACACTGATTTGGAGGTGAATGATGAACATTTTAGTTGTCTATGATTCAACCTATGGAAACACATAACAAATTGCCAAGGCCATCGGAGCCGCCATCACCGGTGAAGTCAAAGTGCTCCGTGCTAACGAAGTGAACATTGCTGAACTAAATTCGTTTGACCTGCTGGTTGTCGGCTCTCCAACTCAGGGTGCAAGACCGATGCCGTCAGTGGTGGAATTTATCGGTAAAATCCCTGAATCTGCACTTAAAGGTAAAAACTTCGCGGCGTTTGATACCAGAATCGCGATGGCTAAATTATTTGGAGTTGCCGCCGTTAGAATTGCAAAAATTCTGAAAGAAAAGGGGGCCATCGCCGTTGTGCCTCCTGAAGGCTTTAATGTCACAGCGGAAAAAGCGCCAAAATTGAAAGAAGGTGAACTGGAGCGCGCCGGCAATTGGGCAAAAATACTTATCAAATAAGCTGATAGCTGAAAGCTATTACTATTTTTTGTTATGCTTTAACAACCAGTATTCCAAGCCGTCAGCTAGCGCCAACCAGCTCGCCTCGATGATGTCTGTTGAACTGCCGACGGTGCGCCATTCTTCTGTGCCGTCAGTGGATTCAATAAGCACCCTGACCTGCGATTCGGTGCCGGTGCTTTCTGCTAGAATACGCACTTTGTAGTCAATTAGTTTCACCACGGCCAGGTCTGGGTAGAACTGCAACAGCGCCTGACGTAAGGCAGCATCCAGCGCATTGACCGGGCCGTTGCCTTCGGCGGCAGTGTGCATCATCTTACCGTCAACTTTAACCTTAACCATGGCCTCAGAAAGCATTTCGCCGGTGTCTTTGCGCGTTGAAGGACGCCGCCTCTTCTCGACTAATACCATAAAGTCCACCAGTTCAAATGGCGGTTGATAATTAGGTTGGGCGCGGTGCACTAGCAGGTCAAACGACGCCTCGGCATTGTCATACTGAAAACCGCGGCTTTCCCGCAGTTTGATTTGTTCTACCAGTTTTTTTGCTTCTTTACCCTGTAAAGGAACATTCAATCCGCGCTCCTTAGCTTTGTAGATGATGTTTCCTTTGCCGGAAAGTTCGGAGACTACTACTTTCAAACGATTACCGACTTTCGCGGGATCGATATGCTGATAGGAATCCTCCCACTTGGTCACGCCGGATACATGATATCCTGCTTTATGACTGAAAGCGCTGCTGCCCACGTACGGTAATGCTGTTTCCGGGGGTAGATTAGCCGCTTCGCTGACAAAACGAGATACTTCCGTTAGTTTCGCTAATTGTTCATTGGAAACACAATCGATGCCCATTTTGAGTTTCAAATTCGCAATCACACTACAAATGTTAGTATTACCACAACGTTCCCCAAAGCCGTTAATCGTACCCTGAACCTGTGTGACACCCACTTTGACAGCAGCCAGCGTATTCGCTACCGCCACTTCACTGTCATTATGCGCATGAATACCCAACGGTACGTTTATTACTTTCTTTGCCGCTTTAACTGCAAGGGAGACTTCTTCCGGTAACGCGCCGCCATTAGTATCGCAGAGCACGATACAGGCTGCGCCGGCTTCGGCAGCAATCCGCAAACATTGCAAACTATATTCCGGGTTATGCTTGTAGCCATCAAAAAAGTGTTCCGCATCGAGAAAGACGGTCATACCTTTACTTTTCAGGAACTTGATAGAATCGGCGATCATCTTCAGGTTTTCCGTTAAGTTGGTTTCCAGCACCTGTGTTACCTGTAAATCAGAAGTCTTCCCTACCAGACAAGCATATTTGAAACCGGTCTCCATTATGATGATGAGATTCGAATCATTTTCGGCAAGGATACTAGCCCGGCGGGTACTGCCGAAAACGACGAGTTCGGCGTTTTTCAGCTTTAGTCCTTTGGCTTTCTGGAAAAATTCGGCATCGCGGGGATTAGAACCAGGCCACCCACCCTCTATGAAGCTAACACCCATATCATCCAGTCGGGTGGCAATCTCCAGTTTATCAACAACAGAGAAAGAGACGCCTTCCTTCTGTGAGCCGTCTCTTAGTGTGGTGTCATAGAGATAGATTTTAGCCATCGTTCATTACTCCCGCTTTACGGAAAAAAAACTTTTATACTTTAGCAGCAATCAAGTCGCCCATCTCTTTAGTGCCGACTTTCTTCATTCCCTCCGACATAATATCATAAGTGCGGTAGCCGTCGTTAAGAACAGCCAGGATGGCATCTTCTACTATTTTAGCTTCTTTTGATAGACCCAAGGAATAACGCAGCATTAATGCGACACTCGATATGGTCGCAATGGGATTAGCCATATTTAATCCGGCACGCTTGGGGGCACTGCCGTGAATCGGTTCGTACATACCAGACACTTTCACGCCTTCTTTAGGAGCACCCGCAATACTCGCAGAGGGTAACATCCCCAGCGAGCCAGCCAGCATCGAGGCTTCATCGGTCAGAATGTCGCCGAAGGTATTTTCCATTACGGCGACATCAATTGACCTCGGGTTCTGAATCAACCGCATGGCACAGGAATCAACCAATTGATTCTCCACTTCAACATCTGGATAATCTTTAGCAACTTCCGAAACAACCTGTCGCCACAGCCGGGATGTCTCCAGAACATTGGCTTTATCCACAGACATCAGTTTTTTACCGCGGCTTCTGGCCAGTTCAAAACCTACTCTAGCAATGCGAGCAATTTCCTGTTCGGAATAAACCATCGAGTCCACGGCACGGCGGCCGCGCGTGGTGGTGTAGCGTCTCTTGGGACGGCCGTAGTACAACCCGCCAGTTAGTTCTCGCACCACAATCAGGTCTACGCCCCTGATTACATCTGCTTTGAGGTTAGTACCATCTGCCAGCATCGGTAGTACCTTAACGGGGCGCAAGTTAGCGTACAGACCCATTCCTTTACGCAGTGCCAACAAGCCATCCTCAGGTCGTACTTTATTCAAGGGATTATCATACTTCGGCGAACCAACAGCCCCTAACAGAACCGCATCCGCCTTGATGCACTCGTTTAGTGTTTCTTTAGTTAATGCCTCACCAGTAGCATCAATCGCCACACCGCCTATCAGTTCGTTACGGAAGTCGAAAGTATGAACATATTTCTTGCCGACTGCTTTCAGTACTTTGACCGCTTCATTGATGACTTCCGGCCCAATACCATCACCGGCGGTAACCACAATTTTGAATTTTGCCACTTGTTTTAACTCCTATTTTTGTTATATCGCTATCCCATTTCTCCCTTTTGCAAAGGGAGATACAGAGGGATTTATTCCCATTTCACGTTGGCCAGTCTCTTTTTGGTATACTCAATCAGTCCACCCGTTTTCACCAGTTGACTCATGAATTCCGGATATGGCTTGGCAGAAAACTGCTTACCGGTTGTCATATTCCTGATGACTCCTTTTTCCAGATCAACATCTACGGTATCGCCGTTCGAAATGCTGTCGACCGCAGCTTCGCTTTCCAACAGAGGCAAACCGATGTTGATAGCATTGCGGAAGAAAATGCGGGCGAAACTCTTGGCAATGACACAGGAAACACCCGATGTCTTGATTGCCAGCGGAGCATGTTCTCGGGAAGACCCGCAGCCGAAGTTGGTATCCGCTACAATTATATCACCCGGCTTGACGCTTTTCACGAAATCAAGGTCAATATCTTCCATGCAATGCTCTGCCAGTAATTCTGCCTCCGAAACATTCAGATAACGAGCAGGAATGATGGCATCTGTATCCACATTAGCACCGTATTTATGTACTTTACCTTTTAACATTTTAACTCCTTTCTCTATTGTCATTGCGAACGAAGCGCGGCAATCTCTGGGTGGGGATGTTTACCCTCCACCCTGGGATTACTTCAGGTACTATGTAGTCTCGCAACGACAATCCTCACCTAATTTAATAATTATTGACTCCTTGATTTATAAAATCATTTCCAACTCTAACTCATCTGTTAACGGAATGCCGTTTTCACCAATCAAAGGGATAGCAGGTTTCAGTTTACGCGTGTATTCCATGGCATTCAGGTACACTTTTACTAATTTAAAACCCCTTTTTTGCCAGAAACCGATACCATTAAGATCATCATTTGTAGTAGTTAAACAAATTCTTTTAATACTTTGTTTTTTCGCCAGGTCGATCACTGTTTTAACCAGTGCCCCCATATTCTCTTCTAAGCTGATCAAATTTGTTATTTCCAGCTCTACACCGGAAATTTTATAAGTAATAAACCCAACATTTTGCTCTAACGTTTCAGCAATAAATCCACCGGTAAAATCATCAACTTTTTGGACTTTCCCCCGGCTTATACAAATGTCTCCGCCCCAATACTGGATAAAAAGATTTTTTACCCAATCGGCATCATTTTTGGAGACAGTTTTAACTATAAATCGCTGGGGCATTATTTTGTTGCACCTACACTTCTATCAATTTCCTCTCGTAATCTTTTACTATCAGAGGCTTTTTGCCTTTACCCGGGATAATAGTGGGCCCTTCCGCTTTCAAGCGGGCTTCTTGTTCGGCCGTACCACCCGGATACTTGGGATTTAATTCCCCACCAGTTTTCAGAGTACGCCATCACAGTGTAATATCCTTAACCCCTGAGGCATAAGCTTCTTCGGCGGCATTTGCTGCTATCCATGCAAAAATGCCGGTCGTAATCGGACGGGCAATACTGGTGCCATGTTTTTTAGCGAGTGCTTTACGTATTTCATTGATGGTTGTCAGCTTGCCTTTAGGAACCTGTTTCATAATGTCATTAACTTCTCTCGGCGCGGGGATGACAAACGTGCTGGTGCCCCAGCTTTGCCTCATATAAGCGGTGATTTCTTCGATTTTTGGCAGGTCATTGTCGTCATTCAGTTTTTCCTGCCAGGACTTTTTGGCTTTAGCCATATTGCACCCCCTACGGTAAAATCGAATATCTAATATCGAAACTCTAGACAAATCCTAATTTCTAATATTTAAACTTTTAATTTTGATATTGTTTAGTATTTCGCATTTAGTGCTTTGTGATTTAATTAATCACTTCCTCCGGACTGGAAATTCTACCGGTAATGGCACTGGCGGCGGCTACGGCCGGGTTGGCCAGGTAGACCTCTGACTTGGTACTGCCCATCCTGCCGACAAAATTACGATTGGTCGTTGACACAGCCTTTTCTCCCGCTGCCAGAATACCCATATAGCCGCCTAAACAAGGCCCGCAAGTGGGCGTGCTGACCACCGCACCGGCATTAATAAAGATTTCCACCAGACCTTCATGCATCGCATCCAGATATATCTGCTGCGTACCGGGAATCACAATAGTACGGACTCTGGGATGTACTTTCTTGCCCTTTAAAATCCCGGCGGCAATACGCAAGTCGCTGATTCTGCCATTAGTGCAACTACCAATCACCGACTGGTCAATTTCAATCTTGCCGACCTGACTGACCGGCTTGGCATTTGAAGGTAGATGCGGCATCGATACCTGCGGCTCCATCTTGGAGATATCCCATTCAATTACTTTGGCATATTCAGCATCAGCGTCCGGCTCGTAAACCTTGTAAGAACGGGTAGCGCGCGGCTTAACGTAATCTAATGTCTTTGCATCGACATGGAAAATCCCCGCTTTTCCGCCGGCCTCAATCGCCATATTGGCCATCGTGAAACGGCCGTCCATCGGCAAATTATCAATCGCTTCGCCGGTAAATTCCATCACCGCATAGAGGGCGCCATCAACCCCAATCTGCCCGATGGTGAACAGAATTAAATCTTTGCCACCGACCCACTTACCCAATTTGCCTTCGTAAACGAACTTTATCGTGGTGGGCACTTTCATCCAGATATCACCGGTAGCCATGGCGGTGGCGATATCGGTCGAACCCATGCCCGTCGCAAAAGCACCGACGGCGCCGTAGGTACAGGTGTGTGAATCCGCCCCAATAACCACGTCGCCGGGTAAAACAATGCCTTTTTCCGGTAATAGACAATGCTCGATACCCATCTGCCCAACGTCATACCACATAATCCCCTGTTCCAGAGCAAATTCCCGCATAAATTTGCTTTGCTCGGCGGAAGTTATATCCTTATTCGGTACAAAATGGTCGGCGACCATCACTATTTTCTTAGGGTCAAAAACATTTTTGACACCGATTTTGCGGAACTCTTTTATGGCAATCGGCGCCGTGATGTCGTTGCTAAGGATCACATCAGCTTTAACATTGATAAATTCGCCCGGCACGACCTTCTTTTTACCGCAATGTGCGGCCAGGATTTTTTCAGCTAAATTCATTTTCAGTTCCTTTATTTCAATAGTAAAAACTACTTCTGTTTTTTTTGCGGCAGCATAAGGATAATAAAGGCAATTGCCGTCACCACCGGAGCAAGAATATAAAGACCGGCGGCCGCCGCCAGCCCAACACCAGCCGCAACCCAGATCGTCGCTGCCGTGGTTAACCCTTCAACCCCGCCGTGGCGGTGCAGAATCGCTCCCGCACCCAAAAAACCGACGCCGGTAACCACCCCCGCGGCAATCGCAGCGGTGTTGTTCCCTAAAAAGCCGTTTAGGGAAATCACTCCGAATATTCCGGCGCCGAGACTGATGAGGGCAAGAGTTCTCAATCCAGCCGGTTTGCTGTACATTTCCCGCTGGAAACCGATAATCCCGCCCAGCACCGCTGCTAATAAAAGGCGTAACGCCATTTCCAATTGAACCGGCATTTTGATCCTCCTTTAATTATTTCGCGGTTTTTCAGGCAGCCACCAGACGGTTTAGCGCATTCACATAGGCTTTGGCACTGGCGACAATAATATCTGTATCCGCGCCACGGCCGGTGTAGGTGATGCCCTTGCTTTCTACCCTGATGAGCACCTCTCCAATAGCATCAATGCCTTCCGTCACCGATTTCACGGTGAATTCTGTCAGTTTAATATCCGGGATTTTGATGATTTTATCGATTACCTCACAAACGGCATCTACCGGCCCGGTACCAATGGCCGCATCGGACTTTGTTTCGCCGTCAGGCGTAATCAATCTTACAGCGGCGGTGGGAATACCGCGGTCACCGCAGGTTACCTGGATACGGTCAAGATGATAGGTGTCTGCAACGATACGTTTATCTTCCGCCAGTAACGACTCGATATCCTTGTCGGTAACCTCTCTCTTTTTATCCGCCAGGGCAATGAAGGCGTTAAAGGCACGTTGAAAGGCAGCGTCATCCAGCGAGTAACCCAATTCTGCCAGTCTCTCTTTAAAAGCGTGGCGTCCTGACAATTTGCCCAGGATTAAACTACTGGCCGGTAGCCCGATATCCCGCGGGTCAATAATTTCATAAGTCCGTACCATCTTAATCACGCCATCCTGATGAATACCCGATTCATGACGGAAGGCATTGGCCCCGACAATGGCCTTGTTCGGCTGGACGATAAAGCCGGTCATCTCGCTTACGAGACGACTGGTCTTATAAATCTGGATAGTATCAATGCCGGTGGTCAGATTGAAGAAATCACTACGGGTTTTTATCGCCATTACAATCTCTTCAAGGGCGGCATTGCCGGCTCTTTCCCCGATGCCGTTAATCGTGCATTCTACCTGCCGGGCGCCATTTTTAACCGCCTGCAAACTGTTCGCCGTGGCCACACCCAAATCATTATGGCAATGGACGCTAATGATCGCCTTATCGATACTGCGAACGTTTTTAAAAATGCCCGCAATCAATTCTCCAAACTCTTCGGGAATGGCATAGCCGACGGTATCCGGAATATTAATCGTTGTCGCCCCGCACTTGATGACCTCTTCAATAATCTGATATAGATACAACGGGTCGGTACGGCTGGCATCCATCGGGGAAAACTCAATATCGTCAACGAGTTTCTTCCCCTGGGTCACCATATTGCAGGCCATTTCCGTGATTTCCTGGCGACTCTTCTTGAGTTGATGGACAAGATGTATTTCGGAAGACGACAGGAAAATATGAATACGTGGATGTGCCGCTTTCTTGATTGCATTCGCGGCATTATCCACCGCTGCCGCATTGGCATGGGACAATGCGCAGATGATTGGCTTGCGTATTTCGTTAGCTATCGCGCTGACAGCCTCAAAATCGCCGGGAGAAGCCGCGGGAAAACCGGCTTCAATAACATCCACTCCGAGATTTTCTAGTTGCCGAGCAATTTCCAGCTTTTCCTGGACATTCAACGTACCGCCGGCGGCCTGTTCGCCGTCTCTTAGTGTCGTATCAAAAATAATTACTTTATCCATATTCATTTCACCTTATCCTCTGATGGTTCAGTTTGTCTTGAAATACGTTGCCTGGATTCGTTAATAGTGCCGCGTGTCATGGCGATTCGTCCTGTACGACATACTTCTTTAACCCCAAATGAGGAAAGTAATTTCAGCAGCGAGTTCAGCTTATCCTCGTCACCGGTCACTTCTACCATCAACGTGTCAGAAGAAACATCTACAATATTGGCACGGAAGATATCCACAATTTGAATCACTTCACTGCGGTTAGCGGAGGTTGTCTTCACTTTGAAGAGCGCCAGTTCACGCACGACGATATTTTCACTAGAGATATCCGTGACCCTGACGGTCTCAATCAATTTATCGAGTTGCTTTCTGACCTGCTCTACCGAGGTATTTGTGCCATCTACAACAATCGTCATGCGCGAGATATTGGGCGTTTCGCTCTGTCCAACGGCAATACTATCGATATTAAAACCGCGTCGGCGGAAAAGACTTGCCACCCTGTTCAGCACACCGGGATGATCGTCTACTAAAGCGACTAGCGTGTGCTTTGTCGTTGCCATAATGCTTCCTCCTTCTTCTCAGGTATTTCCAGAAATTCTTCCAGCGAGGCTCCCGGCGGTACGAACGGATAGACATTTTCCTCCGGTTCAATCTCAAAATCAATCAGGAAGGGCCCTTCGTAAGCCATCGCTTTGTTAATCGCCGGAATCACTTCATCTTTACGTTTGACCTTTAAGCCGTGAATACCATAGGCCTCGGCCACTTTCACAAAATCAGGGTTAAACAGCGGTGAAGCGACAAAGCGTTTTTCATAAAGCAATTCCTGCCATTGTCTCACCAGTCCCAGGAAACCGTTGTTTATAATCGCAATTTTTATGGCTAATCTCTCTTGAGCAATCGTCGCCAATTCATGTAGCGTCATCTGGAAGCTACCATCACCATCGATGCACCAAACAGTAGCCTCCGGGTGTCCCATTTTTACTCCTACCGCCGCCGGTAAGCCAAAACCCATTGTCCCTAAACCGCCGGAAGAAATCAGACTATTCGGCGTATTAAAAAGGAAATGTTGCGCCGACCACATCTGGTTCTGTCCGACACCTGTGACAACAATGGCTTCCCCTTTTGTTGCCTCATGTATCTGGTGAATTACATATTGGGGTAAAACCGAAGTTGTCTCTCTAATTTCGGTTGACGGATGTTCCCTTCGCCAGGTATCCAGCTGGTGCAGCCAATCGCCATGTTGCGTCGGATTAATCAACTTGATTAAAGGCGTCAAAACGGCTTTCACGTCGCCGACAATCGGCATATCTACAGTCACATTTTTCCCAATCTCCGCCGGGTCGATATCAATGTGGATGATTTTGGCATTGGGCGCAAAGGTGTTAACCTCGGAAGTGGCACGGTCGTCAAACCTCATGCCGATTGCTATAATCACATCGGCATTATTTACGGCCAGATTGGCATACGCCATACCATGCATCCCCAGCCAGCGGTAACTTAAAACATGCGATTCCGGAAAACAGCCGAGTCCAAGTAGCGTTGTCACGACCGGTATCTGTGCTTTCTCTGCCAATTCTTTCAGTTCCGGACTGGCTTGTGAAATAATCACACCCCTGCCGGCAATGATGAGCGGTTTCTGCGCGCTATTAATCATGGCCGCAGCTTTTTGAATCTGTGCCGGATGCCCTTTTAGGTTCACCTTGTAACTACTGATTTCCACTTTACCCGGAACATGATATTCTACTTCTTCGGTAAATACATCTTTGGGAATATCAATGAGAACCGGACCGGGACGGCCTGTCCGGGCGATATAAAAAGCTTCCTTCACCGTTTTGGCCAGTGCGGATGCATCACGAACCAGATAATTGTGTTTGGTAATCGGTAGCGTGATTCCTGTGATATCAACTTCCTGAAAGGAGTCTTTACCGATAAAACGGCGGGAGACCTGCCCGGTAATGGCAATCATCGGCGTCGAATCCAGATAAGCATTAGCAATTCCCGTAACAAGGTTGGTGGCGCCGGGACCGGATGTGGCAAAACACACACCCACCTTGCCTGACGCCCGGGCATAACCTTCGGCGGCATGCGCCGCGCACTGCTCATGCCTGACCAGAACATGATGGATTTGTGGAAATTGCGGCAAAGTATCATAAAGCGGCAGCACGGCACCGCCAAGGATGCCAAAAACAACATCCACGCCTTCTTTGACTAATCCATCCAGTAGAATTTGTGCACCCGTCATCTTCATCGTTATCATCCCCTTTTATTTGTTAAAAATTGCCCCGGTACTGGCTGAACCGACCTTTTCAACATAACGGCACAAATATCCCGTTTTGATACGCGGTTCGAACTTTGCGACTTTTGCCATACGTTTAGCGATTTCCTTATCCGTTAGTTCCACATTAATTTTGCAAGCAGGTATATCGATATCAATAATATCGCCGTCTTTCAGAGCGGCAATCGGACCTCCGCTGGCAGCTTCCGGTGAAATATGCCCGATGCAAGCGCCTCGCGACCCACCGGAGAATCGCCCGTCGGTAATCAGTGCTACGGAGTCGATAAGTCCCATACCGCCCAGCAGGGACGTCGGCGTGAGCATTTCTCTCATTCCCGGCCCGCCTTTCGGTCCTTCATAACGGATAACGACGACATCACCCGGTTTGATTTTCCCCTGCATAATAGCCGGGGTGACTGCCTCTTCGGAATCAAAAACCCGGGCAGGCCCTTTAAATTTTAACATCCCCACAGGGACAGCTCCGGCTTTAACCGCCGCCCCTTCTGGAGCGATATTCCCATATAGATCGCCAGACCGCCGGTCTGCGAGTAAGCTCTGGCTTTAGTGCGGATAACTTCTCGGTCCAGAACCTTACTACCCGCAATATTTTGGCCAATTGTTTTCCCCGTTACCGTCATCAAATCCAGGTGCAATAGGCTTTTTACTTGCTTCATCACAGCCGGAATACCACCGGCTCGGTCGAGGTCTTGGATATGATTTTCACCGGCCGGACTGAGTTTACTGAGGTAAGGCGTCCACCGGCTGATTTCATTGATTTTTTCTAACGGGAAACTAATCCCGGCTTCACTGGCAATCGCCGGCAAGTGCAGAACGGTATTGGTGCTGCCACCCAGCGCCATATCCACCACAAAGGCATTTTCCAATGACTTTTGGTTAATGATATCACGAGGCCGGATATTTTTCGCCAGCAGCGACATTATCTGCTCACCAGCCTTTCTGGCCAGATGAACACGTCTGGCATCAGCCGCCGGAATCGTGCCGTTACCCGGTAAGGCCATTCCCAAGGCTTCCATCAGACAATTCATCGTATTGGCAGTGAACATGCCGGCGCAACTACCGCAGCCGGGACAGGCCAACTCTTCCATCTCCGATAATTCAGCTTCGGTCATTTTTTTACCGGCAACCTTACCGACTGCTTCAAAAACGGAGATTAGGTCAATATCTCTGGTTTTTCCGTCAACGGTGATATGGCCTGTTAACATCGGACCGCCGCTGATGAAAATCGCCGGCAAATTCAGCCGGACTGCCGCCATCAGCATCCCGGGAATTATTTTGTCGCAGTTTGGAATAAAAACCAGCGCATCAAAGGCATGGGCCTCCACTACCACTTCCGCAGAATCGGCAATCAACTCCCTGCTGGGCAGACTGTATTTCATGCCGGCGTGATTCATCGCGATGCCGTCGCAAATCGCAATCGTACCAACTTCAAAAGGAACGCCGCCGGCCGCACGTACACCTTCTTTTGCTGCCTTAGCTATGATATCCAGGTGCATGTGTCCGGGGACAATTTCGTTATAGCTGTTAATGATGCCAATAAACGGCTTTTGCATATCATCCCGGCTAACACCGACAGCATGCAGTAAAGCCCTCTGCCCGGCGCGCTCGATACCCTTCTTTATCACATCGCTTCTCATTGAATTCCCCCCTTAGTTCCGTTAAACAAAAAAAGCCGTCCCTGTGGGACGGCCCCTGCATGCAAAGAGACGGACCCACTCATCGGCTTGAGTATGTAACAATAAGCACGAGGGAGTGCGTCTTGATATTCATAATAACGTAAGATAACATAATTAAAGAGCGTTGTCAAATGTTTTTACAGAAAGCCTCTCAGCGGTCAGCACGATGCCTGTGTTACCACCCTGAACAGAGTGAAGGGTCTAATTCTCCATATTGTCATACTGAGCAAAGCGAATGTATCTGTGGGTAGGGAGGAAAATTTACCAAACTGCTCTTCCCCTAGATTCTTCACTTACACTAAGAATGACAGGTTAATGCCATTATTCTCATAAATCAGCTAGCATCTGCTCCAAGACCACCGCTACCCATCCTCATCATTACTGGCAGTGTGATAGGAACAAGCAGCTTTGACTTCCGGTATTGCGTTGGCCATTGCTATCGAAATACCGCAAGCCTGTAACATCTCTAAATCCGGCAGGTCATCCCCAAAAGTCATTACGTCTGCAAGTGATATTCCGTACGGTTTTAAAAGCCCTCTTAATGCTTCTGGTTTAGTGGCAGTTTTGGTAGTGATGTTGAGTACAGGATTAGTCAGAGCGCTGACATATTTAGCACCAACAATCGAGATAACTTCACCAAAATTTATATCTATAATTTCGGCTAAATGCGAAATATTTGTGTTACCCAAAGCGATTTTATAAGGGTTTCTCCTGATCGCCTCTTCAAGTGATAAGACCATATCAGGTGTGACTGAATTACGCTACCATAGGGCTTCCTTATCCCAGTTCCAATTCGTGCCGAACTCATAGCCCTCAATTTCAACAGTAACCCGTGTGTGGGGGTCATACTCTAGTGCCGTATTGATAATCCCCCTTATAATCTTTTCTGGTAGAATTTGTTTTATTTTACCGCTTAACGGAAATCTCCCAACCGCAAGTGTACTATTCATCATAACTAAGGAACAACGTGCTGCCAGGTCTAGCGGGAAAATTCGATTGAAGATACGCACGGGACGTGAAGTTGCAATAATAACCGCAATACCGCGTTCAATACAATTTTGCAGAGCGGTATGGTTGCATTCGGATAGTTGTGTGTGCCTGTTCAGCAGCGTGCCCTCAAGGTCAATAGCAATCGCTCCAAGTAGCTTATCGATTTTCGGGAGGTTCATCCGTTGTGTTCCTACCCCTCTACTTTTTTCTTTCCCTTGGGTTTCGGCTTCTCTGTACTCTCTTTAACCACCGGCGGCTCATACCTTTCGTAATATCCGATTAGCTCGCCTGTGGTATCCTGGACACTGCGCATATAAACGCGGTTCTTTTCGTTATCAGTAAAAAGGATTTCCTCTTCGCCGTTTTTTAACCGCATAAAGCAATCACGGATTATTTGACAGGAATCAGCATTGTGGCAATCGAAAATACTTTTCCCCAGCACATCGCCCCATTTAGCATAGTGAATCCTGGCCGGAGCATTCATATACCGGATGACATGGTTGGTATCAACAAACACGATTTCTTTATTCCAACTGTCCAATATTAGAGTCAATAATACCAATTGTTCCATGTATTTTTATCTTTCGTTCTCCATCTTCGTCATCTCATCTACGCGCGTCTGGTGTCTGCCGCCTTCAAACTGACAGGTGAGGAAGGCTTTAACCATTTGCGGTAACTGGGACTCGTCGTTTTCTGCTCCCAAACAGAGGATATTAGCATTATTATGCTGCCGTGAACGGCAGGCCATTAGTTCCGTGGTTGCCAGCCCTGCCCGAATACCTTTGACTTTATTCGCCGCGATGCACATGCCGATGCCTGTACCGCAAATTAAAATACCGAAGTCGTATTTACCGGATGCAACGGCTTTCCCAACTACTTCGGCAACGTTCGGGTAATCAACACGAGCTTCGGAATAAGCGCCGAAGTCTTTATATTCGTGTCCCGCTTCCGTCACCAGATTAATCACTTTCTGTTTTAAATCCAGTCCTCTGTGGTCGCTGCCAATCGCAATTTTCACGTTTCCCCTCCTAAGGTGTTATAATATGCGCCAAGACTTTTCTTAGTCTCTTGATGGAAATGGCGCCCTGTCGCCTGATAACAGGTTTTTCTCCGGAAAGGTCGATGACCGTGGACTCAATGCCACCGGGGCATTTGCCGCCGTCAATCACCATATCTATTTTATCACCAATCTGTAACCTAACTTCTTCGGCAGTGAGAGTACTCGGATGACCGCTGAGATTGGCGCTGGTACCAACAATCGGTTTTCCCAGCCCCTTGATTAAAGCCAGCGGTACCGGGTGATTTGGGATGCGGAAAGCGACTGTTTTTCCGCCGCCGGTGATAATATCTGGAACTACACTGGATTTCGGCAGAATAATCGTCAGCGCACCGGGAAAAAACTCATCGGCCAGACACTGCGCTGCCGGCGATACTGATATCACGATTTCCTTAATCTGGTTACAATCGGCCAGTAAGACAGGTAAAGCCATGCCCTTCGGGCGTCCTTTTACCTGAAAGACTCTATCCACTGCTTCGGATTCCGTGATGCAAGCACCTAAGCCATAAACAGTATCAGTGGGATAAGCAACCAGTCCCCCGTTTTTCAAAATAACAACGGCTTTTTCAATTTGTTTTTCAATATCAGATTGGGATGATTCCATTTTCCCTACCAGTATGTTTCTTATGAAAATAGTATAGCACAGGAAAACGAATAGCCTTCAGCCGCCAGCGTTCAAAAGTTAGCCACGGGATATCATTGCGAGCATAGCATTACATCAATCTTAAGGGGGCACCCCTTTTCCATAGAGGGAATTACTACTAAAGAAGCCCGCCTTTTGTGGCGGGCTTCTTATTTTTGTTTACACTACTATCACACAGATTAATTATTAATCTGCATTTTAGGCAGGCGCTCTTTTAAATATCCTAACCAACCTGAATAGACAGGAAAACATGCAAACCCATCTGTCTAATCTGGTCCTGCACTTCTTCAATGCCATCGATATGAGTATCCTCATCTCTTAGAATATTCTCGAGCAGTTCGCGGGTGGCGAAGTCTTTGGCGTCGCCGCAAACTTTTATGCCGGCATTATAAGCTTTGATGGCGTCAGCTTCAAAAGTATGGTCGGCAGCAAACATTTTCGGCACTTCGTCGCCAATAAACATTTTTCTGAGGTTGCTGACGATCGGAACACCTTCAAGAAATACAATCCGCCCGATGAGTTTTTCAGCGTGTTTCATCTCATCGATGGCACGCTTCTCAATTGTTTTGTGCAACTTGCCGTATCCCCAATTTTCGCAAACTGCTGCGTGCACCATGTATTGGCTGACTGCGGTAAGTTCATCGGCCAATACGGAATTCAGTACCTCAATAACTTTTACGTCCCCTTTCATCTTTGCCTCCTATTGAAATCTTACGGATTTTTATCCGCTATGGGCATTATATAATGTCCATCTAATTTAAGTAAATACCGTATATCCATATTGTGTAAAAATGACATAGTTTTACCATATTTTCCTCTTTTTTCAATGAACCGGCAGTTTTTTCTCGGTAATTAAACGGTCAATTTCGCGATATAACTCATCTAACG
>Ga0182021_10004237_pt1 | contig 16833 bp, 18 predicted proteins | sample 612E3MmetaG_FD_120493 | JGI IMG/M metagenome (GOLD analysis project Ga0182021, IMG submission 120493) | Permafrost microbial communities from Stordalen Mire, Sweden - 612E3M metaG (Illumina Assembly) | ecosystem: Environmental > Terrestrial > Soil > Wetlands > Permafrost | place: Sweden...
TTCAAAGAACTATGCTCTTACCGTGAAGTGACACGCAAACTTGTACAAGATCCTGCGTTCTTTGCCATATTAATGTGCGGCGACGGCTGGCTAAATAAAGCACCCAACCACCAGAAACTTCTCCAAGACCAGAGCTCAAGACAGATAGCTGTTTGTGGAAGAGGCTGGGGAAAAAGCCTTGTTTTTAGCCGAAAAAACCTCTGGCTTCTCTTCACAAAAACCAATTGTGAAAGCCTGATAATCAGCAGTACTCAACGCCAAAGCATGATCATGTTTGACTATTGCTACTCCACCATAATGGCAAATCCGCTTATGCGGGATATGCTTCAACATCCTGGAACAACACGCACAGTAATCAAGCTAAAGCCCCCGCTGAACAGCAAGTTAGTCGCATTGCCCTGTTCCCCAGATAAGCTCAGAGGTTATCATCCTGACTGGGTCTTTCTTGATGAGGCAAGCATTATCCCAACTGAGATGATTACTAGTGAAATCATGATGATGCTCACAGAACCCAATTCCTCCTTAGTTATGAGCGGAACACCTATGGCGTTTGACCACGTTTTTCGCAAAGCTTTCTTGGACACAAAACGCTACTCAATACATCATTACCCAAGCGATTCCAGCCCTCTTGTGAGCCAAGCGCAACTCGAGGAATGGCGAGACATGATGACCAAGGAAGAATGGCAAAGAGAAGTTGAAGCGCTCTGGGTCGAAGCAACCCAGACTTTCTTTCCCATGGATCTCATAGCAAAATGTATAGACCCTGAACTGGACAATTCAGCTTCTCCAAACCAGTATCTCCAAGACATAGAACACATTGACAGCCAACAGTTGAGCGGCAGGTATTTTGGGGGTTTAGATTTGGGCAAACAAATTGACTTTAGCGTTCTGGTGGTGGTTCAGCTAACAGATAATGGCGAAGTTAGGCTGGTGCATAAGCGCCAGTTTCCACTAGGCACCCCCTACCCAGAAGTCATCGCTTACGCAGCCAAAGCCAGTCAAGCCTTCAACTTTGACGGAATGTACGTTGACAAAACGGGTATAGGCGACGCCGTAGTAGATGAACTCGAGGGTATAGGTATTCCAGAAGTAAAAGGCGTCTTCTTTACGGACGCAGAGAAAGAGAACATGCTCAACTACCTCAAATTACTAATGGAGAAAAAACAACTTCGCATACAAGGCGGGGACAAACAGCTTATTGCCCAAATTAACGAGCAACAATATGAGTACCTCCAGCCAAGCACAGCGCAAGAACACATCCATATGAAATATAGGCATCCCAGAGGTAGGCATGACGACCAACTGTTTGCTTTAGCGCTCGCCTGTTATGCAACCAAAGAAGCCCAACCAGAACAGTTCGTTTTCATGGTCCCAAGATAAACAAAGCACAAATCTTTATCCTTGCTCAGAAACCGAACTTTTCAAAGCATCCTCCATCTCAACCCTCAACTCAGAATCACGCACCTTAAGCAACAAACCAACCAGCCGACCCGCAATATTTACCTCCACCCCACCTTCTCCGCGGTAAAATCGCCTGCCCTTGCGTAACCAATCAACTAAAACCCGAGCCTCAACCTCAAAACCTTCAATGTTCCTTTCAGGAAAAACCAAAAGCCCACCCTCCACACAAACACCCATAAACCGCTCAAAAGCACCAGTTACGGTACACCCTCCTGCAGAAGCCACACTCTTGAAATCACGGTAAAGCTGAGCTTCAAACCTAAAGCCCTTAAAGACCTTAGCCAACACACAAACCCCGGAATGAACAAAATGTATAAACACCATATAAACAAAACGCCCAACGTCAACAAACACCTCTTAATCAAACATCTCTCTTTGAATAACCCAAAGGAAGCTTGTTTCGGATCCTCATACAAAACCTAAGGAAGCAGTTCACTACAGTCTATTTTTGAACAAAAACTCGGACATATTGTCTATGGTTTAAAACACAGCTAAATTCCAATTCATTCTTTAGGGATTTAGGTTAAGTCGCCAAACCCTCAAAACCTAAGAAGTTAGAACAGAAGTTTGCTTTCTTTAGGCATTGCGAGCGCATCCGCGCTTTCAGAGAAGGCGGTAAAGTTTACTTTACAAAAGGGTGAGACAAAGAATAAAATTAGAGCATTTGCAGGCTCTACTCATTTTTTAATAATGGCATTCAAACTTTAAGTTCATAGACCATGTCGCAGTCGCCGACTGGACCGGGTTTGCGAATTTCTTTTAGGCGAACGTTTCTAAGCTTTAGGTTCGCTGAAAGGGCACCGACTGGAAACATCGAAACTGCACAAGCGGGTGTAATTCCGTATCGTTCTTTGACGAGTTTACCGTGGCAAATGTAGCATCCTCTGAATTGAAGGATTAATTCTTGGTCTTTTTTCTCGAATTTGATGTTTTTAGCTATTTTGAGGTTATCCTGAAAGTATATAGCAACCTTTTCCATCAGGTCTTCAGGCGTTTGAGCGGTGGGGATGGATTCACCCCAGTTTCTTCCTTGTGCCATACTTGCCTTTGCAAACACTTTCTGATTGTCTTCTCCAAGGGCACCTTGAATTGAACATAGAACTTCGAGAACAGGTTTTTGGGGAATCATTTTTTCTTCAGCCATACTTCCACCATTTTCTAAAATTAACTATAATAACGTACAATACCCGTTGAGAATAAGGCTTTTGCCTAACCAAAATCGTAGATTCAACCTGTGGAAACAAGCATAATTGAGTTATTTCGATTGTCGAAATGCGGTTTCGTCTCTTATTTGTGGAACAACAACCGTTGCAAATGGTTTGTTATTATTCTCCAGACTATCAAAGAAGAAGGGTGGAAAATTTGCTCTTCTTCCAGTTGAAAGGTTGCTTTATTTAATGTGAGAACAACAACAGTTGAAAATGCAGTGTTGTTGTTCTTCTCTTAAGTTGCAGAGTAAGTTGAAAGAAGAAAAAATCAATGTAAAAATTGTCAATTTTTTCTTCTTCTAACCGATAGCGGTCATGCAACAAAACAGAAGCAGCGGAATATTCTGAAAGAAGAAGACAGTTGCTGCACACCATCGCTGTCTTCTTCTTCTCTTAGTGAAAAAACTGCAGAGTAAACATTATTTAAAAGAAGAAGAACATTCGCCGTAGGAAACAGCTGTTTTTCTTCTTCTTTATCGTTTTAGCTCAATTCAGAGTGCTTAGAGACTTAAAAAAAATGGTTTAATTTTGGATAATTAAGACAAGTTAAGTTGTTTTCTTTATCAAAAGCTCGCAAATAGCGTCGATGCTTTGAACTGCGGCGATCTCCTTGTTTTTTAGCGGGGTTTCTCCAAGCATATCTGCTTCAATTACTTTTTGGTCCCAAGGCACAAAAGCTAAAACCGCAATGCCGTTTTGGTCAGCAAAAGTTTGGATAGCATTTTTCTGGGCATCGTTCATTACGCGGTTACCGATAAGATAGAGTTGTTTCATGCCAGCAGCTGTTGCCATATCATGTATGTGCTTGGCGATTTCCAGCGATTTCAGGTTAGAATCAGCGACAATTAGGAGCGCGTCGACTTCTTTTGCGGTACCCCTGCCGATGTGTTCCACTCCTGCCTCCAAATCCAAGACCACTGCCTCGTCGCGTTCTACGATTAGGTTCCGCAGGAGCGCTCGGATGACGGCGGTTGGGGCACACATGCAGCCTGCCCCCATTGAATGGACTGTTCCCATAACAATCAAGTTTACGCCAAGAGGGGTAGGTACAGAGTACTGTTTTACGATGTCGTCGACGCTGAAGTTCAGGTTGTAGACGCCTGAATATTCCGTACTCGTTTTAGACTCGATTAAGGGTTTATTTTCTGAAATAGGAACTATTTTGCGGGTTTCCTCCGTTGACAACCCCAAAGTTAACCCCAAATTCGGGGAAGAATCCGCATCGATTCCTATAGTTTTTAAGCCACGTTCAAAGAAACCGCGGGCTAAGCCGCCGGCGATGAGAGTTTTTCCTACGCCACCTTTACCAGAAACAGCAACTTTCATACAATCACAATCTAAAAATAATTTCATAGTCAAGCTAATTTACATTTTCCTTACCCCAAAACATTGACAACGTTATTTTTTTAGAGGTAATAACAGCCGCTGATTTCAAAGTTGTTTTGGAAGGCCCTGATGGTCACAACAGTAAATCAGATGCAAGACATTTTAATGGACAAAAAAATTTTAAGAAAGTTTATTGTTTGTTCTAGGTAGTTTTTGATTTCTTGTAATTATGCTGGAGCCGTAGAGTGGAGTTGGATTTTCACTTTTTTTGTTAGCGCTTTGTGGGTTCACCCATGCAACAACACATCTTAATTATTCTGTTTCAAGACAGATGAGAAATAACGAGGATTACACATGATCTCAGCAGTTATTTTAGTTACCACCGATTCAGGTGCCCAAGACAAAGTATTAGAAAACATAAAACTTGTAGAGGGCGTTGAAGAAGCCCACGCATTATACGGCGTCTACGACCTCCTAATCAAAATTAATGGTAATTCAGTTGATAAGCTAAAGGAAATTACTAAATTACGAATAAAACCGATAGCGGGCGTAAACAGTTATCTGACATTGATGTTAGTTCAGGACAACTAATTTTTTGTTGTTGCTTCATTTTGTGACAACATCATTTTATATTATTTCAAGCTCTAATACATTAACCAGACATAGTTCAATAAAAGCAGATAGTTGAGCGGGTCTGGCAGCTAAACATGGAGAAAGCAATCACCCCCTTTCTTGCCGTATCCCGGTTAGCGCATGGCTTGGTCCGCTTAACTTAACCTTTTGATCTAAGAATGGCACGAAGGCTAATCGATATCGACTGTATATCAGTTTTTGAATGATTGACTTTCAAGAAGCAAATAAAATTTCTAGAAGTTCTTTTGTCGCATGTTAAGTTAGTCGGTCAAAAATTATTTATGCAAAGTGAATGCAAGATAATTAACCGATGACTGTGAGTAAATCAAAAGCTTCGGATTACTTTATTGCAGGAATCATCCTTATAGTTTTAGCAGGAGTCATCTGGTTAGTTGAAAACTTTGTTTTGAATAAAACAGTAGACAATATTATTTTGCTTTTTATCCCCAGTGTTTTTATTACTTTGAGTTTAGTCCATTTGATCATAGCTAGCAGGAAACGGTATTCTTCTCATTAACTTTTTAACCAAGAGTTCAAGCCCCTAAAAAGGGGACTGTTTTGTCTCTATGCTTCTTTGGAGTCTAAAGAGGAAATACACGTTCATTGCTATTGCAATTAAGAAGAGCCAAAAAGGAAAGTTAAACATCAAATAATCACCGCCTACTCCTACCAAATTGCCATTGACAAAAGTGTATGCATGTGAATCTTGAATCATAAAAGGAGTCCAACGAACATAACGTAGGTCGTTTGGGTAACTATTCAATTCATTAGCGATTCCAAAATTAGCTAAACCAATAAACAAAAATAAAAAGATGTTAACGATAATCATTATCTTAAATTCTTGTTTTGGCATAGGCATTCATAGTTTGATATCTTTTGACCTTGCTTAAAAAATTTTAGAGCCGTTTTTGATGCGTAGGGGCTTCCACTTTTTTGCATTTTCGCAAATAAAAATAAAACTCTAGTTCAATTACTTTTTTCTTGATTCCCTAAAATAACCATTATTGATAACCCAACAGCAACAATTACAAAACTTTATACTCCTACGACGTCTGGATATAGGTCGGGGCTAATACACACGAATAAGTTGTGGGCGCTCGCAGTTGTAATCTGCATAGTTATGTTTTCAAGCTTGCTTTTTGTTCCCTTTGTGTGCGCGGATGTGCCTGCGGAACTTTGGAGTTTTTCTTCCAACACAACCACTAATAATGTTTCTTGGGAAAGTGGCGTGGTGGCTGACGGCGTAGCATATGTATGGAACACTGAAACTTACACGATACCAGGCGAACAAGCCCACTACGAATCGATGTTTCCCCTAACACGTTCACTTGGAAATATTTACGCCCTAAACGCTCAAAACGGCGCCAAACTTTGGAACTACACTGTAACGGGAGATATTCGTTCTTTCCGCGTGCTCGACGGCGTGGTCTATGTTTCTGCAAGCGAAGGACTTAATATTGATGGAAAATATGTTGGAGGCGGCGTTTATGCATGGGACGCAGCTACAGGCGCTCAAAAATGGGTATACAAAATTGACGGCGACATTATAAGGTGCTCAATTAACAACGGCACGATCTATGTCTTCTTTCATGCTTCAGGCGATTACAGTTCTTTGCTTTGCGCTGTCAATACAACTAATGGCGAGGAACTTTGGAGGTGGAACGCTGGCACCTATGTTTTCCCTTCAATGTTTACCATCGGAAATGAAGCAATTTACTTTGCTATTGGCAACCAATATTATGCCATCAATACAAAAGATGGAACATTGCTCTGGAGCACGCCTGTTGACGGCACTGTCAACTGGTATTCCACACTTGGTGATGGAGTTGTCTATTTTAGCTCAACTAAAACAACCTATGCCTTAAACGCTCAAAACGGCAATCAACTCTGGACTTATCCTGGGGCAAGTTCCTCCATAAGCAACAACGGCATTCTCTACAAAAACGCTGACGATTTTGTTTATGCTTATGATGGGTCGAAAGGAAATCAAGTTTGGAATTACTCTGCTAATGGAAGAACAATTCTGTCTCTTAGTCGTATTGATAACGTAATCTATTTTAGCTCAAATGGTACCTTAACTGCCTTGAACATTGCAGACGGTACACCATTATGGAGCAGCAGCACAGATGTAAATGGAACATTAAGCATCAGTGACGGCAGCTTTCGTTACTATGGCTTTGGCGCTTATGCTAGCGTTAATGACGGAATCTTTTACTATTATTCGGGAAAAACGCTTCATGCCTTAGATGCGATTAATGGCGACAACCTTTGGAATCACACAATTAGCAATAACCAGTCATTTGTTACAGTTGCCGACGGCATCGCTTTCTATAGTGGAAATAACTCAATTCACGCTTTGAGTTTTCCCACAGTTTCGCATCCTTCATCTAGTCCAACAGGAGCGCCTAATGGGGCATCAATGAACTTGGTGTCATTTAACCTGGCACTGATAATTGGGTCAATTGTCGTTGTGATTGTAGCATTATTAGTCATAGTTTTTGTGAGAAACAGAACCCGAAAATAAAATTTTCAAAAACTTGGTTAGATATGACCAGCAATTGGAAGCATTTCTGGATCCATTTTAATGCTCTTCCCCTAAGTTGCTTGGAATAATGCAATTTTGCGAGAGTGCCAAAAGTTAACTATCGGAGTTAGGGTAGTGTTTGATTCTCAATGTTACCAATGTTAAAGTAATTGATATTATCAAAGCGGTTATCGCCCAGGGGAATAGTTCTGGAACAGGAGGAGTCGCTGTTGGAGTTGAGCTTGGTTGGACTTGAGTTAAACTGATTTTTGCCATCCAAGCTTCTGGAATTGGTTTACTTGTGTCTGACCCAGCCACAATGTAGCTGCCGTCATGCGACTGTACAAGAGCGTAAGCCTCATGGTTTGTTTCAAAGACCACTTCCCACTGTTCATTCCCTGAGGAGGCACTTGCAATAACAAGTTTGGTTCCGACAAGTGCAAAGTCTCCAATATTGTTTTTAGTCATGAATCTTGCTTGGCCAGCTCCATAGTATTTTGTCCATTGTGAATTTCCTAAAGCATCGGTTTTGACTATGGCAAGGTTTGGTCCGCCGCCATTGCTGCGTAGCCACATCCAACCACCCAAAGCGTAGCCGCCATCACTTGTTTGAACCACTGAAAAGGCGAAATCTTCATCTTGACTTCCGTAAGTTTTGCTCCACTTCAAATCACCGGTAGAGTTTGCTTTTATAAGCAGGTAGTCGGGCAAATTACCGATACCTCCAGCCAAAGCATAACCTCCGTCGCTTGTCTGGATAATCGAATTTACCTCTCCATCTCCAAGAGTCTTATTCCACTGTTCATTACCCAAAGCATCAGTTTTAACTAGCCAAATAGCTCCTTTGTTTCCGACGAGGTTGGTTTGACCTATCATTGCATAGCCACCATCGTTAGTTTGAGTTAAGGCTACCGCTGAGCTGAATCCTGACCCGCTGTAGGTTTGATTCCAGAGTATGTTGCCTTTGCCATCGATTTTTTCGAGCCAATAGTTCCCTGCATATTGACCAAATATGGCATATGCGCCATCGTTGGTTGCAATTAGCCAGTTGCTGTAAGGATTTCCTTTGGCAGCATAAGTTTTATTCCACTGTAGGTTGCCGGTTGCGTCTACTTTGACAACTTCAATATTTGGTATGCTATTTGGCGAAAGGGCGGTTGAACCCGCTAAGAGAAATCCGTCATCAGCAGTTTGAACTATCGAGTCAACTTCAATTAAGCCGCTTCCAGTAAATGTGCGATTCCACGTTATTGTCGGAACCATGGAAACGTCGGATGCTAACACATTTATCTGGAAAGCAACGGAAGGTGTTGCACAATAATTAAGGGTTAATCCAAAAATCAATATTAAAATCAGAAGAGCACTTGACGATTTCATCCTGACCCTTCAATTACACTATAGGGCTCCTTCTTCTTATCGTTTGCTGGATAAAGATAAAACACTTTTTCAAAACTTAATTCCTTATCTTAGTCCTTCTCTTTGCTTTAAATAAACCATCACAACAGTAAACAAAAGTGCAAAAACCATAATTATCCAGACTGGAAATTCTGGAATAGTTGGCGAGGGAATGGGGTTTAATTGCTCCGTAGGACTCGATGTCGGAGAAACTGTCGAGGTTGGGATTAGGGTGGGAAAAGTTAATGGGATTTTCTGAATACCAAAATCGATGGGAGCAAGGAAAGGGTGATAATCCGTGTTATTGCCGTTTATCACATAGGGGCTTTCGCTTATTCCATCCGCGTTCGAATCTACTCCATGAAAATTGCTCCAATAATTGCCTTGTTGTCCGTTGTCCCAAAAATTCACTGGTGCTCCGGGTGCAATCCAAACGTTTTGAGTATTGTTGATGAAATTGTTTCTGATTAGAATATTGTTGGTAACATTGTTCCAAACGATGTTTCCTACTTGAGCCCCCAATGATGCCGCAAGCACATTGTTTTCAAAGGTGTTATCGTAAATTGTGTTGTTAGTTGAACTGTCTGAAATGTAGAGAGCGTAACCAGCGCTGACGCCGTCATTTGTAATGCCTTTGAGGGTGTTGCCAAACACCAAGTTGTTGGAAGATCTCGCAAAAAGTATTCCTGCATGACCATTAAGTATGGTATTGTACGAAATCGTGTTGTATTGGGAGTAACGCATGTTAATGCTGACTCCATGAATTATGATGTTGCTGCTTATCGTGTTGTTGTTTCCAGAAAGATAGATGCCCATGCCGGTGCCTCCTCCAGATAGGCCGCCACTAAAACTGTTGTTTGCAATAAAGTTGTTTGATCCACTTCCGTAGATTCCGTATCCTTGAGTTGAATTGTTAGCGGTTATCTGGTTATTGTCAGAGTTAACCATCATAAAAGCTGAGAAAGTGCTCATTTTGTTTTCAGTAAGAAAGTTTCTTGAAGCATGATCCATCAATACGCCGATTCCGAATTGGTTGATGGTCAAGTTTTTGATGGTTATGTTAGTTCTGTTTGTTATGTCGACGCCTTGTCCATAACTTGTGCTATGCCCGTTGATTGAATGCCCTGCGCCATCAAGAATTATGCCGTCACGCTCAATTATGATTGAGGTATTAGTGAAATCACCACTTAAAGTGTAAACGTTGCTGCTAGCTACGATAAGTGGCGTTGCGGGTTCAACGCTTCCGTCGCTTCGAATGTAAACATAACTGATTGGCTCTGTCGGAATAAAATTTGCTTTTGACATAGGTATTGCTGTTAACATTGTAATTGCTAATGCTAGGATAATTGTTGTTGCCAAGAGTTTCTTTGGCATCTGAGATTCCTGTTATAATATAAGAATGAGTTTGCTTAAGTGGTTTTTGTCAAACTTTCTTGGCTTAGATTTGTCAAGGTTTCTTGTCTAATTCAGTCTTAAGTTTATGCTTCTTGAAGTAAACTAATGAGATTGAAGCAACAGCCTCTATTTTCTCAAACTTTCTTGTCTGAGATTTCTCAAAGTTTCTTATCTAATACAGCATGCTCATTTTTCTTAAAGTACAGCAATAAGCCAGCAGCCGCCACAACCAATGTTATTGCTCCAGAAGCAATGGCAACGTTTACTGTTGTAAATAGTCCCTGAGATACTTCTTGGGTGTAGACTGTAAACTTCGTGATGGGTGAGGATGTGTTGTATTGTACACCAGCAGCCTGTCCTACTGCCTGAACTATAACGGTATGTTGTCCATCTTGTAGTCCTTTGAGGTTTATTGAAAAAGTGTTATTAGGAGCAGGATTAGTAGCGTTCATAGGGTCATTTACTTGGATTCTGGTTGTTTCATTTACATTATTATAAGAGTCCACGCCATATTCGACATATTGTATCGAACCAATAGACCAGTAGCCGTCCGATTGGTTTTCTGGAGAATTAATGAAAGTTGAGGGTCTACTAACAGTGAAATTTAGCCAAACATCATTTGCAGGATAAGTTTGGTTTAAAACTGGCGATTGAATGGTAATCTCAGGGGCTATTGTTTGGTGCAACGGACTTGGATTTGCTTGTGCCAAGTTAATCATCTGAGTTCCAGCAAGCAATGAAAATGACAAAATTGCAGTAAAAATAAAGAGTATCTTTCTCATATTTACCAAACTCTAATAGATTGTTTCATCTTAAGTAGGTTTTTGTCAAACTTTCTTGACTGGGATTAGTCTACGTTTCTTGAATAGAACTCTGCCTTTTCTTCTCCTAAAATAAACTAACGAAACTAAAAAAGAGGCTGCTATAATGAGGTGAACCTTTGAATGAAACAAGAAAAAACATCTATCGGCTTAAATCTGAACTGCCTTCATCTCTAAACGCTTTGTTTTCCTGCTAGGTAATGCTTAAATGTACATATTGATTGTATATACCCGTTGGATTAGCATGAGTCAGGTCAACGTGATTACGGTAAAGATCCCAAGTGAAATGAAAAAAAAGATGAAACAGGTTAAAATGAACTGGAGCGAATACATCAGAGATAGCATCCAAAAAAAGATCGATGAACAAAAACTCAAATCAGCATCTGCAAAAATAGACGAACTTAGAGCAAAAACCAAACCCGTACCCACGGAAGAATTGGTTTCCTGGATCAGAGAAGACAGGGAGAGATAAAACACGACTCAATTCGTGGTAGATGCCAGTGTTGTTGCTAAATGGGTTTTGCCAGGAGAACCCAATCAGGAAAATGCAGTCGAACTGAAAGACGATCACGTTTTAGGACTTGTTGAATTACATGCACCTGCATTCATAGTTGAAGAAGTTGCGAATGCCCTCTGGAGAGCAACAAAACTAAAAAGGCTTTCACAACAAGACGTCCAAGAAGCCCTAAACGCATTAAACGACATGAAAATAGAACTTCACGAACTAGATTGGGCTCAAGCATCACAAACCTTAGAAATAGCCTGCAAACACAACATTGCACTCTATGACGCCTCTTATCTTTTTCTCACAAACAAAATCAAAGCTCAGCTTATTACTGCTGACAACAAATTGTATGAAACAGCAAAAGACCACTTCAGCGTTCTAAATATAAAAGAATATAAATAAAGTTCTAAAATTATAGCGTTGAAACTTCCTTAACTAAGCTTATTTATAATTAGTCAAGTTTCTCGACTAATTCAGTTTGGGTTTGTACTTCTTGAAGTAAATCAGCAAACCGGAGACCACAAACACCGCAGCTAATACCGAAACAGTGGCAACAGCAAAACTTGGAAAGGATTCATGTGCCATATTGTGATGCGTTGGACTTGGCGAATCAGTCGGTTTATGATTTGGCCCAATCAAGGCGGAAAATGGAAGCATCGCTGGATATCGATCGATGGCTGTTCCTAGAACTGCAGTTCCTGTTTTGGTGGTACCGTTTGCATAATTATCAGAGTACGTTGTGTTGTCGATGATCGCATAAGGGGGTTCGCCTATTCCCGAATGGTCCAATTCCGTAGCGTTAGGGTACTTTGACAGGTAATCACTCCAGTAGTTTCCCACAGAACCGTTGTCCCATTGTCCTGCGGGAGATAGTGGAACTATATTTGATACGAATGGCACGCCGATTGGAACATTGAGTATCTGCGAATTGTTTATGAAATTGTTAGAATAAAGTAGTTGGAATCCGGCGCTGTTTACATTCGCACTTTGAGTGCCCAGAGTCAGTACCACAGTGTTGTTTGTAACGTTGTTCTCTATGATTGTTGTTCCGTTGCTGTTTAGGATATCGAGCGCCCAGTTGTTGTTTGTTATTTGGTTTTGCATTATAAGGTTGTTGTCTCCTTGCAAACGAGTAGCTCCTGTGTCGATAAGAATCGCGGCGTCACTGCTGCCCGACATACTGTTTCCGCTGACGACGTAATCATCGGCGTATATTGCGATGGCTTGATAGTTGCTCGTGAACACGTTTCTTGTTATGGTGTTGTTGTTGAAAGCGCCGTAGACTCCAGCGTTCCAACCAGTCACATGCAGGTTTTCGACGGTTACGTTGCTAGCCATTAGAGTTATTGCTATGGTGTTCTGGCTTATGCCGGGACCTTGAAGAGTATGGTTGGCTCCGTCCAACACGATATTCCCTTTTTCTACGGTTATGGAGTTGTTAAGATCCGCAGTTATTCTGTAGGTGTTTCCTTTCATTTGCATGGCAACGCCAGAAGGTGTGACGCTTCCGTCTGCTTTGATGATTATTCCTGTAAGAGATTCAGCTTTAACAGGCTGAATGGCAATTATACATGATGCTATCAGGAAGATAAGAACAAACAGTAGGGTGAAGCCTTTACTCATATTCATGCAACATTAATTATGATATAATTAGTGATAAAAGAGTTCTTTTCAAGGTTCTTGATTAATTAAGTATTAGCTTATGTTTCTTCAAGTAAACCAGTAAACCCAAACTAATGATAATAGCAATTACTACAAGTGCAATAACTGTAAATGGAAATGATATCTCAGGCTCTTTAATTGTAAAATTCATCGTTTCTGATTTTGTCATATCTCCAAAAGTATTATTGCCAAAAACAACTATGCTGTGATTTCCAGAACTTAGTCCTTTTAAAGTTTTATTTCCACCTATAGTCACATTGGCTAAATTATCTAAGCTGTAGCCTAACCATGAAGTGGGTTGGTCAACTGTGAGATTTAAGGGAAAAGATGAAAATGTTGTGTTGGCGCTCTGGTCTGTCAGAAGCTTAATTGAGGGAGCTTCATGCGTGACAAAGTAGACTTGAGATGAACTGTCCATAAAGAAAACAAAACTAAACATATCATAAACACTTCCTTCTGCCTTAACTGTTAGGCTGTGGTTGCCTGCTGCTAAGTTAGGTGCTACAAGGGAAGTGTAATACTGAGAAGTACCATGGCCACCTTTTACGAGAATAAAAGTTTCATGAGGAATACTGACACTCTCATTATCTATTTTGTATGTGATATCAACGATGTCAGAATCGTAGTTGCTGTATTGTGGTCCTTTAACGCTAAAGGTAATATTGAATGCCCCTGAGTAGTTAGCGTTGTTTTGTGGGCTGCTTATAGAAATAATTGGCGGAACAGCGCCTGATGGAGGTTGAATCTGTGCTGTAAACCCGTAGGGGTTAGCACTAACTATGCTAATTGCCTGCGATACCATAAGTAATGATAGTAATGCAATTACTGTGTAAACTGACAGTAACTTTCTCATATCTCTCAAGTATCAATTGGTTGCTGTTTGCTTAAGTGGTTTTTTGTCAAACTTTCTTGTCTAAAGTTAGTCAAGAGAGTTTTACAAGAAATCTTTTATCCGCAAACAAACCCTAACATTGATCATGGGCAGTACAAGCATAAGCTTCTCAGTACTTCTTGCTGCTATCTTAGCAGTATCAAGCCTAATAATGGTTGAATCTGCCTCTGCCCAATCAATACCTACACCAGCTGTTCCAGAATTTACTCTAACGCTTATCTCTTCTCCCCCTGACAGCCATTTTGTAAATAAAACAATAGAGTTGGCAATCAAAAATCAACCCTCCTTTCCTAAAAACGGGTTTTTCTATAATGTCCGCATAAGAATTAACGATGATAATTGGGGTCCTCTCTACCCTAACAATAATAGTGTGCCAAACCAGTCCGATGGCGAATACACAATCTTATCATACAGTTCAGGATATCTTGGGGTTGAATACCAATATCATTTAGGATATAAGGTAGAGAACCTGACTGCAGATGATAAAATAGATTTTCAAGTACAAGCAATGGTTGGATCTATCCACCGAGTTTTCAACCCTAATGCAACAAACCAATTAGAAATGTATCCATATATTTTTTCTGGAGGAACAAGTGATTGGAGCAACACACAAACAATAACCATACCTGAAACTTCCACCTCACCCTCACCAAATCCAACACCAACTCCTACCATTCCAGAGCTATCTCTCTTAGCAATTTTTCCCTTGTTTATTTCTTTGCTCTCTTTGGGTTTGCTTTATAGAAAGCATCGAAAGACCGCTCGATTGAGTGCGAAGCTTTTTCATTCTTATGTGGTATGTGACAGGTTGAGACGTAGAGATGATGATTGAGATAGACTAAATCTGAGAGATTATTCTCCTCATTTTAGATAGAGTACCAGACTACATTCATTTAATTAAGTTTTGAATCTATTGTGAAATAAACCTTAGCTTGGGCTAGATGGTCGAGGTCATTGGCTTTCAAGTTTCCAAAAACTGTTATCTGTGAATGCCTTCGGACAGTTTTTGCAGAGTAATTGTTCCTGTGATTATTCCCATATATTGGTCATTTAGAGACCTTGGTTGTTCGATTACGGGAAACAGAAGGCTTTCTTGACCATCGATGCTATAATTCATAAACAATTCGACGTTACTTGAACGTATTACTTGACCAGTGATATTCAGAGACAATATGTTTGAGCTGTAGGTTGTGTTAACTGGGGAAGTTATTGCAAAGAAGCTCAAAGGCTCGTCAAATGATGCGTTAGTTGTTGAAGATGAAGTCAGAGAGGGACTTGGAGAAGTCAATTGAGAAGTGGCATTCGGAGAGGGAGATGGATTGGGAGTTGGAGAACTATCGGTAGGCTCGGAAACTGGTAAAAAATGTACTCCCAAAGCGATTATAGCCACTATCGAAACTAACAGAACTAATATGGCAAAAGCTATAATTTGTTTATTCATTTTTCATTAACACTTTACTCAGAAGAAAATGGTTTGTTTGAAGTTAAAACGTTTTCTAATAAATTTGGCTTCTAAAGCATATACCTTAGCCAACAGGAACCGCGTTGTATAAACAAAATGTATAAACAAATCATATAAGCAAAGCGCCCGCCGTTCGCAAACCCCCATCAATCAAACTGTCTGACAAAACGGAAACTTGTAAGGGCTAATAAAACTGGACGCAGATTCCAACATTTTAGGTTAAGTCGGCGACAATTAGCAGGTATCAGAGGGTTTCATTTGCTTTAGCACAGTTTTCCGTGGAAGAAAACCATATTTTGCATAGAAACAGAAAGCTTCCTCGTTGCCAGAGGCTACCTCAACGATTTTTGCCACTGCTCCTTCCTGATCCATCCAGCAGAGCGCTTTTTTCATAAGTGAATCCCCTATTCCCGAGCCCCGGTAGTTAGCGCCAACAAAAATGGATTCAACCTCACCTATCATTTCTTGATTGAGGCTGCTGACGCAGTACCCAACATTTTGACCTGCCGCTTCATCGACAGCTAAGTCAACTCTCATTTTTCCAGTAGCGGCTTTTTTTAGTAAATCACCCTTTCGCCTCTCAAAAGTCATGTCTAAATAGTGCTGCTTAAAATTTGTCGATAAACCTAAATGGTGACTGTTTAGGGCTTCCCACAAAACCCTGATTTGGTCAAGCAAAGCTTCGTCACCATGAATGAACTTGACACGTTTATTCATCAAATAACCTACCCATTCAGCACCAATTCAGGTATTTAAGAAGTTTAAAGCTTTATTTGCACGAAAAACCAACGTAAACCTAGCAAGAAATCGGTTGAACTTCTACACGATGCCGGATAATCAAGCAGAAAAAACCCAAAACAACAAAGGCCCAGACCAAGAAATCGGTGTTTACAGCGATCTATTTTCTGCAAAAACTAACGTTGAGGGGCAGGATGGCGGAGTGGTTTCTACGCTTTTAGTTAAGGGTTTTGAGGAAGGATTGTTTGACGCGGCTATTGTCGTTCGCCGAGGAGTTGGATATAGCGCGGAAGCAGTCGTCGCCACAAACGCAAATGAAGTCTTGGCGGCGAAGGGAACCAAATACCTCAAAGTTAACGTAACAAAAAAACTTCGCGAACTAATCAGCCAAGGAAAAAACCGAATAGCCATCGTTTGCACACCCTGCGAAGCCAAAGCAGCAAGAAAAATCCAGCAAACCCTCAAAAACGATTGCGAAATAACAATTATCGGATTATTCTGCTTTGAAGCCTTCAACAGCACAAAAATAAAAGCAGAAGCGAAAACGCGGCTGGGAGTTGATTTGGATAGAGCGCAAAAAACTCAGGTTAGACAGGGCAAGTTCACAGCGTTTGTTGATGGAAAAGAGTACAGTTGCAAAGTAAAGGACCTTGATTCCGCTGCGGAAAAAGTCTGCAGTTACTGCGATGATTTTACCGCTCAGTTTGCTGATGTCTCAGTCGGTTCAGTTGGCAGCAAAAAAGGGTACTCAACCGTAATAGTACGGTCAGATGCTGGAGAAAAACTGATAAAAACCCTAGATGCAGCCAAA